>Ga0209574_10000002_pt1 | contig 313855 bp, 330 predicted proteins | sample AgamicMgMarz_FD_187168 | JGI IMG/M metagenome (GOLD analysis project Ga0209574, IMG submission 187168) | Agave microbial communities from Guanajuato, Mexico - Mg.Ma.rz (SPAdes) (version 2) | ecosystem: Host-associated > Plants > Phyllosphere > Phylloplane/Leaf | place: Guanajuato, Mexico... | reverse complement strand
CGATGTCACTAGCAGCAGCTTTAATCGTATCTTGATTAGATGCAACACTTACTAATGGTGAACCTGCAACAATATCATTTATTGGAAATTGTTCAATAATTGGATTTACATGCTTTTCAACATTTTCAATTAGTTTTAATTCGGCTTTTCTTAGCTTCAATTTCACACCCCCATAAAAGGAATTATAACCCTTATATTACTTGAAAAGTGCATAAGTATCAACTCCTTAAAACCTTTAAATCAAGGTTTTTATATAATAACTACATAGTACATATATATTGTATATAAACCTTATATATAGTGACTATATATAGTGTATATAGTCACTATATATTTTTGAAGCTATTAAATTTCTTATTAAAATTTCATTTTGCAGAATTTTTTTGGATTATTACTCCAATTTAATTGTTAACTTTTCTAATGCCAGAACGGGTAGTAGCGAGATTTTGTTTTAATAAAAAATGCTAAACATAATGTTTAGCACTTTATAAAAGCTATTTTAGTTTTCTTTTTTCTGTCTATGTAATAATTCATACATTACTGGAACCACTATGAGTGTAAGTAGAGTAGATGTAATGAGTCCTCCGATAACAACTACCGCTAGTGATTGTGACATCAATGAACCTTCACTTAATCCTAATGCCAATGGGCTAAGAGCTCCTATTGTAGCCAAAGCTGTCATTAAAATAGGTCTCATACGTACAGTTCCCGCTTCAAGTAAAGCCTCTCGAACACTGTATCCTTCTTTTCGACGTTCTTGAACACGGTCTACAAGTACAATAGCGTTTGTTACCACGATACCTATAAGCATTAAGAATCCAATCATAGCTGGCATATCTAATGGAATTTGAGCAACCAATAAACCTACAAATCCGCCAATCATAGCTAAAGGAAGCGAGAATAAAATAGCGAAAGGTGCTCTTGCTTCACCAAATGTAATTACCATTACCAAATAAACAGCTCCAATAGCTACCATCATAGCTAAACCAAGTTGTTGAAAACTTTCATTCATTTGGTCCACAGTACCGCCCAAATCTGTATGAACACCTTTAGGCAATTTAATCTTATCTATTTTTTCTTGTACAGCTTTAGTGACAGCACCTGTATCTTTATCAGTAATAGTTGCTGTTACGCTTGCGTACTGCTCTCCGTCTTTGTTAAGAATTGTTACTGGACCAGGAACTTCTTTAACAGTAGCAATTGATTGCAGCTCAATTTTTTCTCCTAACCCATTGGTTAGGTCTAGTTCTTTAATGTCTTTTAATTTAGTCAGAGGGTTTACTTTAAGCCCCAATTTAATTTGAAGTTCTTCTTTTTTAACTGTTAAGGAACCAATTTCACTAGGACCAAGTATTTCTCTAATTGTCCCACTTACTTGACTGGTTGTTAATCCTTGTTTACTAGCTTTCTTTTGGTCAATTTGTATTGATAGTTCAGGCTTTGATTCATTTACATTGTTTGTAACCTTATCTAATTCTTTAATCTTCTTCAATTCTTTTGTAAGGATTTTAGCCCCTTGTTTAATTGAATCAATATTATTTCCTTTAACGACCAGCTCCAGTGAGTTACTGCTACTATCCCCACCTGAACTAGATTGTTCAACTGTTACTGTTGCTCTATCTTTTGGAAGAATTAATTCTTTATTTAAGCGTTTAATTACATGTTTCGGACTTACATCTGATTTTAATTCGATAAAGACATTGCCGGCATTTGCTCCATTGGTATTTCCAAGTGGATTAATATTTTCTTTAGGAGACCCAACAGTTGTTTGATACATCTTAATATCTTTATCTTTTTCAAGTACCTTTTCAATATGTAACATTTTTTTATTGGTTACTGATAAATCCGTACCAATAGGATATTCCACATTCACACTTATAAAATTTTCCTCAGTAGTTGGCATAAACGCAGTTCCTACTAGTGGGATGATACTTAAGCTACCTGCAAATAATCCAAATGAAAGCAACAAAGTTAATATTTTGTGTTTTAAAGCCCACGTAAGAGTCTTTTTGTAGCCTTTCATCATTATGCCTTCTGCTTGTTTTTCTGCTTTTAATTTTGCGTTTAAAAGCATAAATCTAGCTAGTAATGGAACCACTGTTACCGCTACTATTAAAGATGCTAATAAAGATAAGCAAACCGTTAAAGCAAATGGTTTAAACACCTTACCTATCATTCCATCTACTAAGCCTAATGGCAAGAATACAGCAACCGTTGTAATTGTAGAGGAAGTAATAGCAGATGCCACTTCTTTCGTTCCTTTTAAAATCACATCTTTTGTACGAACAGTGTTTTCTTGAATGTGTCTATATACATTTTCAATTACTACGATTGAATCGTCCACTACGCGCCCTACTGCTAAAGCAATACCACCAAGGGTCATAATATTTAAGGTGATGTTAGCTTGTTTTAGAAACACTAGTGCAATCAAAAGAGAAAGTGGAATTGAGACAATTGATATAAATGTTGAACGAATATTACGTAAGAATAGCAAGATAACGATACAAGCAAAGATTGCGCCCATTACACCTTCTTTTATCATGCTATTAACCGAATCTTTTACATAAGTTGATTGGTCGAAAATTAATTTTACAGATGTACCTTCAGGCAAATCTTTTTTAATTTTAGCAATTTGTTTTTTTACATCATCTGCTACGTCTACAGTGTTTGCATCCTGTGTTTTAAGAATATTAATACCAACACTATTTTTACCATCTGTTCTAGAAATCGCCGTTGAAGCTTCATTACTAATTTTCACATCAGCTATCTCACTTAACGCGACTTGTTTAATTTCTTGTTTTGTTTCTTCTTTCTTCTTAGGTTTTTCTTGAGTCTTCGTTGTTTCTACCGATTGAGTAGCTTGAGAAGCAAATTGTTTTTGAATATCGGCTAATTGTTTTTTCATTTGAGCTACTGCTGATTCACCAATTTTAATTTGCGGAGTAATAGCTTGAATTGTTCCTTTAGCTTTCATTTTATCGGTTTCAGAAGCTGTTGGATTGTGAAGCACTGCATTAGCATCTTTTAACGTTAATTTGGAAGCTAACAACTGTGATTCCGTATCATGAATAGCACTTACTAATTTAATTTCTCCATTTAGTCCTTGAGCAGTTCCTTGTAATCCTTGTCCAAGTTGACCAACAGCCGTACCAATTTGTCCAACTGCATTACCCAACGAAGTCATGCTATTACCCATTTCTTCAAAGACTTTCTGCATCTCTTTTTGAGCATCTGGATAAATAGGAATCTGGATGTTTTTTAATTCAGTAATGGATTTAATATCACCGGATACTCGAACTGGTTTCATGGTTTCATCCATTGTTACACTACCCACAGGAATAGAAACATTGTGAGCTTGTATTTGTTGCATTACTTGTTGAGATGTTAAGTTGTATTTCTTCAGTTTTTCCGGAATTAGTTTTACAGACACAGACTTTTCAGTGTCACTAGATAACTGAGCTTGTCCTACACCATCTAGTTTAGAGATATTGTTTAATACATTTTCTTTTACAAGTTTCTCTAATTCACTAGTGGATAATTTATTATTTACAATACTATATTTTAGTACCGGAAATGAACCAAAGGAAATACGTGTAATTTGCGGTTTTAAACTGTCTTCAGGTAAATTTAAATCCTTAATAGTATCTTCAATTTTTCGTTTTGCTTCTTCCATATCTGTAGAGAATGAAAATTGAGCAATAACAGCAGATACATTTTCAGTGGAAGTAGAATTTACACTATCTATCCCTTCCATTTTCATAATAGAACCTTCAACTGGTTTAGTTACATCTTCGGCAATATCGCTTGGAGAGGCTCCAGGGTATGGAGTAATTACCGCAACTACAGGAATTGATATATCCGGCATGGTTTCTTTCTTCAGATTTACAGCGGAATATATGCCACCTAGAGCTACTAATATTGTTAAGATGACAATAGCAGCAGGATTCTTAAGGGAAAAACGGGTTAAAAAATTCATTAAATGTTTCACCTCTTTAGAACAATAATCCCTTTATAGTTCATCGTAGAGATAATTATCTTTTTAAAAAAGATAATTTCCGTATGGCAGACTTGTTTGAAAAATTAATCCCTTAATATTTATGGGTTTTCCACTACAATCGGTATAACTGAGGGCAGTTAGTTGTACAAAGGATTAATAAACCATGCACTATACTAATCTTTCGCTATTTAATTTTAAAAAGAGTGGTAAAATGTAAAAAAAGCGGAGGTTTGATTGTAAAATGTTAAAAATATATGGACTATGGATGGAAAAAGTTAACGACTATTTTGAGGAAAATAAGATAAATCATTTATTATATAATTTTAGTGAACCGGTGCACGAGCTTATAAAGGATTCTAAAAAGAGCCTTCAACTTAAACGCAATTCAATTACAATACGTTTAAAAAAAGATGATGAATACATTAGTTATTGCGTTTTTAATTCTTCTAATAGAGATAATTTTCTAGACACAAACGTAGGAACAATAAGTGATTATGAAGAACTAAATCAGTTAATGAATAAAATTGTAGCGGATATTCATATTTTACGCATTAAGAAACATTTAGAATTAAGCAATACGTATGAAGAACACATTTTTGCTTTTTTAGAGTACTTTAATAAATCAATAACCGATATTTCTCTTTCCGTAACAAATGAGAACGTACTTCTAATTAAATGTTTTAATGAAGAAGAGTATTGGGTGTTATCAGCTGATGAATTAAGTACTATTGAGCTGTTAAAGGAAAATGAGTATTATTCAGATTTAGAAAAAACAGTAATAACTTATAAGGGCTATAAGTTATTACTGTTTGGAAATAAATAAAAATAATAACAAATAAGAAAGTGAATTTATAGAGTGTTTTAACACTCTATTTTATTTTCATCTTTTAAATATAGTTTTATAGAAATGTAGAAAAAACTACACAAATTTATATCTGAATTTGGTATAATGGGAACATAAGTACTGGTATAACAGTTATATTTTTCAATATTTCTGTGTGCCAAAATTGAAAAATGTTAGGGGATATGTCTTTGTTATTAACAACCATGAGTGAAAAATCACAAGAAATTTCAGTAGAGAATGTAAAAAAAGAGTTGCGCCAAAAAGGGATGCTTAAGAGTTTTTTAATGCAGCAAAATGTTAAATCCAAGAAAAAACGTATGCTAAAAAAAACCATTAAAAAAGCCATGGCAGAAATTAATGTGATTGAGGAGAAAGCGGAAATAGAACAAGAAAAATCAAATGTTGTGGAACCACAATCTGTGCAGTTAATTGAAACAAAAATCTTTGATTTTTCTAAAACGCCAGTTACCCTACTTCTTAAAATTGGAAAAAAGTATCTTAATCATGAAAATGTCGTTAAGTCCTACTACAACTCCAATCAACCTGATTTTTACAAAAACAAAGAACTACTTGTTCAAACTATGGAAACTGAAATACCTAAGTTGGAACAATCCTTACAAAAAGAAATTGAAGAATTAATGTAATCTTATACAAAAAAAGAGGGTTTGGCATATTACCACCCTCTTTTTTTGTTATGAAGCTTTATATTTAGTTTCCGGACGCAGTAGATTGGCTAGTTGCTTGAGATTGCGCAGCAGCGGTTTGATACTGGCTTATCATGTCATCTACTACATTTTTATAATCTTTATCGGTAACATCAACTTTGGTACCTTTTAAAAGTTTCTGCATTACCTCAGGATAAGATTGAGTTTCCATAATATAATCTTTTTTAATTGTTTCTTTGTCATTCTTTAATGTCTTCTTGTTAATTTTAGTTACTTTAATAATGTGGTAGCCATAATCAGTTTTTACTACATCACTAATTTCACCCACTTTTAGAGCGAAAGCGGCTTTTTCAAATTCAGGTACCATTTGCCCTTTACCAAATGCTCCAAGAACTCCTCCATTGATTGCAGAGCCATCTTTAGAATTTTCTTTTGCTAATTTAGCAAAATCAGCTCCGCCCTTAAGTTCTTTAAGTAACTTTTCAGCATCTTCTTTTTTCTCAACTAGGATGTGGCTAGCTTCAATTGTAAGGTAGTTGTCTTTGTTTTCTTTGTAGTATTTCTCTAATTGCTTATCAGATACTTTTACACCATCAGCAATTGCTTTATAACGCAATAATGTTTGTTTAATAAAGCGATTTAACTGTTCAGACGTAGTAACGTTATAATTCTGCGCCATTTGGTTGTTAAATTCATCTTCGCTTGAGAAGCTTGATTTTAAACGCTTAATTTCATCCTGTACTTCTTTGTCAGTAACTTTATATTTAGAAGATAGCGCAGAGTTCTCAATCATTGATTGAATAGTAGACTTTCCGCTATTTTCTTTTAATTCTTTATAAAACTCTTCTTTAGAAATAGTGTCATTTCCCACTTTAACTATGTCGTCATTATTATTTGCACTACAAGCTCCTAAAAGCAGTAGAGAACCTGTCATAGCTGCTGCTAAAATTGTTTTTTTCAAAACATCCACGCTCCTTGTATATGTATTCTTATATGTTTTTAAAAAAACAAAAAAAACCTCCTTTTAAAAAACAATGCCCTAACTAGCAAAATAGCGTAGTTAGGGCATTGTTTTTAAGGAGTACCATAATAATAATTTATAACTTTTTCAATGGCGTTAGCCATTCCTTCATATAGATTATCTTGTTTTTCTTCCGGAGTCACTTCCATTAACCTTATGGAGTATGTATCCAAAGGGTTGTTACTAATTTTTCGGTTTCCACTATGAGAAGGATATACTGCCCATACTTCGTGGACAGTTTTGAAACGTTGCCAGTGTCCAGGGAACAACTTATTGTATAAGAAAGGAGAATTCATGTTGCTCTGATAAGAAATTAATTGGCGCATTGTATCATTTTGCTTGTAACCCTCAACCCTGTAACTATCCCATACAAAGTGCAAAGGTCTGTATTTAAAGTCAATCATAATACTCCCAATATACTCATCTTCTTTATAAAAGTCTAAACGTGCATCGGGTTTGTTGTGATTACTATTCGTAAAAATAGGCTTTTCTAAAGATGTATTCTCTTTCTTTAAAGGTAGTTCTTCATCATATACTAGGTGTATTTTTAAGTTATCTTTTCGAAACTCAATTGTAGTTCCACTCTCTAAGAAAGGAACTTGAATAGATTGTTTTTGCGGGATAGCGTCGAATATCCACCCTTTTACTACTTTGAACCCTACAGAATCGTGTTGTAGAGCCTTTATGACTTGAAGGAACCCCCAAATTTCATACAATAAATCTGTTCTTTTCCAATAATAGTCGTAGTGAGAATCAAGAGAAACAGACATCTCATCATTTTTTAATAATCGATATAAATCATATATTTTTTTATATCGATGGTCTATGTTCAGAGCGTGAGGGATATATTGAGGTTGTTCCTCTTTTACACTCTTCATCCAGTTAGATTGTAAAATGGGAATACAATTGCTTCTGACTCTCTTTATGAACGACTCGTAATTAGATAGTTCTAATATTACTTTTCTCTTTAAACGAATTTGAGCATGGTCTTCATGATGAAATCTAAGCTGTGCATCTATCTCCTTTTCAACTGTTAACTTATGTGTAGTAATGTAATTTAAAAGTTCGTTTACCTCTTTTATAATGAATGTAATAATTTTACGTATCCATTGATTTTCTAATAAGTCATAGCTACGTACATTCTTTGGGGAATATATATAATCTCTACTTTCAGGATGTCTAGCTCTGTATCTAATACTTGCAGTATCCATACTTCTTGCTTTCCCTTGAGGAACTAAGTTGTATTCTTTTGTTATTTTCATTCTTGGATTATTGTTAATTTCTTTTAGTGCTTCTATCCATTTAAAATAATCTTTTTTGATAATATATAGCTTGCGCAACAAGTTTACAGGTATAGGAATATCAGAGTTATAGCTTAAACTTGAATTTTTGTGTACCAAGTCTTGGGCTAAACCATGCAAGGTGTTTTCAATATCATTTCTCATAGCAATCCACTGCGACTCATTGATTTGTTTAGGAAGAACCTTTAACCATGAGTAGTATGATACATTATTTGTAACGACTTTTATACGATAGTAACCTGGAATAAATGGATAATATCCATCCATATGCGTTTCTAAATGTTTTTGCTTTTTAGATACATTATCAAATAGCAAAAAATCTTCACCATTAGTAGGAGGTATATAGACTTCTTTATCTGTTTCTTCTCCAAGTACCCTTAAAGGAAGGGTATCTAGCCCGTCCATATAAAGACGGGCTTCGCTATCCTCACATAAAAACTCTAGAGATAAACGTTTGTTCTCTACTACCGTAGGTACATTTTCATCATCCATAGTGTATAAAAGTTTTTCCTCAGTGACAAAGTTAGTAATGAGCGTTTCATACTCTTCACTTTTGCTTTTAGGTTGACGAAAGAGAACTTTAAATGGTGTGTCCATGTAAACGTAACTCCTTCGCTTTTGTTTTTATAACTTTCTTCGATTCAGTAAATTGATACGAATCAGGCATAGCAGAAAATAACTCTAAAATTAGACTGTTTTCTACCGTTTTCGTGTCTAAGTTGTAGGAGCCAACTAATTCTCCGAATTGCTCCTCTGAGCCTCTAATTTTAGTTAGCACTCGTTGTACAACCTGCATATCAAACGCCTCTTCTCTAGATAAAGGAGAAGTTTGAGGTAGATTAATTAAATAGTTATTTACTTGTTTTACAATACGCCAACCAATCCCTAGGTTTTTACTAGCTTCGCTCATTTTTTCATGTAATTTGTCCAAGAGCATAGACTCATCTTCATTCAATGTAATAAGCTTTTCTTTCTTCTTGAATGATTCGTAAGTACTTACTGAAATAGGTTCATCAATGTTAACTTGTGACTCATTGTTTTCTTCCTTTTTCTTTTCCTTTTCTTGCTCAATTACGGCTAGCCTTTCTTCTTCCATTTTTGCCACAGTAGCATATGATACCATTTTTAGTTCAATAACATTTGCACGGTCAAGAACCTTGTCTGAAAAATGATAAGTAGATTCATCCAGGTTTACAGTACCTACAAACATAATGTTGTTTCCAATTCTCAAGGACGAAGGGAACATATGGGAATTATGAATTCTGTTATTATGTTCGTCATTATAGAGATTTAAAACCCTTTTGTTTTCGTCTGCCTCTAACACTGATAGGAATTGCGAAAAGTAGTGTTCTACTCTTGCTAAGTTCATTTCGTCAAAACAAACAATGTGCAACTCGTCAGGTTTTTGAGCTGCATGCGTTAAGACATTAATAAGTCCTGAATCCGCCGGACGGTATAATTGACATAAAGTATCCACATAACCAATCACATCAGCATCATCTTGCCAAGACGGTCGAACTGGCACAATAAGTGAATTTCCGTTCTTAATTTTTAATGCTTCAGCATAGCATCTTACCAATTTTGATTTTCCTGTACCACTCATTCCTGCAAGGATGACTAAACCGTCTGTTTTCATAGCCGTATGGAAATTATATAAATCCTTTTTATCGTAATACAATCCTTTTTTTAGACAGGCAAGTTCAAATATATCCATAAACTCACCTTCTTTATCAACAATAGCATTTTTGGCTGTTGACGCTTCTGCTTGTTCAGTAACAGTACTCTTTATTTTAACGACTTCACCATGTTCTTCTAATAACTTTTCAAGTTCTTCAAAATTTTCGGAGTTTACAAACAAGATACCATCCTTTAAATAAGCATCTAAAAGCTTGTGTTCCTTAATTGTAAATTTCTTTATGGCACTACCACCAGAAGAAAACCTAAAACCACTACTATGAAGAAACTCATGTGTGTCAAAAGTTCCATATAGAGTAAACTTAGCATTTCCACCTTCTTCTATTTGTTCTTTCCACAGAATCATAGATGGCGTGTCGTCTTCTCCTTTTGAGAGTTGTTTGTTGAAACCTACAAATTGTTCACTTACTAGCTGTTGCTCAAAATACTCTTGAGTACGTTCATTCAGTTCATCTGAGAAAATAGGTATTGGCTCTAAGAAAATTTCCTCATTAAATCGCTGTGATTTCTTTAAAACAGCGATATTCCTAGCATTATAGAATTCTCCTGCACCTCTTTGAACTCTTTCAACACTAAAAAACAATACATAGTTGCTTAGAAATTCTGCTAAAGCTTCTTTCCGTTCATCGTTAGTTAGAGTTAAATCGTCATCAAATCCCCATTTTTCTAATTCTTGACCAAAACAAGCCACCTCCTCAACTTCTCGTGGAAAGTTTTCTGGAGGCATTGATATGATTTTAATATAAAATTGTAAATCATTATTAGTATTAACAAAGGCGTTATCCTTTTTATTAGCAGTCTCTCCTGCGACTGAAAGTATTCCAGCAAATTCATTAGTCCATCTTTGATTACCGTAACTATACATTAATTTGTCCCCACTTGTTCTTTAGTTAGATTTTTTATTGCTTTCTTTACTTCTACAAAGTTTGCATAAGAGAATACTCTACCTTTGTCTAATTCTAAGTAACTACCATTTTCGTTTAACAAATGTTTATCTCTAAAGGATAATTCATACTCTAAAACCCAATATTCATCTGCATTAGAAGAAAAGTTAAATTCAGATACACTTTCAGCCTCTACAAAAATAAAATTAACAGCCGGGTCATTAAAAGACTTTGTTTGAATAGGTTTACCTATTACTAAAATCTCTTTTAGTTCTTTCCCAACCGCGACTTCATTAACTGTTTCTGTTTTATTTTCAACTTCAACTTCAACCTCATCCTCTTTTTTTTGCTCTAGTTCAATTTCAATTTTTTCTGTTTTAACAGCCTCTTTCAATTCTTTTAATTGTTGTACTTCTGCTCCGTAGAGATTTGCTAAACTCTCTAGCTCTTCTTTTTCTCTAATTAGTTCCTCTTCTTTTAATAAAAATTGAAGCTTTTCTTCTTCCCAATTTTTCCTTGCCTCTTCTATTTCTTGTTCAACCTTTTTTTCATATCGTTCAAAATCTTTTTGTGTTCTTTTCAGTTCTCCCAGAAGTTTATCTCGTTCTTCAGACAACTCACGGTATGATTCCTCCTCTTTAGCTAACTGGTTTTTTAATTGTTTAACTGTCTTTTCAGATTCATCCAATTTGCTTTTAAAGCCAAACTCTTTTTTTTCAAAATCTTTTTCCATCTTATCGATTTTATTTTCTAATCTCTTTATTTTTCGTTCTTCTGGAGAGGTCTTCTTTTCAGTCTCAGCTTCTTTGTTATCTGTCTTACTTATTTTCAGCTCACGATTGTCTACACTTGGCTCTTGGGTATCTACTACATTATTGTCATCACTTCCTAACGAATAATTTGTAATGTTCAATAGTTCGCTCGATTCATCATGCAAATTCGCAAATAGTTGAACAGCTTCTTGTTCCATATTTTCTTTTAGCAGCTTTACTAAAATGTTGGGTATACCCTTATCTGTAGCAATTTCAATTAATTCATTTATTTCTTTACCCTCTAGGTAAACGTCAGATAAAAGGTTCTCATTTTTACTTTTAGCCCATTTAGAAAGCTCCGTTAAACCTTTTGGTTTTAGTAGATTCGAGACAAATTGTTTTTTCTTAGTTTTAATATCGCTTACACTGCTAAGTCTAAACCCAGGACAAACTATCTTTTGCTCATCATAAATTTTAAAGATAGTCTGATTACTGAGCTTTGGAATAAGCCATTTCCATATGTCTTTCTCAGTCATCTTTTTCCTTCTTTCTAATACTATTTCAATACAGCATTAAAAGACTCCTATGAACTCTAAGAGTTTAATAAGAAGCTAAATTATTAGTATTGTTATTTCATGGTATAAGTATACTAAAACCATATAAGGATGTAAATTCATACGTACCTAATATATGTATTTTTATGAATTTAATTATTTTTATTACAATAATTTTCAAAATCTATATTTTTCTGTATTTCATCAATTAAAAATTCAAAGAAGATGTCTGGAATTTTGCAGAGATGTTTTACATTAAGTTCAAGTAGCTCATACTTTTCTTTTGTATACTTCTCTCGCTTTTTTTTCTGCATTACTTTGCTATGATATATTGTTTTTACATCTTCGTTAGGCATATTGTGTTCATAAGCTAGATTTTCTGTAAAATTAATTATTTCATAATTGATTAAATTACAGTTTTTTAATTTATGAATTCTGAACAACTCCTCAACAGTTGTTTCTCTAGATACGAATTCATTATGTCTTGCTTTCCATTCAAAGCGTATTAAGAGACCATCTTCCCTATATTGATGATATGAATGAAAAATTGGATTATTTATAAAAGAAGAAGGAACGACAATGGTAGCCCTGTGTTTGTCAAAATATCGCACGTAGCGAACAATTTCTTCTAAGGTGTATTCATAGTCAGAGTTAAAAATAGGATAATTCAAAACTTATACTCTCCTTTCTTTAGTTTCTAAGTATATTGTGTAAGTTTTCGTAGTCATACTTATAGCAATTTTGCTTAGATTGTCCACAATGTTTGTCGGTTTTCTGAACAAAAACATAGAAAAGAGGATATACTCTGAAAAAGTTTAATGTAAATAAAAAAAGAAAGGAGCTTGTAAATAACTTATGTCACTAATTGTATATTTTATAATTATTTCAGTTATACCGCTTTATATTAGTTTTAAGCTAAAACATACATATAATAAGCATGAGCAAATAGGAACATCTTCTAATTTAAGTGGGCATGAAGTTGCAAGAAAGATTTTAGATGAAAAAGGATTGCACCACGTCGGAGTAGAATCTACAGGTGGGTTTTTATCTGACCATTACGACCCATCATCTAAAACAGTACGTTTATCGGAAAGTAATTATTGGGGAAATTCAGTTGCTGGAGCTTCTGTAGCTGCACATGAAGTAGGACATGCGGTTCAGGATGCAGAAAATTATGGTTTTCTACGACTGAGACATAGTTTAGTTCCTGTAGCTAATATCGGTTCAAATCTTTCTTTTGTTTTTATTCTTATAGGAGCAATATTACATGCTACCGGCTTAATGATTTTAGGAGTAGTGTTCTTCTCTTTTGCCGTACTTTTTCAGGTTGTCACATTACCTGTAGAGTTCGATGCTTCCCGGAAAGGTGAACGCTATTTAGTTACATACGGTATTATACAAGAGGATGAAACGGTACATGTAAAGAAGGTCCTACGTGCGGCAGCTATGACATACGTAGCTTCTACCGTAATAGCTATCCTTGAACTTGGAAGATTCATTTTACAACTTGCTGGAATGACCAATGATGAGGAATAGAAAAAAGACTTGTTCAGCCTAATCGTAGGCAAACAAGTCTTTTTTTATAATGATTTGCTCATTGTTTTCATGATTTGATTAATTTTCTTCTGAGAAGGTTTTTGTCCCATTTGCATCATCATCATTCTTATCATCTCTTCATTAAATGGTGGGTTATCTCTAAGATATTTTTTAATTGTTCCTCTTGCTACATAAAAACCACCAATTATTCCTATTATAAGTGAGACAATACCTACAATAATCGTAGTTGCCATAATATACACCTCTTCTTAAATGCTCTTAATTTATCATTTATCATCTTTTTTATAATTCCTTTATAAATTCCGAGTTCATTTGCGTGTAATCTTCTTTAGTTAGGGTATTGAAGAAGGAAGTGAAGTTATATTTAGGTAAATATGCGAAGTTTCTCTTTAGGTTGCTATTATTTTTACGATATCCTGAAGGATTTTTCCAAGTTTAAGTTTATAAACATTTAAAGTCTTTAAAGACACGAGGAAAGGAAGGAATATTTGTGGGTGCAATACTTATTTTTATATTACAACTTATCTACGTCCCAATCTTAACATTAAGAACTATCTTGTTAGTAAAAGGGCAAACAAAGTCTGCTGCTTCTGTAGGTTTACTAGAGGGCATAATTTACATCGTTAGCTTAGGTATTATTTTTAAAGACCTATCTAACTTTTATAATATAGCAGCATATGTTCTAGGTTTTAGTGTAGGTTTGCTTTTAGGTGGGGCTTTAGAAAAGAAACTAGCTATTGGCTATGTTACTTTCAATGTAAATTTACTTGATTATAATGAAGAGCTTGTACAAACACTAAGAAATTCAGGATTCGGTGTAACAGTCTTTGAAGGTAAAGGAATTAACTCACCTCGTTGTCGTTTAGACATTTTATCTCAACGTTCAAGAGAAAACGAGTTGCTAGGCATTGTAGAAAAAATTGCTCCTAAAGCCTTTATTTCCTCATATGAAATACGCTCTTTAAAAGGCGGCTATTTAACGAAAGCTATGAAACGGCGTATACATAAAAATAAATAACACTGATTTATAATTTTAAGCAAGAAGCTCCCAACCTCAAGAACATAGTGATATGTGGAAGCAATTCAATTTAAAGGCATTATTAATGCCTTTTTTTGTTGTATTAAAGGAATAAGCTTATATATATAAGATATTTAATATATAACTTATGAAGACCAAAAGGACTTATATAGGCATATTTTTTAAACGATTTAAGGAGATAATACATGAAAAAAATACTTATTGGAGCACCTATACATCAGGAGCCAGAGATTTTAGAGTTATATTTAAAATCCTTACAAGATTTAAATACACATAATTTAGAGGTTAATTATTGTTTTGTTGACGACAATATTGTTCAAGAATCAAAACAGATACTTAAGAAATTTAAGGAAGAAAACAATGTTAAGATTCTTAAAAGTTATTCACATGATAGATATGAAAAAAACGAACATACTCATGTATGGAAGGAAAACTTAATTTGGAAAGTCGCAGATTTCAAAAACCGTATTATTACAGAAGCAATTAAAGGAAAATACGATTACCTGTTATTTGTTGATTCAGACTTAATACTTCATAACGAAACATTGCAACAACTAATTAAGGCAGGAAAGGATATCATATCTGAGGTGTTTTGGACTAAGTGGACCCCCGATGCTATTGCTCTTCCGCAAGTATGGGTTAGAGACCAATATACACTATTTAAACAAGGACGAGGGGAAAAAATAGCCCAGCAAGAGGTAGACCGCAGAGTCTTGGATTTCTTAAAAATGCTTAAAAAGCCAGGAGTATATGAAGTTGGTGGTTTAGGAGCACTAACTTTAATCAGCAGGAAAGCTCTTGATAAGGGAGTTAATTTTAGTGAAATAAAGAATGTATCTTATTGGGGAGAAGACAGGCATTTTTGCATAAGGGCGCTGGCATTAGGATTAAAACTACATGTGGATACACATTATCCAGCTTATCATATTTACCGGAAATCGGATTTAGAACAACTTATTGCTTCAGCAAATTAAAAAGGTAGAAACTATTCTAAGATTGTGGTTCTGTTAGAAATGTAACTTTAAGGCGTATCAGTACTCTTTTGATACGCCTTTTTTTACTAATTTCCTTTACTTCTATCGATTCTATTTCCAAGCAAAGACCAAAAAGTTATAGTTAATACGTATTTTATTAACAAGGGCATTTCTTTATAACTTCCAATGCTATCAGCAAACCATCCTACTTTAAATATCCATAACGGGGGACTGAAAATTAAAAGAAGTCTATTCTTGTCATCATAACCCATTAGGTTAACTATGCATAGAATAGTTGCTAATAGACTTAATATAAAGGAAATGGATTTAAAGTTAATTTTAAACCTAAACATTTTTATATCACCCATTGTTAACTTTAAATTCACTAAAAAAAATCCTTTAATTACAATCTACATTTATTAATATGTTGAATTCGTTAATCTCTTTAATAGCAAGGTCAATGTCAATCTCTATGTTCCAAAAAATGCTTCGCTTTTCGTACGAAGGGTTGTCGTTTAAATTCCCTTGGAGGTCCATAAGAAATATCTTTTTACCCAACCTACCTGCTTCATTAAAAGCCCACTTGGTTCCACCAGTAATAACCGCATTTTCTGCCTTTACCGTTATAATTGAGGATGAAAGATGTGCTAAAAGCAAATCTCTTTCAATTAATCGTTTAGAAAATTGACTTAGCCCTTTTTCTTTTAATTCCACAGCAATACTCTTATAAGGGTAAATAATACCGCCGTTCTTTTTAATTTCTTCCGCTAAGTGTCTGTTTTCCTTAGGATAAATTTCTTGGAAAGATGGTGTGTTAACAAGAGCAATTGTTTTTCCTCCCGCATCAATGGCACCCTGATGAGCTGCGGCATCTATTCCTTTAGCCAGCCCTGATGTTATAATTTTACCTTGTTTGGCAGATTCATAAGCCAGTTTATAGGCTAAACCTAATTCTTCAGAAGAGGCATTTCTAGAGCCAACAACAGCAACCCAGTTATTTCTTTTGGATAAGTCTATTGGAATTCCCTCATACAAAAGGGGATTGACATCATTATTCAAAATGATTACCCATATATTGTCTTATTTCCTCAGCTATTTGTGTTATGTCATTAGGTGTTTGTCTTATTCCAAAACCAATATAGTAGATGGAATTTGGTTTTCTAGGGACAACTTTTATAATATTTTCAGTACTGGTTTCATGAAAGACCAAATTATAACTTGTAAACTTTCCATTTTTAAATATTGATAAATACTTAATTAACCCTTGTACCCAATAAACATATTCATCATCTGCATGTTCTTTGTTCCATACAACATTAAATTCATAAAATTCTGCTCGGGGAATTGATGATACTGTTACACGTAATTTACTGTTTTTAAAAACAATAGGACCTTCTAAAGACCCTTCAATTTCACTGTGACTGTATGTTTGCTCTTTTAAACCTACAAGTTGTGAGTGACTATGAGAAATACTTGAATCGGAGTAAACTCCATGATTTTTAAAGAAAATAACTTCTTTAAATTTGTTCATGTTCAACATCTTATCTCTGCATTCAAATATAAATTTAAATAACTCCGTTGCATACTTTAAATCATATGTAGCAAAGCTTTCTCCGCAATTATTAGTTTCAACAATTAGCGTTTGATAAGTGTTTTCTAACAAAGGAAACTTGTTTTCAGCCCAAAACATTTTTCCACGGTCTTCAAGCATTAATCCGTCTTGTGATATTAATGGCTTTCTGTCATCACAAAATGGACATACACCGGTTTTACTTACGACTGTATTTGGTTTGTTTTTAGAAGCTGCTGTGTTAAGTATTATTGAATATTTATTAGTCATCACTTCTTCCCCCTTTCACATTATTTGTTTAAATTTAGGTAAAACCCTAAGTGATTTCTTGCATCAAAAAAAGGTGTAGTAATTTCTACACCCTTTTACCGCTTATTTTGTTGAAGAGCTTACGCTGTCCATTTCTTTCATATCTATTCCTCTAGTATGTTTAGTAGGATTCCAAGACTTGTTTTTAAAAGTCAGTAATGACCATACAAACAATGGTATGTATGAGAGATTAAAAAGCGCAATAGTAATAAAACTCCACACTAAATTAATTTTTTTCTTAGAATCAACTATTATTGTGTAAGAAATATAAAAGAATTGAAATAGTATCATTGTTATCCATAATTGCCATGGAAACATTGCTTGAGATAGATTGGAATCAGTGAAAATAGAAATCCATATAATAATAGCTGTAAGTGCATTTAAAATTATTTTTCCTGGATTAATTAAATACAAAGCTCCATCAAAAGCTAAAACATCAAATTTAGTGATACTTCTCCACAAAAGCTTATGGGTATATTTAAAACATACATCCCAATGTCCTCTAGCCCAACGCAGTCTTTGAACACACGATGCCCAAAAACTCTGTGGTTTTTCATCATATACTCTTGCAAAATGTGACCATTTTGCAGGAACCCCTCTTAATAAGCATTGCATAGTAAACTCTAAATCTTCAGTTAGAGAACGAGCAGTCCATCCAACCTCTGTAAACAATTTAGTATCTACACAAAATCCAGTTCCACCTATTGCATTTCCTAATCCTAAGCGATACTTAGCAAGTTGCCATGAACGATTCATGTAATAGTAACTGGCTGCGTACGATAAACTCACCCAGTTATCATTAGGATTTTTGGAATCTAAATAACATTGGATTAGCTTGTCGCCGTTCATTAAATGGTTATTCATCTCTTGTAAGAAGTTAAGAGACACTAAATTATCCGCATCGAAGAATGATATACCATCAAATTCGTTTTGTATTCTGTCCCCATATTGGTCTACAGCATATTTGATTGCATATGGTTTTCCCTTTGGTTCACCTGGTGCATAAAAGTGTTCAACAACAGTGGCTCCTAGGTTTCTGGATATTTCTGCTGTTTTATCGTCGCAGTTGTCCGCAATTACACATACTTCATATAATTCTTTAGGGTAGTCAAGATTATTTAAATTATCGACTAATTGACCGATAACAGATTCTTCATTGTGTGCTGCAACCATCAGTAAAAACTTCTTTTGAGGTTTATGTTCAATTTGTTTTTTAGGCTTACCAAATCCGAATAAGCTTATAAACAGCCAATAAAACCAAAAGAATAGAAGAAAGTACTGGAGTCCTTTTACACAAGCAGAAAGAACTTCTTCCCAGTTCATTTACCTTATCACCCTTTCTAAAATTGTTATTTTAACTTTGGTAGATAAGTAAAGTAAGTCTCCTTATCTTGATGACTCCTACCCTATCTATATTAGTTGAAATACTCTATACCACTTTTACATCTAAAAAGCGTAATACCTTTAAAAAAAGAGATGTTTAGTTAATATAAAAGTTATTTCACTCACAATGTGCTCCACATGTGCCGCACATGTGGACTTGTGTTACACATATAGAAAAGTGTTTCTCGAACAGGAGAGAATTATTTACAAGTGACTTTTCCTTTGAATGCCCGATATCACAACATTTGTGCTGCACATGTGGACTTTTAATTAAACAAAAAATGAAGAGAATATTTCTCTTCATTTTTGATTTGGGTATTTAGGTCTTTTATGATTTGCAGGAACTAACTGTTTAATGAAAGTATCAATAATAATGTTAATTTCTTTCATTGTAAGTTCACATTCTCGCAATTGTCCCTCTTCTACTTTTGTATAAATAATGTCAGTTAACTTTTCTTTAAATACTTTTGGTTCTTCGTACATAATTGAACGTGATGAAGCTTCAGTAATATCTGCTAACATAAGTATTCCCTCTTCTTTTGTAACTGGTAGAGGAGTTTGGTATTTAAAGTCTTCGATATTAGTATCTGGATTATTTTTTAATTCAGTTAAATAAAAATATTTAACTAAGTCATCACCATGATGCTTTTCTACCAAAGAAATAATTTCTTCTGGTAAATTGTATTTTCTGCATATTTTAACACTATCAATAGGATGCTGTTTAATGAATGCAGCACTTTCTTTTGGTGTTAAGTTATCGTGGGGATTTGGTACATTTGCATCAATTAAATTCTCTATAAAATAAGTTGGATTTTCTAATTTCCCAGCATCGTGATAAATGGCTCCAGCTTTTAGCAGCAATCCATTTGCCCCTATTGCATCCGCTGCTGATTCAGCTAAGTTTCCTACACGAAGTGAGTGTTGCAAAGTTCCCGGAGCTTCATTGTTTAATCTTTGGTATAGCTTGTTATTTGGACTCGTTAGTTCATGAAGTTTTAGAGAAGTTACTACGCCTAACATGCCTTCTAGATAGCCAAACAAACCTAATACAAGCCACGAGGCAACGACAGGTCCTGCAATCATTGGAATTAAGTCAGACATTACGATTGGAAGACCCAACAATATTTGTAATACAATTTTAGTGATAACTAAAGTTATGCCCATTGCAATTCCAAAATTCAATACAGTATTTCGATTTCCTTTTGGGTTGTATCCTAAAGTATGTACTAAGCCTAATACAATAGACATTGCCAAGAACGAATAGTCTCCAGGATGTAATAATAATCCTAACATAACAGCATAAACCATAGATACAGATGAGCTGAGGAATGTTGTAATAATAATTAATGATAATGCAAGCATTCCAAATGTTAAGTACTCCCACTGTAATAGATTCACTAGGAACGTTGAAATAAGTGACACTAGAAATGTAAATAAGTATAACCTATGGTTCTTAATTTCTTTATTACTAAACGTATAAAGAAATAGATGAAGACAAGTAAATATTAAAAGTACAAACGGAAAACGTGTTAACGCTTCTTTTACATCAAACTTATCGTTGATTACACCAACTTCTTTTAAGGCGTTATACTGTTTTTCACTAATTACTTCATTTTTACCTACAATACGTTCCCCTCTTTGAATGGTTGTAGTAACAGGAGTAACCGTTTTTAAAGCTTCTTGTTTCTTCTTTTCCGTCTCTTGCTCATTTAGTATGAAGTTTGCTTCTAGATGTGCAGATATCTTGTTAAGCAACAATGTTCTTACTGTCTCATCATAATGATAAAAGATTGCATTATTTATAAATTTCTTCTTTTGTTCCTCTAACTTTTCCTGTGTAATTCCCGTGGAATAAAAATTCTCTAATTCTTTTGAAAATACTTCTTTCATTCGATTTAAGTCTACAATTTCTTCATCAAAGAAAGAATTAAGTTCTTTATTTGTAAAGCTGTAAGGGTTATATATCTTCTTTATGTATGGGTCTCGACTAATTTTGACGCTTTCAGAATTTGTTAAAGCCTCTTCTTGGGCATCTTGTAATAATCTCTTTTGGTCTACAACACTTGCCAAGAAATCACGTAATTTCTTAACTTGGTCGCTTTCTACCTTTTGGTCCATTTCGTATATAGCTTGAACTTGTGACAATACTAAATCTTTTTGCTTTTTTGTTTCTGTTTCATCTACAAACGTCACGGTTTGAGGAGATAAAATAACTGCATCACTTAGCTGTCCTTTTTCTAAATTAATAAACATTGTTTTAGTTGTGTAATACGACACAGTGGTTAAAACAGAGAAGAAAAGTATAGTTAGGATATATCTATAATGAAATACTTTCATAGCGTCCCTCCTTGTTAAGTTTAAAGATAACGAAATTGAAACTCATATTTTTATTCGCCTATTTTAACTGTTTTATTTTAAAAAAATCATCTTTATTCATTTCTTTTAAATGTGTTCTCTCCTTCTTTAATAGAAGAGGTAATTAAATTAATAAATCTTTATCAAAAGAGTTTTTCTCTATTTTGTATTTATATATGAGTTTATCTTTAGTGTAACTATTCGATATTTAATGAGGAAGAGGTGATTAAATGAAGAAAAAAGGTCCAAAATTTTTAATTTTTTATACTTCAGAAGAACAATTTGCAATTAATATTCGGGATATCGTTATTATTGAGAAAGTTAATTATGATGTTGACACCCAACATGATAATAGAATAAAAAAGGTGAATTCTTATCCTGATTATATAGAAGGTGTATTTGCTTATAAAAACAGAATTATCCCTATTATTGAGTTTGAATATTTTTTAAGTAGCAAAAAAATGAAAAGACATGCTGAAAATAAAATAATTATAGTAAAAGGCACCAACATTGATTACGGTATATTGGTAAACGATGTTCAGTCTATTATAGAATTAAAACCAGATACTTTTGTGCAACTTTACAAAGAATTTCCTTTGCACATGACTGAAAAATATGGAGAGGTATATATTATTCCGGATTTAGAAGAGATGCTAAATCACCAACAGGTTAAAAACGTATTTAACGATATAAAAGAATAATAAGACGAATTAAATTAAAAGCAAAAAAGCGCTTAGTTGTTTTCTTTTTTACTATAAGTGCTTTTTTGCTTTTTGTTTGTCTTTGTTAATTTTAAATAGTTTGCATTTAGTAATCTGTAAAAGAAAACTAATCCAGTAAATAGTAGCGCCTCAGGTGAGAAAAAACGGTAGGCAATAATAGTTGCAATTAAAGAAATTACTCTTAACCAAACAAGTCTCTTACCGTATAGAAGAAATCCCATTAAAACTATGTCTACATAATAGAACACACTGTAATCGTGAATGTTCCCTTTTAATGATAAACAATAAGTTAGCAAAGATAGAAATAACCAGTACTGTATTATTACTAAAAACAAGGCTCTTAAAGGCTGTGCTTTCCATCTCTTTACAATATTTTCAAGAGCTAAATAATAGCTTTCCGGATATTCAGGTTGATTATAATGCAATATACTCTTCATTTTATCGTCATTGACTTTAGGATATAGCTCATTTGGATGTGTTATTTTATACAAATGAATATCCTGAATAATTTCCTTTCTTTTTTGCATTTCTTTTCCCATTATTTTATTTACATAAATAAAATATAAAAAGTAAATAAAAGAGTATATAAAGATAATAATATACCAATTTAAGTAAGGTTCTAATATTGATGAAAATTTATCAAATAGGGTTCTGAAAAGTGCTATATACTCCATAATGCCCCCCTTCTCTACTTACATTAACGGTTTCTTTCTAAAGTTATTTAATTTAAAGGTGCTATTTCGATAAATAAAAGGGACTTCTTTATAAAACGGGAAAAGATTAATAAATACTAAATAGTTGGAGGTTTTAAATAAGTGCTTTATGAAAAAGAAACAATTAAAGAGCATTACAATTTAATAGTGAAAAAGGATAATCTAAGCTATTTTTTAGTAACGTGTGCTTTTGATAACTACAAAATTTTATCTAGAAATGAATTTATAATATTAAATGTGAAATGGAAAAAGAAAGTCAAAGAAACAATTGAATTTGATGATATTGGTTATATCGTTAACGGAGGAAATGTTTTTGTTGCTATTGATAACAGTCGCAGACAAGAATTTTTGACAAATATTTCACAAATAGCATTTACAAAAGCAAATAAATCGAGTATTTATACTGAGGTATTAGAACTAAGAAAAGATGAAATACAAACGTTTATGATGTAGTTCTACTCTTTTTTATGAAAAGAGGTGCTTATGTGGTAAAAAATATATTTTTAAAGGAGTTAATACTCTTAGATTTTAAGGCAAATAAATTCAGGTTCTATAATATTGAGATTAATCGATTATCTTATAATGAATTGCAGGTTGTTTTTCACAGTGGAAAATTAGCTACTAAAGGTACTAAAACAGTTAAAAACACACATAGTTATGAAGAAGCTATGGCTTTGGCTTATAAGAAATTTTATGAGATAAAAGTGAAAAGTTACAAGGAAAAAGACGATTTAATGGGCTGGTTAGGGCAAAAAAGCTCTAATGATAAAGAGTCTATAAATAATAAAGGGGGGAATTCTATAATTAGAAACCCTAATAAATCACCGAAATCCAGAAAGTGCGTTTGCGATTTGTGTAACAAAGCAATTAAACCGGATATTTATGATGAAATAGATAAATGGGGGCGTGGTGGCGGTGGATGGGATAAGAACAAAGATACCATCACATACCGGAAGGTGCTTTGTATTGATTGCCAATGGAAGTATGGGGTTTTTAAGAAGCGTTTATAAAAGGTGGTATATATAAATAATGTTTAAAAAAGCGTATATTGTACTTATTTCATTGTTAATCTTAGTTTTGGTAGGAAATATAGTTTTAGTCCATATTCAAAAGGAAAAAGTTTTAATTTCTAATGAAATAAAAGAGTCAGAGGCATTCTTAAAAATAGTAACTTTTGGTGAACGCATAAAAAGTAATAAAATTTATTTTTTACAGTGGGAATCATTAAATGCCGATGAAAAAGAGGAAGCGATTAAAAATAATAACATTTTCATGTTTACAAAAGATGAATTTGAAAATAAAGAAAATCTATTGCTAATTAATGATTTGATTCAGAAGAAGAAAACAGTCTTATTTTATGGGTACAGAATAAACCCCAAAGAAATTCTTGAGTTTACTAAAAACCCATTTCCTTATTATGAAATATCCGCAAATCAAAAGATATATCATTATATGTATGGGTACGGCTATTCAAAAGATGCGCAAAAAATGCTCCCTATTACAATCATGGGGAACATGGATAAAGAAAGTGTTGATAGTAATCTAGCTCAATACTTAGTTTCGACTTATGGAACGAAAAAAGAAAAAAATCCTAAAATTTAAACTAGTTTAGATTTAGGATTTTTTTATGAAGAATTGCGGATTAAATACATCCATTCTGGCTCATTCCCCGCTGCTTCACAAGCTTTCTTATCAACAAAATCCCTTAAATGCACAAGTGTTAGCTTTTTATTTCCAAACAACATTTTTGTTTTTATGTAAGATTCAATAAATGGAAAATCTTTCTCTGTCAGTAGAAAGGAACCCATTGGAGTTTGGCTAAGTGGATAAACAACATGTAGCTCCTTTAAGAGCTCTGAGAACTGCATAGGTGTCATTGAAAAGAAAGGAGCCACTTGTTTTGGTTTAAACATTTCCTCTCACCTCTTTCCTTATGTATATAAAAGATTATAACCTACTTTTTAAAATATCTAATATATTCATAATATTTTATTGATTTTTAAGGGAAGCAATGATATAAATTCCAAAATTAAGAGAGGTGAAGAAAATTGTTTAATAAAAAATTGTTAATGGTTCTTTCTATTACAGCCATCTCCTCTACCCTACTAACAGGTTGTTTTTCAGGTGAAAGAGGCGAAATATTAGACCAAGCACAACAGGAGTATGCGGATGGTGATTATGAAGCTGCTAAAGAATCATTTGAAAAAGCTATGCGTATGCAAAGTTTTTCTGAAAAAGAAAGCAACTTAGATACTGCTTACAAAGAAACGTTAAATAAATTGTGGTCTTCTTACTATAAAAACGGCGATGAGAAGTTAGAGACAAAGGAATTCAAAGGAGCACTAGAGAGTTATAACAAGGCATATGCTATTTATAGTGGAGATGCAGACTTAGAACAAGCAATTAAGACAACTAAATCTTTACTTGCTGAACAGAACCGTTTAAATGATTATCTTGAATTTGTAAGTCCCCTCATTTCCGATTCAAATGAATTATTAAGAAGTCTTAACAAAGATATAGATGAGACCGTTGTAGGGTCTTTATCAGTGGCTGCTTTTCAGTCTCATGTTAAATCCATTGTTCCAAAATCCAATAGCATTGTTTCTAAGTTAGATGATAGCTTTACTGCGGTAGATGGTGATATTGCTGATATTCACCAAAAATTTATAAGTTTAATCCAATATCAACACCAAACGTTTACAGCAGCTCTAAATGCTAGTACTTCTGAAGACTTTGCTATGTTGTCAGATAGATATATATCAATTAAACAGCAACAAACAGATTTAATAGAAACAATACAAAATTATGCCAATAACAAAGGAATTGGATATAAATTAGTTAGAGAAGGCTCTGAAGCAGAGAATGAACAAAATCAGAACGATAAAACGAATAACTCAACATCATCAAATAACACTACTGAGACTGTTAAAGATAACTAAATCTCTTTGCACATCTGATACTTTTTAAACAAAAAAATCCTTTGCCGTTAATTATAAATAATTCTTGGCAAAGGATTTTTGCTTCATCTCAAATGTAAGTATATATTTTATGAATAGTCAGCAGTAAATTAAAACCTTATAATAGGCTTTTAATTAATACTGCCTTCCCATTTAAAGAATTGTTATTTTTTGTTTAGATGATTTTCTTTTATTTCGGTTACTTCTTTTTTAAAATCTATTCTCATTATTTTAAGAATAAATCTAATATAAATTAGAGCAAATAAACCGAATAACATACCAGACGAAATTGATATAGCACTTCTACCAATTGAAGCAACCATAGGTGTGTGGAAATGAGTAAACGTATTAAATACAGAAGCGAATCCCACTGTCACAAAAGGTAAAATTGCCCGTGTCCACTTTGTTTGTTTCCACATTCCAATCATAATTATTAGTAATGGGAAAGCAAAGAAAATTTCTTTAGTACGTGGTCTCCATGGGAATCTGTCTTCAAGATATCCTCTTAGCACAGTCTCAAAAGGTAACAGGGTTCCGCCGTTTCCTGAGCGACTTTCGTAAAACACAAAGAATGCTCCGACAAATGCTAATAGTAGAATATCTATAATGCGAATCTTATGTGTTAATATACTCTTAATAGAAATATTTCTACCGTGTCTAATTAGTAAAAATACTAAAACAATTAACGGAGGAACAGACAGTGTTAAACTTACTCCCTTAAACGTTTCAATATATGTAACGTGTTCTATACCGTGATTCATACTAATTAAATAAGAGAGACCTATAATATATAGAAGTGCAATTGGTCCAAGAATATCCTTAGCAATATGTAATTTATCTTCTTCTTTTCTATCAAGCATAAAGTAAATATGTAAGGCTGCCCACACAGGCAGTAATATACTTAATGCTAAAGAAGCTATTTTTATAATTGTTAAATTTGTTCCTGCTAAATATCCAAACAGTATTGCTGCTGTACCAGAAGCAATCGCCATTGGGAATAGAGTGTTTAAAGCTGGGTTTTCCATCTTTTTAAATGCAGTATATAAGGATAAACAAAATAAGTAAACTGTACCCAGTAAAGCAGCTATGATGCCAATTTTTGATAATAATAAACTTTCATGTTGAACAAATGGTTTTGCTTGACCAATTTTAAATCCAGAATTTTCAACAGTGTCGTGAATATTTTGAACGCTATCTTTTAGACGATTAGTATACTCTTTTTGGCTTTCTTCATTTTTTAAATAAAATGGATTAAGGTATATCATTCGAATGTTTCTTTCTTTTGTAGCTTTTGCAATCAGACGTTTCATTTCAATAGGAGACATTTTTTCTAACTTCTCTTTAGGAAGCGAATGCACTCGTACAATGTTGTAATTGGTTTTCACAGCATATTCTCGAACGCCTTTTTGTCTATCAGCTGACGAAAATGATTCAACAATTCCGACTCCGGTTTTATTCCAAAGGTTGCGTATGTCTACAGTTGATTTACCTTCATCGTCTTCTGAATATCCTTCAGCCTCACTACCCAGGAAAACTACTGAAGACAGTTTGTCTTTTTTGTTCCATTTTTCTAACTGGTTATTAATTAAAGGAAACCTATCTTCCCAATTGTTACTAACCCTTGGGACAACTGTATAAAGCTTATGTAACTTACTATAATCACTTTCAAGATAAAGAAGAGGTAATTTATATATGTTATTTTTTCTTTCATTAATTTGAAGAATATCTGTATCTTTAATTTTAAATTCTTTTGTTTTGCCTATCTTACTTTTCTTAATTGTATTTATTATTTCTTTTTGCTGCGTTCCTTCGGGTACCATAACATATGTGTATTGTTTCTGAATAGGCAAATTGTAATTTTGACTCCAAATATTTTTTTCTAATTCACTACCAGTCATTACATGCACTAATTCTCTGCTTTCGAGTTCAGATAAACTATTTTCAGTAAAACCAATAGAATTCACACCGCTTCTTTTTAGGGTTTTCAGAATTTGATTTTCAAATTTATCGTCCCCGCTTTGAGCATTAGAATACACTTGTTTATAATCCACAGCTAATTCAACAGTTTTTGAACTTGTTTCTGTCTTGTGTTTAGTAATAACATTTGGAATTGATAATCCAAATGAAACAACAACACCAGCAACAAGCAAATGTTTAATCCATTTCTTCAATGTAATTCCACCTCTATATAAAAATTTGCCATAAGAAAAGCATGTGCTATGCGACAATTCCTGAAGCCATTATACAAAATTGACTTCTCAAAATGGGCTTTTTCGCAAACAACATGCTTAGAAATAATATTTAATTTTAGCTATTGTATATGTATTGAAATATTGCTAATAAAACAACAAAGATAGCAATAATAGCCCAAGTGGTCAAATAAGGAATTAATATACCTAGTGTTGCAAAGGATAAGCTAATGCCGTAGATAACGAGTACAGCTTTTCTTTGAGAAAATCCTCTTTTTAACAAGCGATGGTGTAAATGGTGTTTATCCGGCGCAAAGATAGGTTTGTGATTAAATTTTCTTCGTATCATGGCATACAACGTATCTAGAATAGGAATTGCTAGAAGTAAAATTGGAACCATTACTCCTAATAATGTAAGTTGTTTTAATTCTTGCATGGTTAAAACAGATAAGATAAATCCTAAAAACATCGAACCTATATCACCCATAAATATTTTAGCCGGATGAAAATTAAAAATTAAGAATCCTATAAGAGAAGCAACAAGTAATAACGCTACAATTCCTGTTTGGAATTGCCCAGCCAAAAATGCAATAATAGCAATTGATAATGCAGCTATACCTGATATTCCTCCTGCTAGTCCATCTAATCCGTCTACCAAATTTACTGCATTCGTAATACCTATAATCCAGAATAAAGTAATAGGTATTGAAAATACACCAAGCGATATCATGTCATTAGTATCTGAAAAGGGATTAGAAATCCATAATACTTGAATATTCATTACCATTACCGTAATAGCAGCAAGTATCTGTCCTAAGAGTTTTTTCATAGGGCTTAATTCAAACTTATCATCTATAATACCTGTACCAGCAATAATAGAACCACCTATTACTAATGCAAAATATAGATTCTCTTTTCCGTTAAAAATGCCAGTATAGAAATACAACAAGGTGCTTCCTAGAATGAAGCTGCTGTAAATAGCTAATCCACCAAGCCTCGGAATAGAATTAGTGTGTACTTTTCGTTCATTAGGTTTATCTACAAAACCAAACTTTATGGCGAATTTTATAACCAATGGTGTTGTAATTATTCCAAAGCAAATAGTTGTTAGTAATATTAACCATATGTTCATAAATAAAATGCGTCCCTTTAAGCCCAGCTAAAGCTTACTAAGGGCTGTACCTCTAAGATACGTGCATATTCCCTCCTCTGTTTTTCAACAAAACTTTAACAAAGACTGTATTCCTTTATTACTTACTTACGTTCTTTTAAACATTCCCCTTTATATTCTTTAAGAGGGTTTCTTGGTCATTCCTAATGCTACACCTAAAACCTTAAAACCAAATTTAAATAGGGCTAACTGACGTTTAAACCTCTTTGGGTTAGTAGCAAGCCTATAAAACCATTCCATACCAAGTTTTTGATAGATTTCTGGAGCTCTTTTTACATTTCCTGAAAGGACATCAAACGTCCCACCGACTCCAATAGCTACTTTTGAATTTAGATAGGCTTTATGCCTAGCAATAAATTCTTCTTGTTTGGGGCTTCCTAATCCCACAAGTAATAAATCAGGTTTACATTCATTAATTTCTTTAACTATCTTAGATTCTTCTTCTTTAGAGAAATACCCATCCTTGTATCCAACTACATTTACGTTAGGATAAGTATTTTCTATGTTTATAACAGCTTTGCGAATTGTCTCTTTATCAGCACCTAAAGCATATACTTTTAGGCTTTTTGTTTTCTTTTTTCTTAACTTAAAGAGTGTAGTAACCAAGTCAAAACCTGTGACACGTTCTTTGATATTTCCTCCTAGTAGTTTGCTAGCATAAACAATACCAATTCCATCTGGAGTAATAAGGTCTGCTTGGTCAGTAATCTCCTTAAAATCTTTATCTTCTAATATTTTTAAAGCGATTTCAGGATTTGCGGTAATGACATGGGTCAGTTTTACATAACTCGCATCAATAATGTCTGAAAGGTTATTTGCTGTTTGCTTCAAGGTATTGTCCGTGAACTCAATTCCCATTATATCTGACAAATAAATCACCTCTTCTTTTCTACCTTGTAATTTTTAAGATTTTCTCGTCTTTCCTTTAAACAAAAAAAGAGATGCCCCTATGAGGGCATCTCGTATAAGTTTCTCCTAGTATTTTGCACTTTGTTCGTCAATAAATTTTTTAAAGTTATCACCTAATACTTTGGTATCAACTACTGTAGCTTTATTCTTATAGGTAATTGTTACGTTAGCATCATTCTTTTTGCCATTAATAGTTAGACTAGCTGTAGTAACTTTATAGTTACCATTTTTATCTTCTTTATATTTTGCATTTGTAATTTCTTTATCTATTATAGGTTTTAAAGTTTCTTTATAATAATGCGTAGCATTTGCCGTAATCTGTTGTCCTGTATGGACAACTGTTTGAGGATTCACTCCAAAAAACACAACTGCCACAATTGCTATGATGGCGAGCGTTAAGGCTATTTTAATTAAGCCCCTAACAATGCTAGCAACCACCCCAATAATTATTAGTGCTATGACAATAGCAACTATAGGGTTACTTTGAAACAATTTAATTCCAACATCTATCATTTAATCACCCTCTTTCTTTTTAAAACAGTGTCCTATAAATACTTTTTCTGCAAACAACCCATTCCCTTTACTTGAACAGAAGTGCAGAAAAGAGTAAGCAATCTTCTTTAAGATAGAGCTGGTCTAGGATTTTCTGCATACCAACCAGTTTTAGACCATTTGTATTGCCAAAACTGTGCATCTTTCCCGTCATTGTGATAGCACTTAGCTGTTTTTTGGTTAGGTCTTGTGTTTGTATCCCCACCGCTTCCGTTATCAATACGCTGAGTTGTATCCGTTGAGCCCCACTCGTCTGTATTGGTATCACAATAGTTTAACCAATTTGTATTTTTTTCTGGATTATAAGTCCAGTCATCGTATGAACTATTGCCATTGTAATTTGCGTCCACAAAGGTAGTAATAACTTTTCCTGAATTCTGTACCGGTTTACCATTATGTGTTGGTATTTGTGTAATAGTCGTTATTGGTGATATTGAAGCACCTGTAATATCTTTGTCATTCCGTCCAAAATAGGCAATGGTCCCTTTCCAAGGCTTTTGATTAGAGGCAACATTATTCTCATTTCCTATTGTTTGGTATTCAGTCCCTAAATCTTTTTGAACACGAAGCTGGGTATTTTCCGTAACATTTACCAGTAAATTGTGTTCACCAGGATTCATATAAGGTGTTCTGTCTTTAGATATTACATTTTTAGAATTTTTGTCTGTATCCATTGTGTCTTTTACTGAGCCGGTATAAGTATCTGTATTACGGGAACCGGTATACTCTTTGTTTTTAATTCCTTTTGGAAAATAGAACTCCATCTCTCTACATTTGTCTTTATAATCTAAATAATTATCTTCAAAGCAACTATCAGGTATGTCATAAATAATTGTCCCTGAAAATAATATAGTTTTATCGTCATAAACAACGTTATCAAATTCAGAAGTTACCTTTGAGTTTTTCTTTGGTTCAAGTACCTGAAAATCAAACTTTACTTGTGAAGCAAAATACCTAGCACGATAAGTATTGTGATAATAGCTGTTGTAACCAATTTGATAAGGTCCTAAAATATATCTTGCTGGTTTAGGTGAAGCTGTAATGTGGCTTTTATCATATGGGTAAAATAAATAAATATCGTTGTTGCTGGCTTTGTTCTGAGCTTCATATGCCATGTCTATATCAAACTCTTGATTTACACCAACAATCTCTGTGTTGTTTATATTCAAAGGCGTTGTTGTAATGGTATAAACAGGCATAGGGTCTGGCAGCAATCTATATTTTAAATAGTAATAAGGCATAATCCCTCCCTCTACAGAAGTAGATGGGAAACGTGGAAATGAGCCAATACATAAATCATAAATATTAGTAATTGTATTACCGGTCGAATCTTTACCTTTAAAAGTTGTTTTGTCATTGTCAACAGAAAATCTATGTTCATCCTTTGTAAAGTCTATGGCTCTACACTGTGTATTTTGAGGAACGGTTAGTTTTCCGTTGGTGTCTGGAATTACTAAATCATTGGATGTAAGTGCATCTGCTTGTTGAGCAGGATGCATAGTTAGTAAAAGTCCAACGGTTAGTGGTAAAGAATATAGAAAATTCTTCATATAGCACCTCCCTGTTAAGTTATATTTAGCATTAGAATTTTTCATATCATAAATGGTTTTATTAAAAAATCAACTATTTAACCAAGTTTAAGATAAACAAATTCTTAAAAGTAAAATCATATTTTGAAAAGTATGGTTTGAGTTGTGTGAATATCCATATATTGTAAAATGAAAATGATGAATTGTATTTTTGTAGGGTATTGAAAAGAGGAAGCGATGAACAATGCAATATATTTTTATAAACTATCAGATATTAAAACGATTTAATATATGCAAAAGTAGATAAAAAAGGCTATATAATAGCCTTTTATAATTTAAATTTTTTCTTTTAAACTTTTAAGTCCCCTTATGAATCCATCTTCAGATAATGCACCATTAAGGTTTTCATTTAAAGAGTTTAATTTGGAAGCAGCACCTCTAATATTATTATTTTCTAATTCACTAGTAATCCATTTTAAAGCTATTAAAGCACATTCCTTATTTTCTTCTAACCTTTGTTCAGAAAGGTTTAATAACATGTTTAAATTTTCAGTTGTCATATTGCATTCCCCTTTTACTTTTTATAGTTTATATTTAATTTTAATACTTTGAAATTGTAGCATTAATTTTGAATATGAGATAAAAAAAGACCGCTAGTTATTAGCGGTCTTCTTTAGGTTCTGTTGTACTTCCAATTCCACCAGTACGTTTTTTAGTAGGAATAATTTCATTTTCAGCTTTGTAATAAGGGACACTCATTAATTCAACAATAGCTGTGCCTCTGCTTAAAGTTAAATCTTCTTCAGTAATATTATCTAAGCTAAAGTAACAATGACCAGTATTTTCTGCATATACATAGTCACTATCTATAATTGTAGTTCCGTTTGAAAATGAAAAGCGTTTCTCTCCTTCTGGAACACGTCCTTCAAGGTAAGAATCCATTTTAATTCTAAATCTTAATCCTGATGGTAGTTTTACTCTTTTACCCTGCTCAATAAAAACTTCTTCTTCAAGAATAAGCGCAACCCCTGTCTTTGTTTCTTTAATAGATAACGCTACAGGGATTTCTCCTTTTAAATCTTCTATTTCTTCTGAAGTAAAAGGAAGGTACGACATTTCCTTATCAACAATAATGTATTGAAGATAATGTAACCCTTCTTTAATTGTAAAATCCACTTCTCCTACATTACGTAGAGTTACAAATTGTTGTTTGTTTACTTGTTCATATTCTAATTCTAGCGAAGGAACAATTTCACCATCTCTAACTAACCGTAGATTGTTGTTCATTCCCATACTGCTACGCAAGAAGATATAAACCTTATTTTCTTCTGGATTAAATTCAATTCCAGCAGGTAAAGCTATATTTACTTCTTGTCCCGCTAAGATTTCAATATCTTTATTTGAGAAAACATCATATCCTGCACTAAATTCAGTGGAACGTTGAGGTGTTATAACACCCTCTGTTTTATTAACAATACGAATACTCATTTATTAGTCATCTCCTTATGTATAAGAAAGGCAAAATACTCTCTTTTACCGTGTACATTGTACATGAATTATTTCTTTTAGGTTGTTATTAGAGAAAAAACGACAAAATTGTTCCACATGAAACATTTTTCGCGTGAAACTAGTCGGTTCATGATGAAATGTATCATTTTTATTAAAAAAAGTAATAGTTTATGTATGGCTTTCATCTGTTTATTAATTGTTGCACAGATATTTTGACAAGAATGTTCCACATGAAACATTTTTCGCAAATATGTATGTCTTATATTGTTGATAGGTGCAGAAAAAGAACGAAAACAAACTTTTTCGTGAAACATTTAATGTTTTATTGGCTTGTATTACTGCGTTTCACAGAAAAAACGACAAAATTGTTTCACATGAAACATTGTTCGCGTGGAACATGTTTCTTAATGTTTTTGTTTAGCTCTTGGTTTTGCTCCTAATACGTGGATAATGGCTTGTGAAACTTTACGAACTGGAACCAGTTTTATGTTTTTTGCAATTCTTTTAGCTCTTTCATAGTTTTGTTCTGGAAGAATAAAATCTGTAAAACCATTTTTTTCTGCTTCTTTAACTAGCATTTCAATGTCTTTAGCAGGGCGAACTTCTCCATTTAATCCTATTTCACCGACTATGCAACTTAATGGGTTTATAACAACGTCCCTTTCTGAAGAAGCGATAGCTAAAGCTACACCTAAATCAGAACTTGGGTCGTGTAATTTAACTCCCCCAACAATGTTTAGGTAAACATCTTTTGTTCCAAGAGGTATGCCGCATTTCTTCTCAAGAACTGCTATTAAAATATTAAACCTATCTCGTTCAAACCCACGGCTTGTTCTGCGTGGAATTGCGTTTTCATAAGAAGTAGCAGAAACTAAAGCTTGTACCTCAAGAAGCATTGGACGCTTTCCAGCAGTACATATTATGGCTGACCCGCTATCATCATCACTTCTATTAGAAATAAGGTAGTCAGAAGGATTAGAGATTTCAATCATTCCCTCTTGCTCCATCTTAAATACGCCAATTTCTGTTGTAGGACCCATTCGGTTTTTCTCCGCTCTTAATAAACGTAAGTCAGTGGTTGTATCTCCTTCTAGGAAAAGGATAATATCAACAATATGTTGTAACTTCCTTGTTCCGGCAATTTCATCTTGCTTAGTTACATGCCCAACAATAAAAATAGCAATACCTGTTGTTTTGGCAAGGGTAACAAGGGTTTTAGCACATGATTCTACTTGTTTTGCACTTCCCTCTTCGCCCTCTTTTTCAGGATTACGTAAATGTTGAATAGAATCAATTACTAAAAGTGCTGGTTTTAACTCCTCAACTGCTTCTAAAATTTCAATTAAGTTTTCCGTGTTATAAAGATAAAGGTCTTTCTCTTCAATTCCTAAACGATTTGCTCTACTCTTTATTTGCTTTGTATTTTCTTCTCCAGAACAATAGAGAGCTGGACCAATGTGTTTAGCGATTGAGCCTGAAACTTGAGTAAGAAGTGTCGATTTTCCCTTCCCTGGAACAGCTGCCAACAATGTAACAGAGCCATTTACCACTTTTCCGCCTAGCACGCGGTCAAACTCACCAATATATGAAGAGAATCCTGGATAATCTTTTTCGTCTATATCAACCATACTTACAGGTTTATTGGTTTCTCCCCCTGCCATACGTGTGGATGTGCGGGCTAAATCAGCAATTTTTGCCTCTTTAAATTCGACAATTGTGTTCCACTTTTTACAGTTTGAACATTGACCTTGCCATCTGGGATGGTTCTGACCACAGTCTTCACAAACATAGCTAACTTTTGTTTTACTAGCTTTAGCCATTAATATGCCCTCCTCTCTTCTGAATTCTGAATTTATTATAACGATTAAAAAAATAAAAAACACAGGATGCAGAAAATACTTTATTAAATACAGAAAAAAAGAAATCTTGTGTGATAGTATGTTAATAGTTTTAGAAACATCTACTTATAGCTATAAGTTTTTTAGATAAAAGGAGCGTATATAGATGGACATAATTTTTGGGAAGATTGCAACGCAACCCGCTTCAATTCAACAATTGATAGATAACGCAAATAATAATATTTTTAATGTGGGTACAGTTTACGGTAAGGTGTACACCGCAGATGTAGGGACTACATGGAATGGGAAACATATACGTGTAAGAGGTGAATTATATGATGGGAATAACGAAATTAAATTTCAGTCTAGATTGCCTGTTGATAAATTCCCTGATGGTATTTCATTAAAAAAGGATACATATGTAGCCATGCAAGGTACATTAACAAGAAATGAATACACTGGGTGGGAATGGGCATTAGAAGCTGATGCCATATCAAAAGTCAAAGCTCCCTCGGTTGAAAGTGACAAAGCAGAGGTTCCTCGTGTTGAACTACAATCCTTTTTACATATGAGCAAGATGAGAAGTGCATTGTCTTATGACGCATATTTTGCTCGTTTATCTGCATTAGGATATAAATATGGAGTAGTAACAGATATACATAGTGTACAAGGCTTTCCAGCGGCTTATTCAGCTGCTAAATCCAATAACATACAGATGATTTTTGGAACAACTGCTAGCTTAGCAAGTGAAGACAATAAGGTTGTTTATGGTAAAGAGTTAGATATCCCTTTACTCTCCCCTGTTTATGTTAGTTTTGACGTGGAAACAACCGGTTTATCAGCAGTTAATGACGATATTATTGAAATAGGTGCTACAAAAATACAAGGTGGAAAAGTAATAGACCGCTATCAAGCATTTGTTCAAACAGATAAAACCATTTCAGCATTTACAACAGAATTAACGGGTATAACCCAAGCTCATGTAGACAATGGCATAACATTATCAAGTGCTATAGCAAAGTTTGACTCTTTTATTCAAGATGCTGTTCTTATAGCTCATAATGCAACGTTTGATAGAGATTTCATTATTGAAGCATATAAGAGGTTAGGATTAACATTTCCGTCTAAAACAATTATAGATACATTAGAAATTGGGCGTTCTCTCGAACCAAATGCTAAGTCTAACCGATTAAATGTTGTTGCAAAGCGATATTTAAAGCGTATTGAAGAGTTATTAAAGAAGTTAAAAGCAGAATTAAAGGCTCCTGATAAGCTAATTAAAGACTATGATAAGGATTTAAAGGCAAAGAAACCTAAAAATTTAATTTCAGAACAAGAATATTTAGATGCAAAGAAAGCTGTATTGAAGATTAGAAAACAAATTGAACAATTAAATCAACGTGTTCAAGACCTTACATTAGAAAAACACCACAGAGCAGACCAAGATGCTGAGGTAACGGGTCATGTTTATACGGAAATGATAAATGAATTAGTAGATATGGGAATTAGTCGTATATCTGATTTGAACTCCCTGCTCGGTGATGATGTGTTTAAGCGTGCTTTTGCTAAAGAGATTACGTTAATTGCTACAAATGAAATTGGTAAAAAGAATTTGTACAAAATTCTTTCTCTTAGCCATCAAAAATATTTACATCGTGTCCCTCGTGTAACAAAAACAATGTTAAATGAACATCGTGAAGGTATTTTAATTGGTAGTGGTTCACATGAAGGTTTACTGTTTGAACTTGCGATGAATAAACCAATTGAACAAGCAATGAAAGAGGCTGAGTTTTATGATTATATTGAAATTCAACCCACTGACATAGCTCAACACTTAGTGGCAGCAAATACTGTAGATAGCGTAGAGACAATCGAGAAAACGTGGAAGAAGATATACGCTATTGGTAAGAAGTTAAACAAGCCTGTAATTGCAACCGGTCATGTTCATTACTTAGATAACAAAGATGACGATATTATTTTTCATAATATTCTTCAATACCATGAAGATAGTAACCTACCTCCTGCACGTAGAAAGGGTCGCAAAGAGGCAAGACAAGTCGGAAGACACCTTCGCACTACAGAGGAGATGATGAATTCCTTTAATTGGTTAAGTCCTGAAGCGCAATATGAGGTCGTTGTTAGAAATTCAAATTGGGTGGCAGAACAATGCGAAAAAATGTCCCCTGTCCCTGATAAGTTGTATCCTCCAAAAATTGAAGGAGCAAATGAGGAACTTACAAATTTAGCAACAATTACTGCGGAATCACTATACGGAACCCCTCTTCCTGAGTATGTAAAGGCACGATTAGATAAAGAGTTAAAGAGTATTATTGGACATGGGTTTGGAGTAATCTATTTGATTTCACAAAAATTAGTTAAGAATTCAAATGATAATGGATACTTAGTAGGTTCTCGTGGCTCAGTAGGTTCATCTTTTGTAGCAACTATGACTGGAATTACAGAGGTAAATCCTTTAAAACCACATTATGTTGCAAAAGAAAGCAAATGGAATGTGTTCTTCGACCATGAAGAGATTGCTTCTGGCTATGATTTACCCACTTCTTTTGCGGAATTACTGGATGAAAATAAGTATTCAGAAAGCTGTCGTAAACATGTTGTAGAGAAAATGGCAGAATCATTGAATATGTCTCCCGAACAAACAATTGAAGTAATGAAAACACATAATGCAAATACATGTCCTCTTACAGGTCAAGAAGGACTTATTCGAGATGGACAAGATATACCTTTTGAAACGTTTTTGGGATTTAAAGGAGACAAAGTTCCAGATATTGACTTAAATTTTTCTGGGGAGTATCAAACGACATCCCATAAATACGTAGAAGAACTATTTGGAGAGAAATACGTTTTCCGTGCAGGAACTATTGGAACTGTAGCGGATAAAAAGGCATATGGATATGTTGCTTCCTATGCGGAGGAAAATGAATACAAATGGACCCCCCTTCGTATTAACCGCTTAAAAATGGGAATTGAGGGTGCTAAAAACACTTCAGGTCAGCATCCAGGAGGTATTTTAGTAGTTCCTGATTATATGGAACCTGAAGACTTTACAGCTGTTCAATATCCAGCTGAGGACCCTTCTAAGGGCGTAAGAACAAGTCACTTTGACTTCCATTCCATTCACGATAATATCTTAAAACTAGATATACTTGGGCATGATGACCCAACGATAATAAGAATGTTGCAAGATTTAACGGGCATTGACCCAAAAACTGTAGCACCAAATAATGAAATGGCTCTTAAACTATTTACAGCTCCTGAAGAAGCAATGGGAATTTCTTTAAGTGACATTGTAGCAAGTACTGGTACTTTAGGGGTTCCTGAGTTTGGAACAGAGTTCGTTCAACAAATGATTTTAGATACAAAACCTACTACATTTGCTGAATTATTAAAGATATCTGGTCTATCACACGGAACGGATGTTTGGATTGGGAATGCAAAAGATTTAATTGACCAAGGTATTTGTACATTAAAATCCGTTATTGATACACGAGATAATATTATGGTTGCCTTAATGCAAAAAGGATTGGAGCCTTCTTTGGCTTTTAAAATCATGGAATCTGTTCGTAAGGGTAAAGGTCTAACTGAGGATATGGAAGCCGCCATGCGCGAATTTAACGTCCCTGAGTGGTATTTAGAATCGTGCAAGAAGATTAAGTATATGTTTCCAAAGGCGCATGCAGCTGCTTATGTGTTATCTGCAATGCGTATAGCTAATTTTAAAGTGTTTTATCCTAAGGAGTTCTATACAGCAGTATTATCAGTTCGCTACAATGACGAGAATATTCGTGAATTTAATTTAGAACCAAAAGAATTAAAAGCGAAAATTCGCGAATACGAAGTGGAAATTCAGGTTTTAAATAAAAAAGAACCAAATAAAGCTAACCGTATGAAGCGTACGGTAGGTGCTATGAAGCTAGTTCTTGAGGCGAAAGTTCGTGGTGTTATGTTTGGTCAGGTGTCTATCGAACACTCTCATGCTAGCAAATACATAATTAAAGATGGTATTTTAATTCCTCCATTCGTTGGAATTGAAGGTCTAGGACTAGCAGCTGCTGAACTTATTCAAGCAGAATTTAAAAAAGAACGATTCAAGTCAATTGATGACATGAAGTCTAGAGGCATTAAGCCTGCTGTTTTAGATAAATTACGAGAATTTAATTGTTTAGAGAAAATTGAAGATGTTCAACATACGCTATTTTAATTTAAGGGGGAGTGTACTCTCCCCTATTTCAATGTCTTTATTTTGTATTGAAAGGCGGCTATATATATGACTCAGTTTAAAGTAATGAAAACTATACTTAAAAATGCTTTAGCTTTATCCAAAAGAGCATTACCTAAAAAAGACGGTAAAACCATTCTAGTAAGCAACGGTAAAGAATTAATGGTATTTACAAGAGGACAAGGCTTAGAAGTGTTTGATTATATACCTCTTATAGAGGCGACAGAAGAATTTTACATAGAATTTGACCCTGCACCAGTAGATAAGTGGCTAGATGGAGGAAATAGAGAATTAGTTTTTGAGATTAGAGAGAAAAAACTAAAAGAAGAAATAAAATTTCTTCTTTATTCAGAAGAAAAAAAGAAGTCTGTTGATGTAAAATTCACACTAAATCCAGAAAAAAGCTTCCTAGAAGTCAGAAACCACACTTACCATGACTTTATAAATCAAGATTTAATTATAAAATCTTGGTATGAAGCGAATAATACATTTCAGAATTCAGAAAGAATATACGCTGGATATGCAAAAGTCACAGATATTAACTTTATGGTATTTGACCCGTTATTTTTCTCTGCTTATTTTTATCAAGAAGAGTTTGGTATCATCAACAAATACGGACAAGATGGAATAGCTGTACCAAAAGAAGCTATAGATACATTTGTTAAAACAATTAAAAAGCCAAAGCACCTACAACATCATTTATCAGATAAACGTTTTCTTATTCGAGAAGAGAATACAATTTTTTCAATGGAATATTCAAATGAGATAAAGTTTCCTTTACCCCAATCATTAAAAATATTAAATGATGACAAACGTCCATTTCTTATTAATTCTGATTTAGTCAAAGAAGCATTGAAACCATTTCCAAATAATAAGGTAAGTAAATTACGTTTTGTATTTAATGGTGAAATGCTTACAATTCAAACTGAGAATCCAGATTTTGAAGATATACAAATTCCTTGTATTTACAAAACTCCAACAAGTACATTCACCCCTTCTGCTATTAAAGCGTTTTTTGAAGGATTAACGGGTAATGTTGAAGTTACATATTCAGAATTTAATTCAAAAACAACGAAAAATGGTTATTACTGGAAATATCAAGATTTGGAAAAAGCTAAGATTGTCCCAGGCATCAAAGAGGCACCTGGATTTTAAAAAACACAATAAGCAGCGATGCATATTCTGCTGCTTATTGTGTTTTTTGTGAACGCTCAAAAACTAAATTCTTACCAAAAATTTGTTTTAAGACAATAACTAGTTCTTTTCTAAGAATATCATGTTCATCAATTACTCTTACTTTTTTCGGTGAAGCATATATACTCTGTACAACTAGATTTTCTTGTTCATTATCCGTTTCTAAATATAGGCAAATTTCATCTTCCTTAATTAAAATATGTCCATTCTCTTTAGTTTCAATTGTGATTTCTTCAGCCTTTAACGGTTGAGAATGCATAAACTCAACAAGACTTTCTAAAGTCTCAGTTGGTTCAGTCATATCAAGGAAGCAATCATATTCTTCTTTTAAATAGCGAAGATACTTTGCTTTTATATCATTCATCCGAAAGGTTTTAAAGCCGTCCATATATAATGCATTTAAGTTTTCATTATGTATATAGCCATCTACTACTTCTCTTATTCTCTTTCTCCACATTTCTTCATAATCGTTTGGTACAAACATTAAAAATGATTCAATTTCGCTACTTGATGTATCACTAGGAGGAATAATGGTTGTTATTGCTTCTTGTTTTATTTCAAAGAAAAGATATCGAGCAACAACATCTACTATCCTGTCTGATGTACTAAACTCATAGGTGTCATCTGCTACATTTGTTCCCTCGTAACTAAGGTACTTTAATAGTGATTCGTCTTCACTATATACTTTAATTCTAAACATTTACTTCACCCCTATGAACAATTCCCCTTACTAAGTTGAACCCCTTCTAAACGATGAAAAAGCACTGGTATAAACGATACATGTATCGAATATTCCAGTGCTTATGTATAGTTATAATTTAACTTAAATTAACGAACGTCTCAGGAGGCATACAGCATTTTAATTAGCGGCAACAAGAGTTTTCTTAGAATCAAATTTACGACCTGATTCTTGCAGGTAGGCAAAGAACTGTGATGGTGAGCAGGAGCCCTTTTCCTTATTATGTGGGAGGCATGCTGGTGCTAAGTTCCGTTCATCGTTGTCACCATGATGTAGCAATGAGCGCTTGTGGTCTAATGTTAATTGTTTCTTGCGCTTTTTAGGTGTATATCCATACTCAAATTCACAATAAATACATTTATATTCATATCGCTTGAAAACCTTTTCGGCATAAGCGGGATAATTTTCTACAATCTCTGTTCTTAATTTCATTCGTTCATCATACAGGTATTGAATAAATTCCCTATGGTTCATAGTTCCCTTCTTAGATGAGCAGGTTTTACAAGTGATAACTTTGTTGTTAAGAGGCTCTAGAAACGTATTCCATTGATGGTTCTTTGTTATAACGCAGAGCTCTTTTACTTTAAACTTATCATTGCAGTATGTACATCGTCCTTTATTAAGGTGATATAGGAACTCTTTTAAGGATTGATTTCTTTTCTTTTTTTGTTTGGGCATGCAACTATTTTTACTTCTTCCATATCGTTTGGAAACGGAAGAACGTTTTATATCACTCATACTTGTTCCCCTTTTCTTTCAAATATGTAAATACTGAGAAATTATAAGTTATAGAACACTAAAGACCCCCACATTATAGCATTTTGAATTCTGAATTAATTTTAGTTTGGCTTTTTTATTTTTAGTTAGGAAAGATATTTTTAAAGAATAGGATGAAGGATAAGTAATTAACTAATAAAAGCTAAAGTTTTGTAAAGTTAAATAAAAAAATAACCCCCCTACCCAACCCAATATTATTGGGAAAAGTAAGGGGTTTTAGTAGAAAGTATAAAGTAAATATAAACAACATATATAGTGGATTTATATAAATGTTATATTAACTATATAGTATTTATAACATTACTATGTAGTTAATATATATAAAGTTTATATTAACTATATATAAAATATAAACTAACTATATAAAACGCTTTAAACCCTTAGTTTAAAGCGTTTTATAGATAATAATTCTTTTTCATTTTTGTTTTTTACCGATGATTTGGTCTACTAAACCATATGCTAATGCTTCTTCAGCATCGAGATAATAATCTCTCTCACAATCTTCAGCCACTTTTTCAAATGGTTGACCACTATTGTCAGCAAGTACTTGAGTAAGTTTTTTCTTCATTTTAATAATTCGATTAGCAGCAATTTCAATTTCAGTTGCTTGTCCTTGTGCTCCACCAAGAGGTTGGTGAATCATCACTTCACTGCTAGGAAGAATAAAACGTTTGCCTTTTTCTCCTGAAGATAGCAAGAATGCTCCCATAGAAGCAGACATGCCCATTCCAATAGTTTGAACATTTGGCTTAATTAAATTCATTGTGTCATAGATAGCCATACCCGCAGTTACCGAACCACCAGGGCTATTAATATACATTTTAATGTCTTTTTCAGGGTCTTCCGCTGCTAAAAACAATAATTGTCCTACGATGCTATTAGCAACGTTATCATCAATTGCTGTACCTAAAATAATAATTCTATCTTTTAATAGACGAGAATATAAGTCATAAGAGCGTTCACCGCTTCTGTCTTTTTCAATAACGTAAGGAACAATGTTTAAAATATCTTCCATTATGTACTTCCTCCAAATTACTCAAAATGTCATGTTTCTCCCTTTTTTTTGTATAGAAATCAATGAAACCCTTTTTTAATAGGTTACAAAGGGATTTATAAAAAGGATTAAAATATACATAAGAATTCGCAGTAACTGAGGTGGAAAATTAATGATAGCAACACTTTTATTAATAGTGTTTATGTTTATAACAAATATAATGAAATTAAGCGGTATACGAATGTTAAAGTCGGGTAAAATTTCTGGTATCTTTATTGTAATGATAATGAAGATTTTATTTTGGATAAGCATTATTGAAATTGTATACATATGGGTTCCTAAACTGTTGTTTATTGCACTACCAGTAGCATTTATTATTTTCTTAGTATATATCATTATGGAAAAGTCCATGTTTTATCAAGCAATTAGAAGAAAAACTAAAGAGGTAGCATAATTTTAACTAATTATGCACCTGCTTCAGTTTTTTATTTGTTTTTGTTGTTTTTCTTTTTCATAAGTCCGCGTTTTTTGTCCTGTTGTTTTTGAATTTGACGCAAGTTTTCTGTACTTTCTTTAAGGAAGTTCTGTACTTTCTCTTCAAAAGAAATAGTTTTTTCAACTTCTTGGCTTACATTCTTCATAGATGCAAAAGTCTTTCCATCTTTCTTATCAAGAATTTCCACTCTAATTTTTTGTCCTAAAGTTAGCACATCTTCAACCTGCTTTACGTATTTGTTGCTAATTTGAGAAATATGTAAAAACGCACTGTCCTTACCATCAAACTCGACAATAGCACCGGAATTAATGATTTTAACAACTTTAACAGTTAATACATCTCCTATTGGTCTGTTAGTCATATTTATACGTCATGGCATCTTATAGAGATAATAAAACGAATTCTATCCCCTTATAAAATGTCACTTCCCTCCCTTCATTTTTAAGTAACGTCTCATTTTTAAAAGGAATTAGAAAAAAAGAAAATTTTTCTTTTAAAAGGAATTGAGGGATGCAGAGAATATTCTCATAATTGAGAGGTGATATTATTGAAAAGCAAGAAAATGATACTAGCTGTCTTTTTAGGACTACTTGCATCATCCGCTGCGTTAATCTCTTCTTTATTTATGCTGCAACAACTTAAAGGAGTTTCAACTATTCCTTTGGAAGTAGAAGATTTAAATAAGAAGATAGATGCAATTAGCGTTGATGTAGATGTTTCTCCTATTAATAAACGTATCGATGAAGTGGTAGCTAATGTAAACGAATTGAATAATAGTGTAGATACGCTTGAAGCTAATCAATTCGATGCTGTGAAAGCTAATTCATCATCAGTTCCTAGTAGCACAGAAACAACATCTACTGCACCTGCTACTAGCACTACTATTGATGTTCCTAGCACAAATGATAAACCTTCAACTCAAACAACTAAACCAGATACATCCAGCACAACTACAACAGAGAAAAAACCTGAAGCGAATACTACGAAGCAAAAAGAAGATAAGAAAAAAGATACAGTTGCTAAAACAACAAATCGATTAAACCTTCGTAGTCAGCCAGGTCTAAAATCTTCCATTGTAAAAACTGCGGGTAATGGTGAGAAGTTAACGGTTATTGGTGAATCAGTATCAAAAGATGGCTACACTTGGATAAAAGTAAAAGATAGCAGTGGCAAATCTGGTTGGGTAGCTAAAAAATACACAAATTAAGAGTAGGAATTATTCCTGCTCTTTTTTTTATGGTAATACAGGCAATTAGAGTTTTTTTAAAAAAGATGAGTTAGGTGTATTTTGTATAAACATATAGTGACATGAACACGTTACAGATTTGGAGATAGAGAGGACGGTAGAAGGTTAGATTAGTCCAGGCTACCCTTCATAAAAATTATGAAGAGAATAAGCATATATAACAATTATTCAAGTAATCATCAACACCGTAGAAATAAAGTATCTAAATTATTAAAAGACGCTGGTTTCACTCCAATGTCTAATGGTGACATAGTAGTCGTAATTGGAGGAGACGGTACCTTCTTATCTGCTGTTAGAGAGCGTTATAAAGATAATCCTTATTTCATAGGTTTAAATAGCGGAAATTTGGGCTTTTTCTCCGAATTTCAGTATTCTGATTCGAAGAAACTTGTTCAATTATTAGCTCAAAATAGATATGACGTAGTAGAGTATCCCCTTTATGAGGTTGAAATTACTCAAAAAAATGGTTTTACTCAAAAAGAAATATTCTTTAATGACATTAGTATTGAGCGTATAGGGACAACTAGCATTCATTTGGATGCCACTATTAATCGTACGGGGAAATTACAATATTCTGTTGATGGTTTAATAATTTCAACAGCGTTAGGTTCTGGAGCATATAATATGTCAAGTAACGGACCAGTTTCATTAGATTTAACCCCTACTCTTCTAATGACGGGTGTTTCTCAAGTGAGAAATAAAATTTATAGAGGTCCATTAAACTCATTGTTACTAAATGACACGTCCATAATAGAAATAGAACCAGGCTTTAAAAAGAAACGCCGATTTAGAGTTGTAGCTGATGGTCGTGAAGTAAAATGCAGACAGCCTCAAAAGGTTAAAATCACAAAGTCTAAATTTACTTTTAAAGTTATTCGAAGCAAAAACTTTAATTATGGTTCACATGTTATAGAGAAACTTTTTTAATAAGTTTTCCCAAAAAGTTTTTTTATGTTTTACCATCTAACAAATTAAGAGTTGTTAGATGGAGGTGCACTATGAGTACAAGATTAGATTTCTGTAAAAATGAAGTGTTAAAGCATCAAAGAGAATTTGATAAGCTTTCTAAGGTAGTACAAGAATTAAATAACCTGTTACCCACATATAAAGAAAAAGTTGCTTTACAAGAATTTGTTAGAGATTTAAGAGAAGCAAATCAAAGTGCTTAGGAATCTTAAATGAAAACAAAATCTACTATTTATAGGGATAACATTACTTGAGTAGAAAAGTATCTAGATGAGAGGTACTTTTCTTTTTTATGTCAGAAAGGAGACAATAATGAAAAGAAAGCAATCAAATCTCAAAAAAACTTTGCTTAAGTTATTTTATATAGTACTTCTAATTGCAGTTGCATCTATATTTATTTTCAAAAATCACGAGACAGCAGCAAAAGAAGTTAGTTATCATAAGTTTCTTAGCATTGTAGAAAAAAACAAAGATAAAAAGTTAGGAATTATTGAAATGTCTGAAGGACAAGTTTATTTAACTATTGGTGATGCCAAAAAGGATAAAGAGCATCTTAAGAGATATGTCACACAATCCAATCCAAAAGACAGCGGTATTTCTAATTTAATAAAAAAATACGACATTAAATATAACTACGTTGTTCCGGTTAATATGCTAGGAGTAATGTTTAACTTTTTATTTTACGGAGTATTAATATTAATTCTGTGGTCATTTGTAATGCCAATGCTAAAATCAAAAAATATTGGTCAAGATAACTCTAATTCCAAGGATAATATCCCTAAGATAACTTTTGATGAAATTGGTGGATTAAGTGAAGAAATTAAAAATGAAATTCTTCAAACACAGCAATTAATTAAAAACCCTGAAAAAGCAAAGGCATTAGGTTTAAAACCATCTAAAGGAATATTGCTATATGGACCATCTGGAACTGGTAAAACGTTAATTGCAAAAGCAATTGCTAACAGTTTCGATGCAGAATTTATTGCAACTAGTGGTTCAAACTTTGTAGAAATGTTTGCAGGGCTAGGCGCTAAACGTGCAAGAGATTTGTTCCAAAAGGCAAAAAAGAATGCCCCTTCTGTTATTTTTATTGATGAAATAGATGCAGTTGGAAAAAAACGCTCAAATAATGGTGCATATAGTAATGATGAAAGAGAACAGACTCTTAACCAAATACTAGTGTTACTTGATGGTGTTGAATCAGCAGAAAATGTTTTTGTAGTGGCAGCGACAAATAGATTAGATATTTTAGACGACGCTCTCTTACGTCCTGGTCGATTTGATTACAAGATACATATTGATTTACCTGATGTAGAAGGAAGAAAACAAATTATTGCTATACATACTAAAAATAAACCTTTAAGTGAAGAAGTAATTTCACGTTTAGATGAAATTGCAGAAAGTACCTCCGGATATTCAGGAGCAGACCTCGAATCATTATTTGAAAGCGCTGGATACCATGCTTTCACTAAAGGTCGTGATGAAATCACTATGGAAGACATAAATCATGGAATTGATAGAATAATTATAGGTAATGCTGGAAGACAGATTAAAAATAAGGAAACAAAGAAGCGAGTTGCATATCATGAAGCTGGACACGCAGCAGTGTCTGCCCTACTATTCCCTAATAGTATTAGAAAAGCAACCATTGTACCAAGAGGACAAGCTTTAGGTTATGTAGCACAAATACCTAAAGAAGGATTAATGCCTCGCGAAGAATTATTGAATCACCTGAAGATGATTGTTGCTGGTGGAGTAACTGAAAAAATGATTTTTGGTTCTCATTCAACAGGAGTTTCTGATGATTTTAAAAAGGCAAAAGAATTAATTGAGAAAATGGTGTCTGATTGGGGTATGGGAGAAACGGAGCTTATTCCTAGCTTTTCTGATAAGGATAAAGAGGAGCAAATGAAATCTATCTATACTCAGATTATAAAAGATACGGAATATCTATTAACAGAACATAATCAGTTCTTACATGATGTAGCACGTTTACTCTTAGAGAAGGAAACAGTAGATGGTGTGGAAATTGAAGAGTTAAAAAATAAAAAAGAAGATAACTCTGATTCGAACGAATAAAAACAAAAATATATAGTCAATATATAAAGTATATATACTGACTATATATTTATTATAATAAGAATATATAGTTAATATATATAAAATATATAATTAATATATATTTTATTTTAAAGTTGTTTATATAAGTGTTTTAGGAACTATTTAACTTCCCCCACTCACCTCTTCTTTTTTAATAACCACTTACATGGATACATATTGTGCACAGATTAGGTTATTGTGTACATCTAAACGACTAATAAATACCTAACAAACCCCTAATAAGACCCCAGCACCCCTTTCACATATAATACTAAGGCTACAACAAGTCCCCAACACCCCTTTTACAAGCGATACTAAGGCTACAACAAGTCCCCAACATCCCTTTCACAAGCGATACTAAGGCTACAACAAGTCCCCAACACCCTATCCCAAACCCCTAATGTGCTCCAAGCGACCAACTAATAACTTTTATAAAGTCCCTTTTTACGCATATTAACGGCAAAACAATATTTATAGAGGTGTTTGGTGAGAGTGATTCTGACAAACTATTGTATAAACAAGTATATAATAAAGTATATAGTTAATATACACAAAGTATATATGAAAGTTATACATAATATATAGTTAATATAAAGTAACTATATATTATGTATAATAAAACTATATAGTTACTTTATAATAAACATAAAATCTTGTTTTTATAAGGTTTTTAATAATTATAGTGTGAATATTGTAGGCGTTGATAGAATTGAAAATTTACTGTTATTTTGCTAGCTTCTTTATTGACGATACAACTATATCAGCCACAATATGAATTGTACTGGACATCACAATTCCAATAATTAAATAGTATGCATAGTAGGGGTTTTCAGTTAGTTTATGTGATATCCATGTACTAATTGAAAAACTACAATTAATACACAAAGTACTTACAATACAAATACTAAATAAGGTTATTAATGACCTCTTGTGTCGTATGTAAAATCCACATAAAAGAACAAGTAATACCATAACTACTACACATATAATTTGTAGAGTTGAGTTTCTAATGATGTTTTGATGGTAAAAAGGTAGCCACAAATGCCGCACAATTGCAGTGGGTACCTCAAACAATAAATAAAGCCATGCTAGTAAGTAAGTAATTCTCCCAATATCTCCAACAAAGAGCCCATGAGTAAATATTGACCTATGAGGAAATAACTTTTGATAGGGGACCCAAATAAAGTTGAGAAAACCCCACCTTTTAAAAGATTTCCCTTTAATATCTAGGTCAGGGTCTAAGTACAATGTTCCAAATAAGTAGCCAATAGAAAACACAAAAGCATATTTAAAAGAAGCAAATCCTACAAGAACTAAGATGAAAAGAAAAACAGGAAGAAATATGAAATTTATTCTGTTATGAGTCTTTCCAGAAGGCATATTATCTACCTGTTACTAATTCAGTAACTGAATTCTTTCTTCATTATTGCCTCGAACTCTTCGATATGTTGATTTCCTTTATTGCGAATTCGCTGTATGGTATTGTCTACGGATTTTTTCTTACGTTTCATCTCTTGTGCAATTTCTTTCCAGCTTAACCCTTGGCTGCTAGAGAAATTAAACTTATTATCTATATCTTTAACAATCGAGCTTTTCTCAGCATCTTTTAGTATCTGTAGTTCCATAGATAATACCTTGTCAGCAATTTCTTCATTACTATAGTAAAGATTTTGTTTAGCATATCTATAGATGTTAGAAGTTATTTCTTTTTCAATGACTTTTTTTATTTTTTTAAACGTCTTTTGGTACTCATCACTTGAGAAAAGCACATTTAAAAGAGTATCTAATTGTGTTTTTGTATTTTCCATAGAGACTACATGTGCAATAGGGTTATTAACTAACTCTACAATTGTATCTGTTGTGAATTTTCTTTCTTCGAAGATGTTTACCTCAAATTCTAGTTCTGTTAAATGAACTTTAATGGATTCAGCAATATCCTTTGAGTTTAGAATCCCTTGTTTTGTAGAGTCAATAATCTGTACAAATAACTCTTCGATAAGAGGGGAAATTTCAGAAACAGACTTTTTTGCAATGTCCTTATGTAATAATTCAATTGCATTGTTATAAGCCTCGTAGAGTTTAATAGACATAGAAACCTCTTCATATTCTTTACCATCAAAACTCAATTGACCTTTTTTCTCAATAAGCTTATATGCGATTTCTTCATATGTATATCCATCGGAATAGAAATCAAATACTTCACGTTCATTATCTGTAAGCTTTTCTTTAATTTCTTTGTACGTTATGCCATCTTCAACAACTTTTTCAGGAGATGAAGTAGCTCCTTCTAACAATTCTTCAAAAGTAGTTTCATTATTGGTTGTAACAGGCATGTTGTAACTGAAGCTCTCGTTTAAAGCCCTATTTCGGAAGTTACGTGAACGATTCATCAATGTACCTAAATGACGCTGAATTACGTAATGTGAAAAGTCCTTAAACTTTGTTCTTCTCTCAACTTTATATACTTCAATGGCTTTTAAGAAACCCATAAACGCTTCTTGAATTAAATCTTCTTTTTCTTGCCCCTTGAAATAATAACGCTTATCAACACGGTTAATGATACGCTCTATAATACTTTCGTAATTTGCAGTTAAAATATCACGTTCTAAGTAACCGTTTCTTTGAGCTCCAATAACCAAAAATTCATCTGGTGCTTTTGATAGATTTTTTCCATATCTCTTCTTTAATTCCTCATAAGCCATAGCTGAACCAGATTCTAATAATACGTTTAGAGATTTTTCATCTAGTTCGTTTACCTGATTAAACGAAGCAAAACGCAACAAATAAGAAGGGAACAGGAATTTTGACTTATTATGTAAATTTACAAGAGTGTCTACTGAGCATACATTCTCAGTTATCTCAAAATCTTCTTTAGCTTCTTTATCACTCTCTATAGCAAATAATGCATCTAAGTCATAATTTTCTAAGAATGTTTGTAATGACATGTAGCTTCCTCCGTAATTTCAAGTTATGAGCCCATTATAGATTTTTTTTATTTGAAAAAAAGTAAATTTCAATTTTTTTTACTTAAGGTACTCCGTTTTTTTGAAAAAGAACTTGACAATTATTGTTTAGAAAAGGAAAAACGTCTTTTTATCTAAAATTTATATTGGATAACTTAAGTCTCTTATGAAAAGAGCAATTAACATTTACATTAACTAATTACATACATATGTTTTACTGTTATGAGGAGGATTTTTATGAAGGTTGGTTTAGTTGGTTTAGGTAAAATGGGGTTAAATTTAGGAATGAATTTAATCGATAATAAACATGAAGTTGTAGGTTTTGATTTGAATGGTGCTGCCGTAGAAGAAATTAAAGCATATGGCGCACAAGGAACTTCCAACTTGGAAACACTTGTAGAGTCTTTAGGGTCTCCAAGAGTATTGTGGATTATGGTTCCGCACAATGTGGTTGATACAGTATTAGGACAAATAAAACCGTTACTAGAAAAAGGCGACATTGTTATTGAAGCAGGTAATTCTCATTATAAAGAATCAGTACGACGCTACAATGAGTTTAAAGAAACAGGTATTTTCTATTTAGATGCAGGAACATCTGGCGGTATGTCTGGTGCACGTAATGGTGCGTGTTACATGGTCGGTGGCGACAAAGAGGCTTGGGATATAGTTGAACCTATTTTCCGTGACACATCTGTAGAAAATGGATACCTTTACACAGGAGCTGCTGGTAGTGGACATTACACTAAGATGGTCCACAATGGCATTGAATATGGTATGATGGCAGCTATCGGAGAGGGTTTCGAAGTTTTAGCGGAGTCTAAATATGATTTTGATTACGAAGCCGTAGCTAAACTTTGGAATAACGGCTCAGTTATTCGCTCATGGTTAATGGAATTGACACAAAGCGCTTTTAATAAAGATGCTAATCTAGATGCCCTTAAAGGGATTATGCATTCTTCTGGTGAAGGTAAGTGGACAATTGAAGAAGCGTTAGATTTACAAGTAGCTACTCCTGTTATTTCAGCGAGTTTACTTAGCCGTTTTGCTTCGCTTAAAGGCGACAACAGTTTTACTGGTAAAGTTGTTGCAGCTTTGCGAAATGAGTTTGGCGGTCACGCAGTAGAGAAAAAATAAAATAAATTAACAAAAGACCACAATTAGTAATTATAAAAATTACTAATTGTGGTCTTTTTGTGCTTAAAACTGTTAAGACTAATTGCTTAACTTATATTAGTTAAAGTGGTTTAGCTTTAAACAACAAGTCCACATGTGCAGTACAAATTTAATGTTTTTATAAAATGGCTATATTAGAAATGCATAAAAAGAACCGAATATAAATTATATTCGGTTCACTTGTTTAATTCCACCAATGGAATCCATCTTTTTTAAGCAGTTCATCGGACTGGATAGGTCCATGTGAACCAGCTGCATAATCATAGATAGGAGCTGAATTAGAGAATGCTTGTAGAATAGGTTCTACCAATTTCCAAGAATATTCTACTTCATCCCATCGAGCAAAGAAGTTTGAGTTACCAGACAAGGCATCAAAAATTAAACGCTCATATGCTTCTGGAGTATTCTTAGAGTTAATGGTGTGCTCTACCTTTACAGGTTCTACTTTTTTATTATCAAATGGATTGTTTGAATTTAAAACATAAGAAATACCTTCAGTAGGGTTTATTTCAATAGTTAGTAGGTTGGGTTTTCCGGAATTTCCGATAGTTTCTGTTCCTTTAAACTCTACGACTATCTTTGTGTGTTTTTCTTTCATACGTTTTCCGGTTCTAATATAAAAAGGAACCCCAGACCATCGGTCATTATTAACTAAAAACTTAGCCGCTATAAAAGTATCAGTTTTTGAATTTTCATTTACACCTGGTTCATCCATATACCCTACAACTGGTTGTCCACTAATTTGCCCCATAGTATATTGCGCACGTACAATTGATTCTGGAACTTCATCTACACTTAATGGTGAAATAGATTTTAAGGCACTTACCTTTTTATCACGCATATCTCCTTGTGAATCTTCTTTATCCATAGCAACCAACATAAGCATTTGTAGCATGTGGTTTTGTATCATGTCACGAATTGCTCCTGAGTTATCGTAATACGATGCTCTTTCCTCAACACCAACTGTTTCACTAGCAGTAATTTGTATATTAGCTATGTGCTTGTTGTTCCACATAGACTCCACAATTGGATTACTAAAGCGAATTGTTTCTATATTTTGTACCATTGCTTTACCTAAGTAATGGTCTATTCTATATACCTCATCTTCTTTGAAAGCCTTGCTTAATTTATCATTTAAAACTTGTGCAGTTTTTAAGTCATGTCCGAACGGCTTTTCAATTATTAATTTTTTCCAGCCTTTTGTATTACCTAAACCACTTTCTTTTATGTTTAAAGCAATAACATCAAAAAATTCAGGAGCTACAGAAAGATAAAACATTCTATTTTCAGGAAGACCAAGCTCATCTTCAAGTTTTACAACTTTATCTAATAATTTGTTGTAATCATCTTTATTATCTACATTTAAAACTGAATAGCTAAAGTGTTTAATGAATTCTTCAAATTCATTTGCATCACTTGATTGTTGTCTAGAAAAGTCTACAATTGATTGTCTAACATTAGATTGGAATTGTTCATCGCTCAGTTCACGCCTACCTAAACCCACTATATTAAAAGGAAGTTTTAGTTTGTTTTCTTTGTATAGACTGTAAAGCGCTGGGTATATTTTTCGTTTTGCTAAATCTCCAGTTGCTCCAAACAAAACGAAAGTCATTGATTCTGTCATAGTAATTCCTCCGATTTCAACTAAAAAAATAGTAGATTATGTGTAAATGTGGTTTTTGAAATCGCACATTTTCACATGTCTATTAATGTAGGTTGCTTATGCATATGTAGGTGTGAAATAAAGTTCACAAAAATCTTCTACTACTTCTTCGCCTTGTTCAAGGTCGCTTTCAAATAATGGATTTGATTGTAAAGAGTGAAATAATTCTCGTGCAAGCGTTCGCCATACTAATATACGTAGGTTTTCATCATAATCAGTTTGCCTTTCATTATCTAATTCTTCATTAGAGTTTATTGCTGCTTCCTCTTCATGTGCGATGAGCGAAATGATGATGTCCCCGGTTTCCCAAATGTACATACCTTTGTTATAGAGGTCAAAAGTATATACGTTTGTAATGTCTTCTACTTGTGCTAAATGTTCTGCTGTAGAGACAATATATATATTTTTAAGGTTCATTAATAGTATTTTAGGAAGCATTTGTAGACACTCCACAAGTCTATATTTAGATGTGTCTTCACCAAAATTTTCAATTATATCTTCACTTATAATAAATCTTTCTTTATTAAATCTAATCATTCGTTGGTTATTATCTAACGTATCCTCTACTTTTAGGTAAGTATCTTTATTATCAAGTAGCTTTAATCCAGATGTATTTCTTATTTCATAAATAAGTTCTTCATCGTTTAAATACAATTCTTGTTCTAGTTTCACGCTAATAACCTCCCGATTAACTTACTTATAATAATTATTGTAAAAAAAACAGTAAACTCCTTAAATATGTCTAGTAAATAGCGCACATGTGCAGCACAAGTCTATAGAAAAAGTCACATGTGCTGCACATGTTGAGAGTTTTTAGGCAAAAAATATGCATGGCTATATTTAATAACCATGCATTACATGTTTTATAAAAATTCTTTACCTACTTTTTTAAAAGCGTTTAAATATTGCTTTCTACCTTCAACACCTTCATGTAACTGTGAAGCCATAACTTTTAATGTTTCCACTCGTTCTGCAAAGAAATCGACTATATCTGCTAATTCCAATCCATTTCGTTTAGATAAGTGTTCAGATGGGTCAACAACAGCATAAGCTCCATCAAATTCTACAGTAGGATTATAGTTTAAGTATTCATCCTTTTTAAATACTTGATATCTAATCTTCTTATCTTCGCAATAATATACTTTGTTGCTAATTGTTTTCTTATTGCTATCTTCATAAACGTAAATCAATACAGCTCGTTTACCGTTAATATACTCTTGTGGTAAAGCTGGTGTTAAATAAGTTAAAAGAGCATCTAGTGCATGAACTTCATCTTGTACTTGTCTGGTGTGTTCCTCTTCAACTACAGAGTATAGATGTGTAGATTTTTCTAGTTCTTTACGTAATCTCTTGAAATCCAAAGCGAATCCTCCTGTGCATATAGTAAGTTTTATATTATTTATTGAAAAACGACTCTAGATAAACTTTTTAAGCTTTTTATACAAATAAAAAAGTGAAAAAGATATTCTAGCCTATATTAATAACGAAAGATAATTTAAAAACTTAAATGTTCAAGCTTTAGATTTTAAAGATTAACATGAGGGATTGTGTAATATCATTGCAAATGCATTTGTAGTCTTGTTGTAGATTTTATATGGAATTCAAACCAAAAACATACAAGATACATGTATAGCATAAAACACATGTAGAGCACATGTGCCGCACATGTGCGATTTGTAATCGACCTTTATTTTAGAAATGTAGCATTAAGGAGTGAGAAAATTGTTAAATAAACAGCAGCTTAAAGCTGTGGAACATATAAATGGACCACTATTAATTATCGCTGGAGCTGGCAGCGGGAAAACAACTGTATTAATAGAAAGAATTAAAAATATGATAGAAACACATAATATAAGACCTAATAATATATTAGCTGTTACTTTTACAAATAAAGCCGCTAAAGAAATGGTTGATAGACTAGAAGGGAAATTAGGAGAAGAGCTAGTATATGGTTTAGAAATGTCTACGTTTCATTCATTTTGCAATAGTGTATTAAAAGCTAATTTAAACTTTGTGGATTCTAACTTTACGAGTGCATTTGAAATTGCAGATGAAAATCTTGTTAGAGCTTACATAAAACAAATAATAAAAGGTAGAACAAAAATTCAACCTAGGACTTATGCTGATTATATATCTTCATTGAAAAATGAACTTGTAACTGCGCAGATGTTTGTAGCAGAAGATTATTCATCAGAATTTATTGATAAGAATAAAGTTGAAAAGATGGTTTCTAAATGGTATAAGGATAATCCGGAACACATGTCATTACTGGGTTACGTATATATGCAGTATGAAATTCTAATGAAAAAAACAAATACATTGGATTTTGATGATTTAATTATGCAGACCGTTCATTTATTTCAAGAGAATCCACCAATATTAAATAAATACCAAGAAAAGTATAAGTATCTTTTAATTGATGAATATCAGGATACAAACAGAGTGCAGTATGTGTTAGCCAAAATGCTTGCCAACAAATACAAGAACATTGCTGTTGTTGGGGATGACGCACAAAGTATTTATGCTTTTAGAGGAAGCGACATACGTAATATTTTAAATTTCGATTTTGATTATTCAGATGCAGAGGTAATAAAACTTGAACAAAATTACCGTTCCACTAAAACAATCTTGCAGGCTGCAAATGAGATAATTGCCAAAAACAAAAATCAAAAGAAAAAGAAATTGTTTACCGATAATCCTGTAGGTAAGCCCATTACACTTATGGACTCTTCTCTAGCGGAAGAAGAAGCATCAATGGTAGCTTCTAAAATATTAGAGTTAGTAAAAGAAGATAATAGAAAGTATAGTGATTTTACTATATTGTATAGAGCTAATAGGCAAAGCGCACGTATTGAACAAGCTTTAAAATTTGAGAACATTCCTTATTTTATATACTCAGGTAGGTCATTCTTTGATATTCCAGAGGTCAGAATTATTATTAAATACATGCAATTTGTTCATAATCCCAACAATATAGAAGCCTTCAATGAAATTATTCAGCATCCTAAAAGACGTATTGGGGATAAAACGATAGAAAAAATAACAGCAGAGTTTTTAAATCGTAGCATAGTGGATATTCTTGAAGACCCTAGTGGCATTGTTCGCATGCAAGCAACTGGAAAGAAAGAAGCAAAAGAATTTGTAGATATTATTAAGGAGATGCAGTCACTTGCTCCTGTTACCCCAGTTAATCAGTTAATTGAAAAATTAATAGAATTACTAGATTTTAAAAATAAGGTCTTACCTTCATTAGATAAACCTGATGCTAACGAGGCAATGAAAAACATAGAGACGTTGCTGGAAATCTTAGTATCCAAACAGATAAAAGACAACAAAGAAATATTTGTTAAGGAGTTTGTGGAAGAAATAGCTTTGGGAAGCCCAAAGGATGAACCGAATTCTGAGCATGTTAAGTTAATGACAATACATTCTTCTAAGGGCTTAGAATTCCCTGTTGTTTTTGTTATTAACATGCAGGAAGATGCTTTCCCAAACGTTATGTTTAAAGATGAATATTCCCAAGAAGAGTTAGAGGAAGAAAGACGTTTAGCCTATGTTGCATTTACAAGAGCAAAAGAAGAGTTATATTTAAGTAAACACAATTATATGGTTACGAAAAAAGGAGAATCTTACCCTCTTACCCCTTCTCCTTTTCTAAATGAGTTTAGCAGGAAGATACTAATAACTGAGTATTTATAATGTTCTTGTGAATTGTGAGATTGGATAGTATCTAAAAATTTCATGAAATGCATACCTAATGTTCTTAAAAATGTAGATGATTTATAAGTGCATTTATGTATGCCCATTAAATAATCTAAAAACACAGCATAAAACTCCACATATGGAGCACAACTCTACAGGTGTCGCACATGTAGAGTTGTTTTAAGATATCAAAACCCCTCTCCTTATTCTTAATGAAATTAAGAATAAACAGGTTTAAATATATATATTTAGTTAATTTAACAGTTTAAAATCCTGGTGAATATACTACATTTACTCTACATGTATTATACAAGCAATGCACAAATAGCCATATTACTTAAATGATTTTAGTGTTTTGTAATTATCAATGTTGGACTAATTACTAACATTTAAATTATCAAAGGATTTAATAATAAGTATGTATATACAATTACTTTAACGTATCCTAATAGACTTTAAATGTATAAGTTCAAAAAAACATTAGGCAAGTTGCTATTTTAATCATGGTAAATTATAAACGTGTACATAGCTTGTGTTACATAAAAACTCCACATGTGCAGCACAAATAGCTATGTGTCGCACATGTGGAATACTTGTATTATATAATTAAGGGTAAATTTTACTGAACAATATTAGTTATTTAGCTTAAATATATGACTGGATAAGTAGAGAACGAAATTTATAAATTGTTAGTGAATGGAAATTTATAAATTTTACATATGCATCCTAAAGACGGTAAAACCATTGGTTTAATATAAGAAAATCTATATTCAAAGGCTTGACGAAAGCATAAGTTAACAACAAGCCTGTATGGTGTGTTTAACCATTGAAGGGATTTTATATACTTCATCATAAAATACATCGCTATTTACACCAAATTCTTCTACAGGGTCAATTTTTGAAACATCCTTAACATTGAACCTTCCATTTTGTTTTGAAAATAATTGCACATACGTAAGCTCTTCATCGCACAGCAAGTGTGCATCGTATTCTTTCGTTCCGTATACAACTTCTAAACCTATAATCACTAAGTTGTCTTTAATATTTATTTGGTTCATTTCAATTGTAAACATATATGAACGGTCCTCCATTCTATTTATATATCTACTATTGACTAAAAATTTAGAATTTATACTTCGAAAATTCTTATATTCTACGTATTAATCACGTTAGCACCCATTTTTCCTGTTCCTAAAATCTAGTTTTATTAAAGAACGTTTTAACAATATATACAAACCAATATATTGTTTTTAGTCTAATATGTCCGAGCAAACCACTATTAAATGTAGCTAACGCACATACAACAATGACACAGATATTTAGGTTAATGATTCCAAATTAAAGACACTTAGTGTTTCCACATGTGCACTACTTTTAGTGTACAAAAACTCTACATGTGTAACACAAGTCTCTATGTGCAGCACATGTAGAGTTTTTGTTTTGCCTATTAAGCGGAAGTATTTAGTTCATCTCTTTTTGAGAATATGTGTTATTGCTATTAATTGTACACATGAATGGTAAGTTATTTAAACTTTAGACAACTAGCGGGAATCTCAAATCCACGCTCAATACATGTGTGGCACATGTTAAGCACATGTGCGATTGTACAGCACATGTAGAATAATAAGATTTTCTAAACGAGATAAGATAACAACATAATTTTCATATATAGTCATTATAACTTTAATATATATAAACTATATACTTCATATAACACCAATACATATCTTTATTATGCAAAGTATATAGAAAGTATATATGAGTGTTATAAATTAAGGTATTGTGAACATACTTAAAAGGTTTAAATAAATTTTAATTAGAAGAGGGGAAGTGAAACAAAGAAATTATTTATAAACAAGAAAAAAATGTAAAAATGTTTTCTTTATTTTTTTAGGTTTACTTCGATTATTTAGTTAAGTCGAATTAAGTAATTTAATTTATGGAGGGCGCTATTATGAAAAAACCATATGGATTAGGAGAAATCCTAGTTACTAATAGATACATAAGTAGAGAGCAGTTATCAGAAGCTACTCAATTGCGCATTACCAAAAACATACCTTTAGTAGATGCACTTTTAGAACTTGGTTATGTACAGGAGGAAGTTATACTACAAGTATTGTCCAAACAACTAAGGTTACCAATTCGCTCTAAAAATGATATAAAGGTTGATTTAAATGTTGTAGATATTATTTCAGAAAGAATAGTTAAAACACACACTTGTTTTCCATTTGAAATGAACAGTAGTTTTGTTAAAGTTTTAGTTTCTGACCCTCTTAATCTCAAGTTAGAAGATGATATCTTTACAGATACCAATTTAAGATGTGAGTTTTATTTAGGTTACAAAGTAGAAATTAATCAATTAATAAGTGATTATTATGGTACCAGCCTAGTCATTCAAGACATGGATGAGACAGAAAGTGAGGACGATATGGAAGACGTAGCTAGTGCATTTGATATTGGTTCGCAAGACGATATGTCACCAATCATAAAAGTAACTAATTCAATCTTTAAAAATGCTGTAACAGAAGGCGCATCAGATATACATATTGGAGCAACTGAGAAAAAGGTAGAGGTTAGATATAGAATTGATGGAATCCTGCACAAGGTTCGTGAATTGCCAAGACGTGTTCAAGCAGCTTTGATATCAAGAATAAAAACGATGGCGGATATGGATATTACAGAAAGAAGAGTTCCTCAAGATGGACGAATTCAAATTAATTTAAACGGAAAAGCAATAGATATGAGGGTATCAACTTTACCAAATGTTAATGGTGAGAAGGTAACTATACGTTTATTAGACAAAGGTAATTTGCTAATGGATATTAAAGATTTGGGTTTTCAACCTAAAATTGAAGAGGAGTTTGCTAGACTTATAAACTCACCAGTAGGAATTATCTTAATAACAGGACCAACAGGTAGCGGTAAGTCCAGTACACTATATACCGTTATTAATGAACTAAACGATGAATCTAAAAATATTATTACTATCGAAGACCCAGTAGAATACATGCTGGATGGAATTGTACAGGTAAATGTAAATGCTAAAGCTGGTATGACATTTGCTGAAGGATTAAAAGCAATTTTAAGACAAGACCCTGATATTATCTTAATAGGAGAAATTCGTGATAAAGAAACCGCAGGTATAGCTGTTAAAGCTTCTAATACAGGGCATTTAGTATTTGCTACATTACATACAAACGACGCAGTATCCACAATTGTTCGCTTAATGGATATGGAAGTAGAACCGTACCTTGTTGCTGGTACGGTTAAAGGTGTTATTAACCAAAGACTTGTAAGACGAGTGTGTCCGCATTGCAAAGTAGCCTACAAATCAAAAGAATATAGTGAAGAAAAAGCATTTTTTGGTATACCTGACTTCCTAGAGTTAAAACTCTACAAGGGGACCGGGTGCGATAGATGCAAGAACACGGGTTATAAAGGTCGAGTAGCTATTCATGAGTTGTTTTTAATGAATGATGAGTTAAGAAAGATGATTGTAGATGGAGCTAGTGAATCCGAAATCCGGTCAAAAGCTGTTGAAATGGGTATGACCACAATGAAACAAGATGGCTTTGATAAAGCTTTAGAAGGGTTAACTACATTGGAAGAAGTAAGGCGTTTCGTACTAGTAACAGAATAGTTTTTTATTTATAAGGGAGGGAAGGGATTGCCTACATGTGCTTCACAAGTGCTGCACATGTAGAGCACATGTGCCCGAATTAATGAGCAGTATTACCGATAAAATTAAGTACCAAGTTTCATCAGATAACTTTTTGGTAGTTGATATTGGAACACAAAACATGAAAGTTATAGAAGTGAAAAGAAAGGGTCAAACCTTTCAAATCAAAAAAGCTTTTACGATTAGTGAGATGTCTAAATTCTTTACGGGACCTGATATGTTTAACGTAAATGGAATCGTAGAATCATTATCTCAAATCCTACAGTTAGAACGAATAAAAACTAAGAATATTTTGTTATCATTTTCTGCTGGAAAGTTGCAATCTAAAATTATCAGTGTACCTGAACTTCCGGATAAAGAGCTAAGAACGTTTGTGGAGTTGGAGTATCCAAAACAACTACAAAACTACAACAAAATGACAGATGTCGTGGATTATATGCCCCTTGGAATTTTCACCAAGCCTAATTCAAACCAAAAACAACTTTCTGTGCTATTAGCTTCTTACCCAATTATTGATGCGGAACGAATTATTAAGGAATTTCAAAAGAAGAAATATAAGGTGAATGTTATTGAGGTTGATGTTGCTGCTTTAGGTAACATAGGAAGAATCTATAATGAATCAGATAGTGAAGATATTGTGGTCTTACATGTAGGGCATAATATCTCTCAAATGGTATTTTTAAAAGCAGATGCAGTTGTATTTAGTAGAACTGTTGCATTTGGTATGGGCAATTTAATAAAGTCTATACAAAACCAAGAAGATATTAGCTTTGCGCAAGCTGAATCAATTGTTAAAGAAGTTGGCTTACATGCTACTGAAGATGTACAATCAGATAACTTTACCATTTTTGCTGATGACTACAATGACATTGTAGAACAATATTTAACAAATACACTTAACGATGTATATCGTTCGTTTCAGTCAGTCAATTCAAACTACGGGTTAAGCATATCAAGCGTATTATTAACTGGTGGCTTTTCATCTGTATCTGGTTCTCAAGAAATAAGCCAGCGTATTTTAGAAATGTCTGTAGAAGAATTTTATATTGAAAATGGTGAGAAAATTCGTTTGGAAAACGGTATAACCATTGTAAATGACACTGAAAAAATAATAGATGGTGTATACGCTATTTGTTTAGGTACTGCTATTAGAGATGCATTTTAATACGTGGTTTCAGGTTTAACGGCACAAAAGGGGGAGTAGTATGCCGTATTTTAAAATTAAAGCATTAGATTCTAATGGAAGATTAATTGAAGAAAAAATCGAAGCGGATTCCATGGATGTTGTAGTGGCGGAACTTGAAAGAAGAAGTCTGTCTACACTAGAAATTAAACCTGTAAGTTCTTTTGCAACAATGCTTAGTCCGAAAAGTGTTTCGAAAAAAGATTTAGCTAATTTCTGTAAACAACTTGGTTACCTAATTGAAACAGGTATTGCCCTGCATAAAGGTGTAGAAATTATAGGAGAGCAGGTTCGTAACCCCTATTTTAAATCCGTAATAAATAAAATTATTAAGGACATTAAAGAAGGTATTACACTCTCCCAATCAGCTTCAAAACATCCAAAGGTGTTTCCTGATTCAATCGTATTTCAATTGAGAGCCGCAGAATCAGGTGGTTTTATGCAAGATGCATTATTTAACGTAGCCGCTGGTTTAGAACGTGATGCAAAATTCTCTAAACAAGTTAGAGGCGCTATGATGTATCCTGCTATGGTTTTAGTAGTAGCCTTAGGAATTGTATATTTCATGTTAGCAATGGTAGTTCCCAAAATGGCTAATACGTTAAAATCATTTGATGCGGAATTGCCACAAATTACTCAAATAGTAATGAAAGCATCCGATTTAGTAACAGGTTATTGGTATATAGGGCTAGCTATTATTGTAGCCTTAGTCTTTCTAATAAGGTTTGTACTTAAAAGCGAAGGTAACAAAAAGAAACTGGATATCTTTTTGTTAAAGATACCAGTAATAGGTAAGTTAATAACAGCAGTAAACATTGCTAGAATGACAAGGGTCATGTCCTCTCTTTTATCTAGTGGTGTACCAATAGATGATACATTGCAAAATCTTAGAAATATCCTTACTAATAGGGTTATGTCGGATGAAATTCTTAAAATAAGAACAAAAGTCGTAGAAGATGGTTACACGCTAAGTAACGCTATGAATGAAAATCCAGTTTTTCCAAAAGCTTTAGTTCAAATACTCAAGGTTGGAGAAGAAACAGGTAATCTGGAAGAAGTACTTGTAAGCTTAGCTGATAAATATGAAGAAGATGTATCGGATGCTTTAAAAGCAACTACGAGTTTAATAAACCCTTTGTTAATGATTTTAATAGGGGCAATAGTTGCAGTTATTGTATTAGCTTTATTTTTACCAATGTTCTCATTAATAGATAATTTATAAAAAATGACCAAAAAAGATGACATTTTATAAAAAGATGTTATCTTTTTTGTGTTTTAAAAAGTTCTTTATAAAATATTACAAAAAATTACAACAAAAAAGTGACAAAACAAAAAAATATGATATTAAATTAAAAATTCTTTTTTAAAGGGGGAAATCCAATGTTAAACAAATTCAAAAATATGTTTAAAAACCAAAAGGGTTTTACGTTAGTTGAAATCCTAGTGGTTATCGTAATTATCGGTATTCTATTTACAGTTATTTTACCTCGTATTGACTTTGCTTCAGATAGAGCACGTCAAACAGGTGTTAAAACAGATTTTAAAGCATTCCAAACAGCAGGAGAGGGTTATTTTAGAGAGTCAGCTGGTCAAGGTCTAACTTCAGCTGGTTTAAATACATATCTTGATGAAGCGTTAAAAATCCCTGCGGGTAGAACAGTAGCTGTAGCGGCACCGGTAGCAGCTGACACGGTTTTATCTAATAAAGAAGACCCATGGGGTTCAAAATACAAAGTATTATTATCAAAACCAACAACTACAACTGCACAAGTAATTGTTACGTCTATCGGTAAAAATGGCGATGCAACAAAACCAGATTTCGTATCTGCTACATACTACCAAAAAGGTGTAATTGAATCTTGTACTCTAAACTTTGGTGGTACACAAGATATTAAATTACAATCTATTACAGGAGTTACTACTTGTGGTGACAACATTAAATAATTACTATTAAAATACATAATTTTATTTAGTATCCTTTCTTTCCTAGTAGAGAAAGAAAAAAATAATATATGTTATTTAGCAAAATCTCTACCTTGCGTTACTAAGGTAGAGATTTTGTTTTATATATTAGCTTTACTGATAACGCTTACTTAAATAAAATGCCAAAAAAGATGACTAATTACAAAATTATGGTATCTTTTTTAAAGTTAAATTAAGAGGAGGACCAAAGATGTTAAACAAATTTAAAAACATATTTAAAAACCAAAAGGGTTTTACATTAGTTGAAATCTTAGTGGTTATCGTAATTATCGGTATCTTATTTACAGTTATTTTGCCTCGTATTGACTTTGCTTCAGACAGAGCACGTCAAACTGGTGTTAAAACTGATTTTAAGGCATTCCAAACAGCAGCAGAAGGGTATTTTAGAGAAACAGCAGGTCAAAACTTTACTCAAAATGGTATTAATACATATCTAGATGAGGCTTTAAAATTAAATTCTACTAACGCAGCTGTTACAAGTACAGTAGCAGCCACTACTTCTAAAAAAGCTGACCCTTGGGGTACTGCTTATGCTGTAACAATGAAGAAAGCTAATGGAACTTCTGCTCAAATCATTTTTAAATCTTCAGGTAAAAATGGTGATGCAACAAAACCAGATTATCAATCCGCTACATACTACCAAAAAGGTGTAATTGAATCTTGTACTACTGGCTTTGGAGGCACACAAGATATAAAAACACAATCTATCACAGGACTTACTAGCTGTGGTGCAGATATTAGCTGATTTTAAAAAACCTTTAACCTATGAATTTAACATAGGTTAAAGGTTTTTATTATGTGTTTAAGTGAGAAAGTCGTTTTACTTACTTTTTCTTAATTTATTATATCTACTTCCGTTATCTTAATTGAGTTATTGTATATAGGGAGTTGAGAGCTTTGTTAGACTGGCTAAACGACATATTAATAAAAGCAAAAGAAATGAGAGCGTCAGATGTACATTTAAGTTGTGGCTCTCCTGTTATTTATCGTATTGATAACGATATTGTTAGAATTGGGGAAGAAGTCTTAACAGATGATAGATTATATCCTGTGATGCGAGCTCTCCTTCCGCAGGAGAATCTTAGAGACCCAGTGCAAGATTATGACTTCTCGTATGAAATACCTGACGTTTCCAGGTTTCGTGTAAATGTCTTTCATCAAAGACGTGGATTAAGCATAACAATACGTCTAATTTCAAATGTAATTTTAGACATGAATACCTTAGGCTTACCAATGGAACTTAAGAAAGTAGTGAAAAAGAAAAATGGTATTTTTCTAGTTACTGGACCAACCGGTAGCGGTAAATCCACAACATTAGCATCCATGATTCAATATATTAATACTCGTATGGGCAAACATATTATTACACTAGAAGACCCTATAGAGTTTGTTTATGAAAATGCTAAGTCTATTATTCAGCAACGTGAAGTTAAAAACAATGTAAGAAGCTTTAAGGATGGTATTCGTTCGGCATTACGTCAAGACCCCGATATTATACTAGTGGGAGAAATGCGAGATTTAGAGACCATTTCAGCAGCTATCTCAGCAGCGGAAACAGGACATTTAGTTTTTGGTACATTGCATACAAACAGCGCTCCTAAAACAATTGACCGTATTATTGATGCCTTTCCATCTGAACAACAAAACCAAGTACGAACGCAATTTGCTTCTCTATTGGTTGGTGTACTATCTCAACAATTAGTAAAAAAAGCTGGAGGTAAAGGCAGAGCAGTAGTTACTGAGTTTCTGTTGAATAACAATGCAATTTCCAATTTAATTCGTACAGAAAAAATTCACCAAATTGCCAATGCTATGCAAACAGGTGCATCAGAAGGAATGCATACAATGAAATCCAAAGTAGACGAATTAGTTCATAAAGGAATTATCTCTGAAAATCATGGATTAGATTAATAGATAAATAATCAATTGCGCATTTATCCTATGGAAAGGGGTGAAAACAGTATTGATATCACGTTTAACAATAGGTACTGCTATAGTAAATTTAGTTTTATCTGCTTTTATTATTTTCACAATTATTGGTATTCAGAATGAGACGAAATCATATGTTCATAAATCTATTACTCAAAATCAGGTTTCACAAGATAACAATCAGACAAATATAAATGAACAAATCAATAACACAGTTACTTCTACTACCGGTGAAGAAGAGGAAAATACCAATAATGAATCAAACACATCAAATTCTATTTCCGCTAGCGGTTTCAATAACTACGTATTGAATAACGAAGAAATGCAAGTATTAGTTCACAGTGGTAATCCATTTGGTTCTTCCCTTGCAGGAGATACAGAAGCTCTAAAGAGAAAAATTGAAAAAGAACTTGAAGAAGAAAGAAACATAAGCAGGTCACCTGCAAGTACTGATAGTGAAGAAGCTACAAGCAAAACACCTAGTGAGGAAGAGAATACATCATCTGAACATCAAGACATTATAGATGTAGCTGAATTAAAAGCAAAAAAGTATGATGTCCCTGCCGCTTGGTTAACAAGTGTAATAGATACATTAAGTAATTATCAAGTTGATTTATCTACTCAGGATGGCGACATTACACGTAATGGAATTATGCAACTTAGAGATTCTGACGTTCCTTTCATTACTAAAAATATAGGGGATAAATTAAACTCAGATGATAAAGCAGACTCAAATATTGAAATGGGTGCTTATTACCTAGCTTATTTATCTAAACAAAGTAAAGATAAAAATTATCCATTTACTACTTATTATTTAGGTAAGGAAGAAGCGGATAAGTTATACAAGAAAACTGGTTCTTATGAGTCAGAATTTAGTAAAACAATCTTAAATAAATTGAAAACTACCTAGGCTTTGCTTAGGTAGTTTTGTTATTGTGTTAAATTTTCTCAATTTATTAGTTATTCCTTCGATATATTTTATGCTAAAGATTATAGATTTTATAGACATTTTAAAATCTCGTGTTATTTTTTCTACGAAAGAGGTGTTCTTGTGGGGAAAACTATTAACTTATTGCCCCCTTCGGTCAAGCACGAAAGAAAAATGAAAACAGCAAAGCAATCCGTTGTTTACTTCATAGTTGCTTGTGCGGGTTCTACAGTATTTTTCAATTGGTATGAGAAACATTTACAAAAACAAATTAGCAATTATGAGAATCAAATTAGCACATACGATGGTCAACAAACTCAAGCAGATTCTCTTCAAAAGAAAATTGATTTAACGATTGAACAAAAAGAATCTATTTCAACTTCATCTTTTCCATACCATCGCTTTTTATATTTTGTTATGACAAACGCTACTGAAGATACAAGAATTCTATCGGTACAGTCAATTTCTCCTAACACAATATCAAAAAAACAAGCAAGTGAACAAGTTGGAGAAGACGGACAACCTATTACTGACCCTTCTCAAGCTCAAACACAGCCAGCAGCAGATGCTAACCAAGGCGGTGTACAGCCAGCAACTGATGCAGGAACAGACCAAACGCAAGCAAGTACGGATGCTACTGCAAATGCAGATACTACTGCTCAAGACACAAGTTCACCGGTTCCTGGAGATGGAACAGCAACTAGTGCTACTAACGGAGAGACAACCAATACAACTGCGACCTCACCTGTTGTAGAAAAGAGCCCTTTTATATTTGATACTTCAGAGATATACATTAGAGGATATACCATTTACCCTGATTCAATTGCAAAGCTAGCAAATAAAATTAAACAGGAAGAGTATATTTCTAATGTGACTGTAACGAAAGTAAGGGATTATTACACAGGGTTAAAGAACTTCAAACTTTTTGAAATGAAAATTACATACAAGTAATTTCAGGGGAGGAGCAGCGATATGAAAAAAATGTCTTATAGAGACCGTGGGTTACTAATAGTATTAGCACTATTCATTATTTTAGCAGCGTTTTATAAGTATGTGTATGAACCATTTGAAGCAAAAGCGAAAGAGTTAACACAAAAACGCGATGAGCTAAAAATGGATGCAAATGCTAAGAATGTAGATAGTGTTAGCGAACGAATTGATGCATTAAATAAGCAATTTAAAGTTGAAGAGGCTGAAAAAAAGCAATATGAACAAAAAAGAATGATTACAAAAGAACAACAAGAAAAACTATTACTATTTATAGGTGAGAAAGCTAATGAATTAGATATTAATCTAAACAAGTTTGAAGAAGTAGAAACAGAATCCACTAGCTCATACAATGTTGTAGGTTATGACATAAAAGCTCAAGGCGACAGTAAGAACCTAGTGTTATTCTTAAACAGTTTGTATAAGTTTTATAATTATTGTTTTATTACGGATTTAAACTTACGAAAAGTAGAAGTTGAACCTACATTTGATACAGACAAAATAGACACTCTTACAGATGAAGAGAAAACTATTATGAACTGGGATGAAGATAAAATTAAACTTATCCTAATGGATATTCCGCCATTTATTGTTCCAAAAAAATCAGATGATTCAAAAGAGGAGACAACCGAAGCGCCAAAAGCTAAAGCACTACAATTAGATTTCTCGCTGTACTTTATTTTATCAGAGTAAAGGTGTGTGATAAGGGTGACTAATCAAAAAGGATTAACAACCATAGAATTATTAATATCGTTATTTATCCTTGCCATTATAATTACAGCATCAGCTAATTTCTATGAATTTTACAAAGAAAAAAGTGCTAATCTAGGTGAATTCAACACAGCTAGAAACTTAGGCGTTAGTGTGTTAGAAAATCAACTACAGGCTACTAAATTAGGAGATAGAAACTTAGGTGATGTATATAAGCGTCATGTGTATGTAAAAGGAACAGAATACGAAATAGTAGCCAATAGAGCGGACATATCGGACGTTACGAACCATTACAACGCAGATTTTCCGTTCTACAAAATAAATACTAAAGTTTATTTTGCAGACAAAGAGATTGAGGTGAATGGCTATGCCACATCACAATAAACGAGTTTCCATTATTCGTAGCCAAAAAGGGTTTACGCTAATGGAGATTCTAGTCGTAATGTTTGTACTTGGTCTAGTAATGTCGGGTTTATTTGCTACGCTTAACTGGAATTTTAAAACCTCCTTTGATGGGGTTTCTAGACAAAGGGAACTTGAAAACTTCCGTGTCTTTAATAACAACATCGTAGAAGATATACAGTTAGCCAAGAGCATTACAATTAATAACCAATCAAATAAAGACACTCTACAATATGTAACCATAGATAATAGAGTTAACATATTTTATTTCGAATCTGATGGGCTATATAAGCAAATGGGAAGCCAAAAGATAAAAGTAGCTTCAGGTTCAAAATATGAAGAAAATGTACCCGCTGTTTATTTTGAAAATAGTGGGTTAGTAAAGTTTAATTTTTATGCTGAAAATGCAAAAGCACTATTATACGTTGCTGTTAAACCAATTATATTTAAACCCAACTAATTAACATAGAAGTGAGGTGAAGCAATGTTTGGAAGTGAGAAAGGCTCAATTCCTATTGTCATGATTATAGCGCTAACATCTATCTTAACTGTATTGATACTAGGAAACATGCTTGTAGCAGAGACAGTAGCAGCGAAAAAACAAAATCAGAAACTAATACAGGAATCATACTCTACTAGAAATACACTAGAAGCAACAACCAACATAATCTTACAAAAGATTAGCGGCAGTCGGACAGATTATCAGCAAAAGACATTTTACCCGTTATATTCTAATGATATGCAGGAAGCAGCCAGTACGTTAAATTCAAGCATTCTTCCGCATATAGCACCTAATAATACAATTACTATTTCAAATTTAGAATATGATAAATCATTAGACATGCTTTGTGATGAAACAACAGCTGTATCGTCAAATACTAATAGTAAAGTAGCTACTGGTGTAACCTGTAAGTCTATTTATTTCTACATGTCCTATGATTTGAAAATTGTGAGTCCAAAAAATACTCGAAATGTACATGTAAAGATAGATAAATTATATCCGCAAGAAGCAAGTGAATCAGGTTATATAAAAGTTAATTATGACAATGTACAAGTTGATTATTCCAGTCTATAAGTTTATTTATTGTTTTAAAGGAGGGATAGGTTTTGAAAAGAATATTTGAGTCTTTAAAAAAACAAAAAGGTTTTACTCTTATTGAGATTCTAACCGTTGTTGTCATTATAGGTTTATTAGTAGTTTTCTTAGCACCTAATTTAAATTCTTTTACGAATAACTCACAGGTTACGGTTGTTGAGACAGATATAAGGTTATTAAAATCAAATGTGCAGGAGCACTTTGTTGATAATCCAACCCAGAAGTTAAATGCAAGTCTCTTAAAGAAATACTTTGGGACACCGGTAGCATTAGCTCCTGGCTATACTGAAAGCTCAGACCCAGTTAAGTATACATTACCGGAAAAGAAAGACCCATGGGGTAGCAACTACGAGATAATAGTAGGGAAATCCGAGTTGTTTGTAGCGTTTCATTCATTTGGTCCTAATCAAACCAATGATATTAAAAATGGGCTTACTACGAACAATATAAAGGATGATATTCTTGCTATCTTCTACCCTCAACCATAAAACACGTCAATTAATGACGTGTTTTTTGCATATTCGTGCCTTTTTATAGTGAATCTGTTTAAAAAAAGATAGATTAGGACAATCTAATACTAGAAAGTGTAAATTACTAGTAAATATTTATAGTTAAAGAAAATTATTCAGGATTTTGAATCTTTTTCTGAAATAGATATTGCAATGCTTTTGCGCTTCTGATACTATCAATTATGTGATTAAAACATTGTTTAACAGTGTTTATCTGCCTTTTTTAAAAAAACCTTTTAGTAAAAAAATAGCTTTTAAAAAGGATAAACAGAAAATCAGAAGAAAAAGGATAACGTAGAAAGTGAGTTATTCGCTAGACTATCTATTTTAAACAAAAAATTTGGAGGTTTTACAAATGAACAAAACAGAATTAATTAACAAAGTTGCCGAAGTAAGCGAGATTTCTAAAAAGGATGCTGCTAATGCTGTAGATGCAGTATTTGCAACTATTACTACAGCTCTTGAAAATAATGATAAAGTACAACTTATCGGTTTCGGTACATTTGAAGTACGCGAGCGTTCTGAACGTCAAGGTCGTAACCCACAAACTGGTGAGGAAATGACAATTCCTGCTTCAAAAATTCCGGCTTTTAAAGCGGGCAAGGCACTTAAAGACGCGGTTAAATAAGGTACTCACGCCTTATGTATCAGTGCTTATAGCACTTTCAAGTTCACTAACATAAAAGTGTTTAGGGAACTTTAAAACAAGTCCACTAGATTAAAATCTAGTGGGCTTTTTTTATGTATTCCAAAGGAAAAAATAATTAGATTACAAATTAACAGTATATATAGATTTGAGAGGTGAACTAAATGAATATTCACGCAGTTTCAAAAGGCGTAGTCCTATATTTTGTATTAATATTTATGGCAATGTCCTTTTTTATTTTTAATGGCTTTCAATTAACTGAAAGAGTATTTACCCTTGTGTTATTAGGGATTATTATTACCATTGGTTTCTTTACAGGAAAAAAAGCTGGAGTAAATTCAGGGCTAAATGGGTTCTTGATTGGTATTATTACTTCTGCGTTCCTTATCTTTTTTATCTCACCATATACAGATATGGAATGGGGACTAAACTTTTTTATCATCGTCGTATGGATTTCTGTTTGTACAATTAGTGCTTATGTAGGTGGCAAATTTGACGATGTATCCAAGTCATTTAAAATGCCAAAGGTTGAAGAGAAATAAGAGCTCTGCTAACGCAGAGTTTTTTTATGAAAAACATTAAGTAATAGCAGAAATTAATTTTGAATTTAAACCAAATTAAATTTCTTACTTGCTATAATAAAATTCAATTTAGAAAGTAAGGGATTGTATACTTACACTTTAGGGGGACATCAGATGTCAATGTCAATGGAAGATAGAAAAAAAGCTTTAGCCCAAGCCTTAGGTCAAATTGAAAAACAATTTGGTAAAGGAAGTATAATGAAGTTAGGTGAAAATCCTGAAACAAAAGTAGAAGCTGTATCATCTGGTTCTATTCAAGTAGATGCTGCATTAGGAATTGGTGGTTATCCACGAGGTAGAATTGTTGAAATCTATGGTCCAGAGTCGGCTGGTAAGACAACAGTTACTTTACATGCAATTGCTGAAGTGCAAAAAGCTGGCGGTGTAGCAGCGTTTATCGATGCTGAACATGCGCTGGACCCAGTTTACGCAGCTAAGCTAGGCGTAGATGTAAATGAACTATTATTATCCCAGCCAGATACAGGTGAGCAGGCGTTAGAAATAGCAGAACACCTAGTACGAAGTGGGGCTGTTGACATGATTGTCGTAGATTCAGTAGCAGCGTTAGTCCCTAAAGCAGAAATAGAAGGAGAAATGGGCGACTCTCACGTTGGTTTGCAAGCCAGATTAATGTCACAAGCAATGCGTAAGTTATCAGGTGCTCTAAATAAATCTAAAACAATTGCGTTATTTATAAATCAAATTCGCGAAAAAGTGGGAGTTATGTTTGGTAATCCAGAAGTTACTCCAGGTGGTCGTGCACTGAAATTCTATTCTACTATTCGTATGGAAGTAAGACGTTCAGAACAATTAAAATTAGGTCAAGACATTGTTGGTAATAAAACAAAAATTAAAATTGTGAAGAATAAAGTAGCTCCTCCATTTAGAAATGTAGACGTAGACATCATGTATGGCGAAGGTATCTCAAGAGAAGCTGAGATTCTTGATTTAGGCTCAGAGCATGATATTGTTAAGAAATCTGGCGCTTGGTATGCATATGAAAATGACCGTTTAGGTCAAGGTCGTGAAAATGCTAAACAATTTTTAAAAGAAAATCCAGAGTTAGCTCTTGAAATTGAAAATAAAATTAGAATTCATCTTGGAATGAATGCCCTCCCTTCTACATCTAAAGCAAGCGCTAAAGAAGAAGAATAAGAACTATTAAAAAGACAATGAGTAGCCACATTATTACTCATTGTCTTTTTTGAATTTCATGAAATAAAATAATTACAAATACAGAATTTCTGCTGAATTTCATTTGATTATTCTTAATTTACGACATAAAACAAGAAAATAATTGTTTTATCCAGAAAATAACACATGTTTTTCAGAAAAATACCTTCTTGTTTAATCATTATTTTTTACTAGATAAGTACCTTATTCTTATTTTTTAAGTTTATTAAAAATACTTATTACGTTTTTAGCATTCGATAAAGAATTTTCAACTGTTTTTACGGTGTTTATAATTGTATTCTTCATTTCAACTACTTCTTTAGTTATATCTGTAACATCTTCTGTAATAGTATTGACGTTTTTAAGAAGTTTATTCGCCTCATCTAACGTAATTTTTGTTCTATCAATTGCTTCGTTAGTTACCTTAAGTGTTTGATTCAACGTATTTAATAATCGTGCGCCAAATAAAATTAAGATAGAAAACGATATTGCTACTATAAATAAACCTAATTGTGTTAAAGTGAATTCCATCATATACCTCCTTAGTTGCTGACATCATTACTATTAGACGCTAATAGAAAGAATCTTTTAAGAAGATAGGTTTTTTCTATTGAAATTCCTGGATATTTATCACTACTTTTGTCGATTCTTAATTAAACGGAATAAATTAGTTTGAATTACACGCAATATTATGGTTTACTGTAATTAGGTCTATGTGTATATATAAATACACATAAACTACTTATAAGAAATTATAGGTCTAACAATCTAAATACATGGGAGGATAGTAAATTTGACTACAACAATTACTACCCAAGATAAAGAAAATAGGAAAGAAATCATACGACTTCTTTCAAAGAAAGAGGCAGAAGGCTTCAAGCATGGTGAGGTATCCAAGTTCATTGAAAACCTAGCTAATAAATACGACGTGAGCGTTTCAACTGTCCAGAATATATACTACAACAAAGTAAAAGGACAGGCACAAGCTCAACCTAATGTTGAATATACTTCAACTAGCAACGCTATAACTAGTAAAGCTCAAGCCAATAACGAGCTTGAAAGAGTTCAAACAATTAACGGTGTAGAAGTTAGAATTGTCAAAGACAAGGATGCACCAGTTGAAGAATACTTTGTTGCTAAAAACGTTTTTAATTCTATTAATGTAGAGAGAACAAGCGAGATTGCTAAAAAAGGTATAACGAAAGACCAAAAACATTATGTGAAAGTTAAAACTGTACATGGCTATGCTAAAACGTTAGTTTTAAAACAAGATGCAGTAGAAAAGCTAATGAATTATATAATTAAAGTTCACCCTAGCAGTGAAATAAAAATGAGAGCAAGAAATTTCTTAGATGTCTTAACTAATTCTAATTCTAATTATGATACAACTGTTACTTCTAATGATGAGTCTCCAACAAATGCAACAAATAATAATATAACGGAGACAACAAAAACAAATAATAATGATATAAAATCTTCTACAAGTACTAATAAAGAACCGAATACAAAGAATAATTCTAGTAACGATAATTTAAACCGTACTATCAATGAAGACAATAGCAAGCAAAATTTAGTAATATCACCTATATCTAAAAATGAATCTCCTATTTTAAAAGACGAAGAAGTCGAACAACCTAAAATAGAACCTACAACAGAAGAAGTTAAAGCAGCTACTAAAGTGGAAGAAAAGCAAATTACACCAGAACCTGTACAACCAACAGTTACTAAAACTTATGAAGAACCTATCTATCGATACGGTCAACTTGTTAGAGCTGAAGTAAAGGCTGTTAAAGATTTTGGGATTCTTGTTCAAACACTGGATGAGCACAGGGTTCAAGGATTAGTTCATATTAGTCATATTAAAGATGCTTTTGTTCATGACGTGTACGAAGAAGCTGAAGAAGGCGATATCATTGAAGCAAAAGTGAAAAAATATGATAAATTTGAAAATCGTTTAAATTTATCAACAAAAGAACTGCCAAAATTCCGTGTAGGAAAAGTTAATACTGGAGATAATTTCACCACACTAGCTGAAAAAGAAGCTTATCAAGAACAAAAATATGATAATAATGCTACCTATACTACTACTACTACTGATAATTATAGTGAAGAAGAAATTGTAGCAGATTATGCACCAACAGAAAAACCTGTTAATAATCCAATGGCAGAAAAACTGCTTTCACTTAAGGATAAATTAAAATTAACACCAGCAGAAGCTCCAAATGTAGAACCTAAGCAAGAAGAACCGATTCATACACCTATTCAACAAACAATTTCTAATTCATCGAACGAAGAAGAGGTTATCGAAGACAAAGCATCGAATGAAAAAACTTCTTATAGTTATGTTATCGGTGAGAATAAAAAGGTGAACAAGGAAATTAAGACATTGAATCGGGGAGACGAAAATATGATTACAACTGACCAAGTTAGAGTGGACCCTAATCCACTATCTCAATTAGAAATTGAACGTAACCGTGAAATTAATAATATTTTAGACAGATTGAAGGATAAAGTAGGTGCAATTTCTCCGCAAGCTAGAGAAAAATTATTGCAACTCTTATCTGAAAAAGGTCTTGTAGAGTTTACAATTGCTATGATGCAGGTGATTCCTGATTTTAAACCTGACTTGGGGTTAATTCTTCTTAACCAAATTGAAGAGAAAGTGAATGATGGACTTTAACGACCGCATCATTTATATAGCTTCTTCTCATGCGGAGCAGCAAATGGTTGCACGTACTAAATGCCAGCGCAAAGAGGCAAAGGAGAAAATTGAAAGACTAGCCCGTGAAGGAGAACTCCTAATCGAAGTAGATGACTACCGATATATAAAGAATGGCGATTTATACCTTCCTTGTGTTCAGTTTAGTGGTTTGCCTTCAAATTATTATCGCGTTAAATCTGTACTTACTTGGGATATGGTCGATTATCGCATGCAAAATATAATTGATAATTATCATTTGTACAAAAAAGTGGATTGATAACACTTAATTAGTCTCAGGTAAGTTAAGTTAATTTCACTTAATGTAACACAACATTAGTTCTTTTCATTCCTTAGTTAAGCAAAAGTATTGATAAACAAAAGAATTGTAACTTGTAATTTAGAGAGGTTAGTTAAAATAACCAAGATGAAGTCGATGAAAATCCTTCATGTGAAGAGCTTAGTCCTCCGCTGGAACTAAGCTCTTTTCTTTTTGGAATTACCCAATGGAATTGTGTAAAAAATATTTGGCTTTTTTACATTTTTATTATGGTAAATTTGCTATACTTTATTCACATTAATTCAGGGGAGGAACTATTATGTCAGATGATAAAAGAAAGCCACCAGAAGATAATCGTAGTAAACGTAATAAAAAGGGAAAAGAAGAGGACAGAACTCTCAAAACCTTAATTGCTTTAGCTGGCTTTGCTTTTGGGGCAACTAGTGTAATTGCTTGGAATAATCGCAAAAACATCCAAGACAAGGCTTCTACTGCAAAAGAAAGAGCAATGGAACTAAAAGAGAAATCGGTAGAATTAACCGAAACCGTGAAAACGAAGATAGCAGAATTACAAGAGAAAAAAAGAGCAAACTCTCTTGAGATTATTAAGTCTGCTTCTACTTCAAAAGATACAATCCAAGTTGAGGTAGACAAAAGTGAACCTGAAGAAGGTTTAACTAGTGAATCTAAGAAATTAGATGAGCACGATAAGGAAGATAATGAATAATCTTTTGAGTTTCAAGTACACGCCATGTACAAAGAGAAACATCTTTTATACATAGAGGAGTTACACAATGAGTAATAATGTTTCAATCATCATTGACGGAGCAGTAGGTGCCGGCAAGTCAACTTTAATGGACATCTTAGAGGATTCAGGTTTTACCTCGTTTCCGGAGCCCGTGGTAGATAACCCGCTTCTCGATAAATTTTATTATGATAAAAAGCGCTACGCATTTCCTTTGCAAATATTCTTTTTAAATAAGCGATTCGCACATTTAAAATCAACCAAAGGTCACGAAAAAGTGGCTTGCGACAGAAGTATCTACGGTGATGAGATTTTTGCAAAAATGCTTCATGAAAGTGGCGATTTAACAGATGAGGAGTATTCTATCTACAAAGAGTTACTTGAAAACATGCTAGAGCATTGCGAACCGCCTACCTTAATGATTTACCTTCAAATCTCTGTAGATGCAGCTGTAAACAGAATTCAGAAACGAGGAAGAGATTATGAACAAGTGGTAGAAAAAAGCTACTGGGAAGATTTAAATATCCGATACCGTGATTTCTTCCTTTCATACAACCGCTCTCCACTTCTTGTTATAGATGTATCAGAGTTGGATTTTGAAAACAATGCTGAGCACAAACAAATTGTTGTAGGCAAAATTAATGAGAAGCTACAAGAATTAGGTCATTCTGTTCGTATACATAACTAAAAAGTGTTCCTGCGCCTTGTAAAAAGTGTTCAGGGGCACTTTTTTGCATGTTTTCTATCAGATATAAAACAAAGATGGTATTATTTCTACGTCATTTGAAAGGGGGATGTTCTCTTGAAACGTTTACTTGCATCAACAGCCATAATCTTTTCAGTTTTAACTATTACGGGCTGCCAATCAACTACAAATACAAATACAACCTCTGTGACCAAAAATAAAGAGGAAGTAACAGAAGTAAAAGTTAAAAAAGAAGGAAGAACAGCGGTTGCTGACTTTCAAAAAGTGTTTTATGAAGTGGGTGATATTGATTTTGATTCATATAATGATTTACTACATCATTACGGGCTGACGGAGGCAGAACAGAAAGCTTTTTATAAGTTTATGGACGATAATCAAGTAGAAGGTTCTGTTCTTAATATATTGTTTAATAACTTAAGTGAAAAAGTGAAAAAGCAGCCTAATGGAGATTATATGTATCAAGTTACCACAGAGGCACAAGTTAAAAACTTATCCGACATTTCTAATCACTATGTAACTTATGTACTAACTATGAAGCCAACTGTAATGGGGAACTATAAAGTCTATCATGTGTCATATGAAGTAGGACACTCACTAGAAGGAGTAGATAGCAAAATTGCACGTATCGGACTTGATGAAGTAATTAATGAGAAGTTAGATAAACTGTTTAGCAATGGTTTTAAATTGAATACAAAGAAAGATGAAGTGGCTAAACAAAATATAAATAGTTTATTTTTACATTCCTCTTCTGTTCCTTCTATTACAGAACGTCTTAATTTCTCTTCTAAGACTAATAATGAGTTTTTAGGTTCTAACCTATTACTTAGTGAAAAACAAGTTGATGAGGACGGATATGGAGCTTATGGAGTAGGTACATACACAATCCAATATAAAGATGATTCAAATAAAGAGAGAAAAGAAGAATACGAAGTGTTTGTTACACTGAAACAGCGCAACCCACTAGAAAAAGATTATATGTATGCGATTGATGAATTAACTATAAAGAAAAAGTAGTGAAGATTTTACATAATACAAAAAAGGACTAGCCTATAACTTTTATAAGGCAGTCCTTTTTTAATGATGAATTAAGCTCTTTTGTCTCCAGCAGTAACTAATTCTTTCATGATTTTCTCTTTTTCTTCAATGTAGTAAATATCTGCACCTAAGTGAGTTAACTTTTCAATAAATGCTTCATAACCACGGTACATGTATTCAAGACCCTCTACTCGTGTTGCACCTTTTGCAATAAGACCAGCAATAACCATAGAAGCAGCTCCACGTAAATCATACCCTTTAATTGGGCAAGCAGATAGTTTAGATGGATAAATGATAGCTACGTCTTTTTCAATTGTAATTTCAGCGTTAAGCTTACGTACTTCATCTAAATGTCTGAAACGATTGTTAAAGATTGTTTCAGTAATAACAGAGAAGTTATCTTTGTCTGCTCTTGTCATTAGAATTGAAAACTGTGATTGCATGTCAGTAGGGAATGCAGGGTGAACACCTGTTTTAATAGTTGTACCTAGGATTTTACCATTATACTTTAGAGTTACTTCGTTTTCAGTCGTTTCAATGTAAGCACCCATATCCATTAATTTTTGAAGGATAGAAGCCATCTCGTTTGCTTTTACACCTGTTAGTGTAATTTCGCCTTTTGTTGCGAAAGCTGCAACAAGAAGAGTACCTGCTTCAATTCTATCAAAAGGAATTGTGAATTCTCCGCCACGTAAGCTCTCAACACCAGTAACTTTAACAGCGTTCGTATCAGTCATTTTTACATCAGCGCCCATAGTGTTTAAGAAATCGAATAACGCCATGTTTTCAGGTTCAAGTGCAATATTTCGAATAATAACGCCCTCTTTAGTGAAGACAGAAGCATTAACTAGGTTTTGAGTTGCGCCTACTGAAGGGAATGTTAACGTATAGTCACCTTTAATATCAGTTGAAGTAGCTTTAATAAATCCTTCATTAACCGCTACTTTTGAGTTTAGGTGTTTAAAACCATCATAGTGGTAGTTTAGAGGTCTTGAGCCAATTGAGCATCCTCCAGGCATGCCAACAGAACATGAACCAAATCGTGCTAATAAAGGTCCAAGCAACAAACTACTTGCACGTAGCTTACTTGAAAGTTCATCAGTAATAATTTTGTTTTCTAGGTTTTCGTTGTCAATTACAACTACATTATTTTTGAACGTGTACACTGCACCAAGGTATTCCATAATTTCTAACATTGCTCGTACATCCACGATATCTGGTACATTGTATAATGTAACTTTTCTACGAGATAGTACTGTTGCTGCTAAAATAGGTAAAGCGGCATTTTTAGAACCTTGTACTCGTGCTGTACCCTTTAATTTTCGTCCACCATTAATAATTACTGAATTAGTTCGTTTGTTTTCCATCTGCATGCGGCATTTATAGAAATGCCTTAACACTCCCTTCGATATATAACATAAAATGTATTTTAACTTTAATAGTTAGTTTAAAAAGAAATTGATACACAAAAGATGATTTTAATCTATTTTTGTGTATCCCGCTCTTATTTTTATTGGAAAATAAGAAAAACCTTGTAAAAATAAGCAAAAATCCTATCTTTTTTCTGAAAAAAGACCATATTGAAAAGCCAATAAAAAAAGAGGAGGAGCTAATCCTCTTTTTTATTTGAGTAAAAGAATCTCGAAATGGCTACACCGATAAACCCAACACCAATAAATAAAATTGCTCTTACCACAATTGAAACACTTGCCATATCTACAACAATTAATTTTAATAGTGTAAGGAACAGTAAACCAATTCCGACTAAACGCACTTTTTTGTTCTTAGAAATTACTCCGTAAACTACTGATACAATGGCATAAATAGCCCATATAGAAGTAATGGTTAAACTATGTACATTTGTTGATAAGTGTTCTGTAACGACTGAGCCTAATCGAGTAATAACATACAGAATAGTAATGACCAATATCCAAAACAATCGATTCAGAATGGCTGGATAGTTAAACGCTTCTGTATTTTGTTTTTCTGAATTTGTATAGATTTTTTGAATAACAACAAGTGAAAGAATAAGGAACAACCATGCAAATGTATCAAAGGACAGAGCTTTCTCAATTCCGTTATGGAAGAAAGTGTATCCAAATCCTATAAGATAAACAATAATTGCAATAGTTGATTCAAACTTTTTAAATGCTTTCGTAGATATGTATAAAGTTAATAAACCCTGTATCAGCAAGGTTACACCGGTATAGATATCGTCAGTCACTTGTGCCATAAATAGTGCAATAAATCCGGAAATAACTACAAATAGAAATTGTAATAGTTGCTCATAGCCCATTTCAGTTATTTGTAAATCCGTAATAGTTTCGCGTTTTACTTTATCAGTAGATAAATTCATAAGTTTCGTTAGGATAAACCTTACTAAGAACAGTGAACCAATTAAAAATAACCATGCTACTGTTTCATATGAATTTATTTGAGGAATAAAGTCTTTTGCAATCATAAAGATAGATGCAACATAAACAATACTTCCCACTACCGTCTGCGCTTTACTTTTAGAATTTAGTCCTACATAAACGGCTAACAAACCTTCAAATAGAAGGGCAAGACCTAAATATTTATCAGTTGTAGAAATCAAAATAAACATCGCCAATGCATAAGTCGCAAGTGGCAAAGTTACATGAAATTTTACGTTGTCTCGTTTATAATACACAAACGAAAGGATTCCGTAAAGAGCAAATCCAGAAAATAAGAATACAGAATAACCATTTATCTCAAAAATTGCTTTTATCCATAATTGAGTTAAGACAAAACTTGTGAAGAGAGTCGCTCGCTGTGCATTAAAGTATAATTCTTTTTTTATAAATGCTAATAGTAAAAATACATGTTGTACCAGGATTCCAGTAGCAAGTAGTTCTCCATGTTGTTGTGAGAAGAAATAAGTCACTATCATTGCAAAATGAAGTAACGCACCGCTTACAAAGTATAAATAAAGATACTTCTTAAATAATGAAAATTGTAAAAGCAGAATAAAGAATAATACTTCATAACCAACGAACACATAAGTGTTAGGGTGCTGGCTTTCCACTAGAAAAGGAACTAAAAATCCTGCAACTGCGGAGATAATAGCAATAGGTTGAGAATCTTCTTTTCCTGATAAATAAATCCCTAATAGTACCCAAACTACATTTAAAATAAATGATACGGTAGGACCTAATAGGTGGTAGAGCATATGTGCGGCAAAGGTAGATAAAATAAGAATAACAATTGAACCACCTAGTAACACTTGACCTAAAGCCTGACGTTCTTTTCTTAATTGCCTGTTACCAAAGAAAAGGAAAACTCCAGCTACTATGTAGCCAATAATTACTTTAACAGGCGCAGTGATAAATCCGCTGTCTCCAGCTGCTTTGAATCCCCATAATACTCCTAAAATGAGAACGAATATAAATATACGAGGTAACCATACTTGACCAATTAACTTCTCATAATCCACTTTTTCTTTCTTTTCATGTAGTTTTGAAGAATAAGAGGAGGATTCTGTTTCTTTTTTACTTGTAGCTACAACAGAACTGAGAGGCACATTTGCTTGCTCTTTTTGTTCATGTCTGTTTTCCTTAACCACAGGCAGTGGTTTTTTAACTTCTTGGGAAGGAGAGCCATCTAATAATATTTTAGTGTTAAGATAAATAACTTTCTCTTCCAGTTTTTTTACCCGGTTTTCTAGTTCTTCTATCCTTTTATCTTCGGACATAATTAAACCACCAACTTTCTATAAAAATAAACTGACATACTGTTTCCTAAAATATCGAAAAAACTGAGTAAAAGGTGAGGTATTTCCATATTTATCTAACTAATACCTTAGTTAATACACTAAAGTCTAATAAATTATAAAAAAACACCTACCTTTTAACAACTAATAAGGTAGGTGCACATATTATCTACTCAACTCTTCATTTTTGCTCTTCTCGTTAGCAGTTAATTTCTTCTCGCTCAAAGATGTTTCTAAGTGTTTATTAAATGTTCGTTTAGCTTGTGACATTTTTCTAGTTAACTTCTCAGAGACACCGGGAAAAGTTTTATCAAAGCTTTTCTTTAGTTTGTTGCTAATGTTAGATGTAGCTCGTGCTACCACAACAGACCAACCTTTTTCAGCGGAAGATTCTTTCTTTTCTACCGTATTCGTGTGTAGAACAGTCTTCTTTACCGCTTGTTTCACTTTAGAAATGAAGGAGGTAGATTTCTTTTCTACTTCTTTATCAACTTTTATATCCTCTTTAACAGAAGTTTTCATTTCTTCTGCTGTTATGTCCTTAGGAACTGTAAGTCGTTCATTTAAGGTAGCTGGTTTTGTAATTAAATCTTTTGTTGTTTTAAGAGCAGCAGACAAGTAGGATTTTTTTGTTTCCCATTTTGCTTTTCGTTCTTCTTTTGTTCTAGCATCCTCAACTAACAAAGCATTATTAACTTTAGTTACGCGTTCTTCATAAGAAAGGCTGTTATCAAATTTATGTCCTTTTTCTCCCAACCTAAATTCTTCTTGAATAAGAACTTTTTCTTCAGGTGATAATTCTCCATTTACAAACTTGCGAAACATATCATTTAGATTGCTTCTCTCTTGCTTTGCTTGGATAATTTTCTCTCCTGCTTTTGATAACTGTTTATTATGTTTGGTATGTAGTCCAACAATCTCTTCGTTGTGTTCTTTCTTTAGGTTAAATACCTCCAATGTATGCCCAATTTGTACCTGTTGAATTTTTTCTTTAGACTTATCTAGAGCTTCAGAGTACATGGAAATTCGCTTAGTGTGAGAAAGAACAGTTGTATTTAACTCTTTTTTCTCTTCTTGTAGACGAGCAATGTTCTCTTGAGCTTGACTAATTCTATCAGTCAATTCTGCATTTTTACCTTTTAATCGTTGATAACTGCTAATGGTTTTTCTTGAAGTAGGAGCTTCTTGTGTATCATTTTCAATTGCCGGTTCCTCTTTTTTCTTACTATTTTGCTTGTCAGTTTTATCAGAGTTAACGGAGTTCTCGGGTTCTTCTACCTGAGGACCACCCTTATCTTTATTTGCTTCATCTAATTCTGTGCCTTTATCATTTTTCTTCGAGTTATCATCTGCGACAGTCGGTTCTTCAGTTACTTGAACATTTTCATTAGTAACTTCGTCTTCTGTACCAACTGTATTTTCATCTACTTTGTCATTCTTTTTTTGTTTAAGATTTTGTAAAGCTTGGCTTACAGCATCAATATGGGAGTCGTCTTTCATCATATTTGTTGTATCTAGTTCCTTACTCATTTATTCACACCTCCATTTAAAAATTTGTATTGTGTGTCATACTTTTTATACCAGTTTATAAGATTGATATGTTCTAAAAAGAAAAGGAGATACACACGTATCTCCTTAAAGTTCTCTTCCGCTATCTTTTTCTTTAGAAACGGTTTTCGTATTTGTTTTTTCGTTTTCTAAATGCTTGTTAAAAGTCTCTTTCGTTTTACTCAAGCTATCTTTTACTGCGGAAGATACGTTTGATAATACGTTACTAAATTTGTTTTGTAGTCCTTTAGCTAATTTAGAACTAACATTTAAGGAAGCTCTAGCGGCTAAGACACCTAATTTATCATCCACGGTTGCTTGCTTTTTATCTATCATCGCATGCTTAATTACCGTAGTTTTAATACTTTTTGTAACTTGTTGTTTTAAGGTCTTTGCTTTTTTTACAAACCCCATTACTTTCTCTTTGCCTTTAGAGATATCTTGAGATACAGTTTCTTTCATAATGCCTGTAGTCATTGATGCAGGTATAGCTACTTTTTGGTTAAAAGAATTTTTGGTCTCCTTTGCTTTATCTTTAGTAGAAGTAACAATTTTCTCGTTCAGAGCCTTGGTGTTTTCGATAGTAGGGCTAATAACCTTGTCATTAAAGGCTTTACCTTTTTCAGAGGCTTTCTCTTTAAGTGGATTGAAAGCCAATTCGTCAGCAGTCTTTGCTACTGCTTTTGAAACGTTCTTAACCACATTAAGTTTGTTTTCCCATTTCTGAGAGCGGTCAACTGCACTATTCATCTTCTCAATGTCTATAGCTGCATTAATATTGTTTTTTCGGACCTCTAAAGACTCCGTTCTATCAAATGTATGACCCTGCTGAGACAACTGATATTCTTGCTTAAGTAGTTTAGCTTTTTCTTTTAAATCTACATTATGTAATTCTTGCTTATATCTTTGTTCTAAGTTATTCTTTCTGTCGTTTGTCGCAGAATTTTGAGCTTGTTTCTCTTGCTTAGCTTCAGCGAGTTTTTGTTCAACTGCTTCATGTCCGCCAATTAGTTCAAATGCCTCTTTTAAAGTTTGATATTCAACACTCATCTTTTTAGTTTCCTGCCTAAATTGTTCATTTCGCATAAATGATTTAGATAAGGTAGAATTTAGTGTATCGGCATAATGGGCGTTTTGTTTTTTTAGCTCTTCGTTTTTCGTTTTTAATCTCTGATAACTAGAAACAGGTTGTTTACTTTCTTTCTCCATGTAACACCTCCGTTTTTTAAATTTCACATATTATAATACAGATTCGGTTTTTTAGAATAAATTAGTTACTAAAAGCCATTTCTAATTCATCAAACATAGATATATAACCTAAAATTTCGTCCGTCATTTCAGCAGATATAACTAATACAAAATCAAGAAGGGTGTCATACACCTCATAAGGTTGTAGCTCAGTCTCATCTACCTTAACACCTAACTCTTCATGAACATCAAGAACGATATTAGTAGCTACATCTTCATCATATTTAGTAATTTCAGCAAAGTTATAGCTGAATTCAAAGTCTTCTATTGAAAGTCCAAGTCTTCTATCCAGAGCTTCTAACACAGTAGCAGCAACGACTTGTTGGTACTCATCCCACTTAGTAGCATATTCGATTTTTTCTTCAGCAGACATTTTATCAAAATTTTTCACTTTTTTATTTTCAAAACTCATAGTCAAACACCCTTTCTTTTTAAAAAACAAGGTGACTCTCTTGCAAAAGGAGAGAATTGTTTAGATATAAACAGGGATTAACAGCTTAGTCCTCTAAAAGTTGAGGGTTCTCAATGTTAATACGATAATCAAATCGACGTAAAAAGTATTCTAAAGCTTCTCTAACAGTAGGGAAGATTTCGTACTCATCACCTGGTAAGTAATCCATTTTTATATTAAGTACTTCATGAATATCAATTAGCATATGGCTAGTTGTAATACTGTCTCCAAGTGTAATATCCGCTAATTTATCATCAGTGTTTATGGAATTAGGGTTCTTTCCACTTTTTTTGAATCGTTCACCATAAGCTACTGTAAATGTTTCTAAAACTATTAATAAATTGTTTTTCTGAATAAGCATTTCATCTTCTGTAACTTCTGGTTCATTATTATTTGTAAAAATGTCATTTGAGCTCATGTTATATATGCAAGGATAAACCTCGCTTCACCTCCTAAGTAAAATTAAGTAGTTTCCGTGTTCCTTTTTCCAACCTATTGGATAGCGGCTATAGTTAACATCATTTAAATTGTTATAATCTAAATTCAATTTTTGTGTAAATAATCTTTGTTTTCTTTCTGAAAAGCGATTAGAGTGCCTATATAGTCACTATATAAGAAATATATAAGACTTATATAGTTATGTTATATAAAATATATAGTTACTATATAAGTCTTGTGAAAATACTGAAAGATTATAGCCTGTTTTTTTACTTCTTTCAATAAAATGGTAAATTTTCGTTTATAATTTATCAGCTATCGAAAGGAGAAAAGTTTCATGAAAAAATTTAAGATGAGTTTAGCGGAAAAAAGACCAGACGTTTGGGAGATTTGGCATCCTACAAAGAACGGGGAAACTAAACCGAATGAGGTTGCTCAAAGTTCTAGCATAAAGTACTGGTTCTTATGTAAGGAAAACCATGAATGGGACACAGCTGCTTATAATATTTTAGATGGCACAGGCTGTCCAATTTGTTCTGGTAGGGTAGTTCATATTGATAATTGTTTGGCGACTGTTAAACCAGAGATTGCCAAGCAATGGCACCCTGAAAAAAATGGAGATGTTACTCCTTATGATGTAACTGCGCATACAAATAAGAAATACTGGTGGGTTTGTCCTAGAGGACACGATTATCCTGCTTCACCAAACACTCGTAAGAATGCATTAAATGGTTGTCAAAAATGTTCTAATGAATTGCATACTTCATTTCCTGAACAGTCAATTTTCTTTTACATAAAGAAAATATTTTCGAATGCCGAAAACAGAAAAAATATATTAATTGATAAAAGTAAAAGAATCGAATTGGACATATTTATACCTAATTTAAATTTGGCTATTGAATATGACGGGGTTTTTCACAGGAATCCAAGAAACCAAAAAATTGATGAAAGAAAGAATATATTTTTAAAGGAGAATGGTATAAGTTTGGTTCGTTTAAGAATAATGGACCTACCTGAAGTTAATAACCATGGGGCTACGGTTTTTAACTTAATTAATGAGTCATATTCTGAGTTAAGTAAAGGCATAAGAGATTTAATTCTTTTTATTAAAAAGAATTTTAATCTTAATAATGAAGAACGAAAACTTATTGATAGTATTACTGTAGATGTTGTAAGCGAGCAAACGGAAATTCTCAATAATTATATAACGAGAGAAAAAAAGAATAACTTAGCATACCAATTTCCTGAGCTTGTAAGTGAGTGGCATCCAGTTAAGAACAAAAACTTAAAGCCCGAATATTTTACACCTTATACTACTAAAAAAGTTTGGTGGCAGTGTAAGGTAAACTCCGAACATGAATGGAATACTGCTATATCCAATCGTACACTTTTAGGGAATGGGTGCAAATATTGTGCTGGTCAAGTCGCGACCAAAGAAACTTGTTTGGCTACACGGTATCCAAATATTTCAATTCAGTGGGATTTTAAAAATAACAAAGATAAGACACCCTTTAGTTCTATGCCTGGTTCAAGTAAGGTTGTTTGGTGGATATGTCCAAAAGAACATTCTTATGATATGCCTATTAATAAAAAGGTACGCTCTGGTTTAAGTTGCCCTATATGTACGGGGAAGCGAACAAGTATTGAAAATTGTTTAGCAACGGTTAATCCAGAATTATCAAAAGAATGGCATCCAACTAAGAATGGAAAAGACACACCTTTTGATTATACGGCTGGTTCTTCATCAAAAGAGTTTTGGTGGCAATGTAAGTACAACTCGAAGCATGAGTGGAAATGTACTATTTATAAAAGACATAAACGAAAATTTGGATGTCCTTATTGTAGTGGTAAAAGAGTAACCATAGAGAATAGTTTATTAACATTAAACCCTGAGCTATCAAAAGAATGGCATCCAAACAAGAACCTTCCGTTAACACCCGAAACGATAGGTGCCAATTCGTACGAAAAAGTATGGTGGAAATGTTTAAAATGTCCTCATGAATGGGAAGCGACTGTTAATTCAAGAAATAACAAAGGGAAGATTATGGGCATCTGTCCAGAGTGTTCAACTAGAAAAGCAAGTAAGCTGAATAACCTTTCAATTCAATACCCAGATTTAATAAAAGATTGGGATTATAGTAAAAATGAAAAAACACCAAACCAATATGTTAAAGGGAGTAGTATTAAAGTATGGTGGAAATGCAAGCATAACCATGAAGAAGAAGAACAAATACGATATCGAGTAAGAAGAAATGGTTGTGGAAAATGTAAGAAACTAAAATTGTTGTAATAAAAAAAGAGTTATGTTTTTAAAAAACATAACTCTTTTTATTCTTAGTCTTCCCCAAACATCTCTTCTACAGTTATTTCCTGTGATGCAAGAGCAAGCAGTCGTTTATCTTTATAATATCGTTGTTGTTTATCCATAAATGCATTCCTATTATCAGAAATAATTAGTATAGTTTCATCTGGTAGCCTTCTTATTTCGTCAGGTGTCATAAGTTCTCTCTTTTGTGCAGAAACACTATAGGAGTTATCATTAGATTTACTAAAGGAGGTAGATACACTCTTAATTTCTTTAAAGCCCATCAGCTTAGACGCATAATCTGCTGAATCGTAGCTTAAACCAGGAAGAAATGCCTTCGTTTTAAGGTTATCCAATATAGTATTTGCAGCTTCATTGTATCTCTGCTTTAGTTGATTAGTACTTTGTATACCAAGTGAAATACTCATGTCCCTAGAACGACAGATTGCTAGAATAATATCTATATTAGGAATAACACCTATATTGGCAAATTCATCCATAAGAAAATAGATAGGGCACCCCTTACCAGTTTCTAAAAGGTGGTTCATTAATTGAGAATAAAAAGGTGACATAAGAGGCGACATAAATGCTGACTTATGTTCAGGCACCATTACATATAAATGTGTAGGTTGTTCTCTTAACATTTTCGGGTCAATTTCGTTTAGAGAAGTAATTTCTTGTATAAGCGGGTCAGTAAACATTTGCAAACTTGTTGCCAATACAGTTTTAATTGAAGATGCAGTTTTTTCACTTTCAGCCGATTGCAAGAAAATATTCATTTGTTGCTGTGCCTCAGGAGTTGAGTCTTCAATTAATAGTTTTAAAGTCTCTAAATCGTTTTCAGTGATTAATTCTAAGGCTTTAGCTACGGTATTATCTGGAGCCTCTAACTCATAAACAAATAGCATAAACGCCACAAGTAAAGGGGTAGCCATGTTTGTCCATTCGCTCCCTCCGGATTTAGTTCCAGTCAGTTGTTCAATAGCGGCATTACCGTTAGCAAGTAAGACTTGAGCAAGTTCCCTAACTTCAGAAGCATTTCTGCATAAAGCTAAAGGATTATATTTCATAGTTTTACTTTTAAATGGGCTAAATGCAATAACATTTTTTCCTTGGTCAAGTGCATGTTGAGCAGTTTTCATATATAACTCACCCTTAGGGTCAGTTACAACTACAGAGGCGTGTGCAGGTAATTGCAAAAGCGAGGGGATGAAGAAACTTGCGGATTTACCACTTCCGGTTGGACCCGCGAGCAAAAAATGTTCGAATGACTTCTTTTCAGACAACCTAAAACCTTTAGAAATAGGCAATCCGTCAGTTCCAATTATCCCTTTAAATTCACTTTCTTTAGCAAACTTAGAAGTAGCCACATTATCTTTTCCGCTAGCTAACACTTCTTCCGCAACACCTTTTTTCTTTAAAATACTATAAGCTATAATCGCCTGAATAATAAGTAACACAATAAATATTCCAAAAAATCCAAGGATATGTCCTGTTTCTCCAGAAATAGCACTATTAACAGCTTCGATAAATGGAAAAACTAAATTGCTGATAAAAGCCGCTAGAAAAATCATTATACCTAGACTAAATCCAATGATGATTTTTTTCATAACCATCACCACTTTCCATTCAAAAAAGGAAAACAGACAAGTAATATTTAATAACCTGTCTTAATCATTGAATTCTCTATCTCCACGGTCTTTATTACGTTCATAAGCATATCCATAATCAATACTTCTATCCATCTCTTTTACACGGTTTTTAATTAACCGGTTAAAAGATAGATTGGTATTTGCTGCTTTGTCAGCGAAGGTCACTAGGTTTCTAACTTTACTCTGAACAAACTGACCGACTGTTGTCTCAACTTGTTCGCCTTTACGTTTAAAAGTAAAAGGCTGTTTTGCTGTTTCAGAACTCATTGATTGTTCATATTGAGTGAAGTAAGCAATAGCACTCTTATTAGGACTCTTTGAAATTCCGAATTGAGCTTCATTAAATTGCTGTTTTGTCTTAGAAGCCTTAATTACACGTTTAACAGCATCTTTTGCTTCAGAGCTAGGCTCATATTCCATTAAAGCTTGCTGAATACGTGTTCGTCCGTCTACTTTATAATTCATAATAAACACCTCACTTGCTAAAAAACTAAACGTATTAATTTGTATTTTCATAGATATATAGCAACAAGTCAGCCACAGTAGGGAATTGGTGAAATTCCTGTAACGGTGCATGGATGACTGATACATTAAAGATTGAAAATAATTGTAAGACTAATCGTCCGAACATAAACCTGTCCGAATGGAATAACTCAGCAGTAGAGTCTTCAAAACGTATATTGTTAGGGTTATTGTTTGTGTACACTTCATAATAGAAGATAAATATATTTGCAATCCGTAAAAACTTATCTTTATCTTCAACTGTAATATCATAACCGTTAAAACCTGCCATTGGATTAGGTTCACTCCTCTTTTAATTAATTCAATATTATTTGCAATGATAATAAACACTAAATGTAAAAAAGCAAGAAACTTTCCTAACTTTTTTCTAATTAAGCTAACGTATAGTACGGTAGTTTGATAAACCATTTTTAAGAGATAAATAAAAACACGGAAAAATGGAATATTTACCCGTTTGCAAAAAAATAAGATATAGTTATAAAAAGGAGGGATATGTATGTTGATATGGATTACATTAGTATCTGTCTTATTAGGTATTGGTATCTTATTTGACGGATACGCAAAGCGGAAACAGAGTCAACTAAATATGGCACAACATGAGGATGTAAACAGCGCACACATAAACGATGCTTATGCAGAAGCAAATTTGCATAACATGAGAGAACAAAATCAAACGAATGGGTTATTGTAAGTCTTTCAGGAGAAAGACTTATCTTTTTTTACGTAAGGTTTAATAACGGGTAAGCCATGAAAACAGGCAATAGCGGCTTGGAACGAAGTTAAGAAATATTCGGGTAGTAATAAGTACACACCAAGTCCATAACAAAAATCCTGTATTTACGTTTCGTTTTTAGAGGAGAACGTAAATACAGGATTCTTTTATTTCAATACATACTGACTTAGATATTTATTATAATTAGCGGTAACATACAACAGTATTTTTAAAGAGTTTTTTTATCAGCTTTCCGCTTTAATTCAATTTCTAAGTTCAAAGCATCTAATATTTTTAAAAGGGTTTCCAACGTATAATTTTTGTTACTAGTAACCCGCTGTATTTGAGTATGGCTTATTCCTTCTATTTGGTCAGCAAGCTTGCGTAGAGACCATCCATCTATATTCATGTAGTGTTGTATATCTTTTTCTAAACGTTTTTTTTGGTAGTTCCACTGCATAATGATTCTTTTCATTTGAGTGTATCTCTTTATGATTCCCCATGTTCACATTTCCCCTCATTTTATCCTTATTAAAGATAACTACATATTTAAACTCATTCATGGCTTAGTAAAATTGAAGAAGCAAGCTTGGAAATTAATCCTAACCTGCTTCCTCAATAACTGTCCTTACATTTCAACCGAGCGAGTTCAAATATAATTTAGTTTTTTATTTTATTTTAAGCAAAGACTAGTTGTACTTTTACGCAGTATTTCCATTTGGAACAAAATTATACCTAATACATGAAACAAATATTTGTTTACATTATTTCTTCTTCCAGTCTGTTTGTTCTTTTTGTCGGAGAAATTCCTCTGTTTCAGGCTTTCTATCCACAACCACAAGTTCTTTTCCTAACAAATCTAATAGCATAAGCAGGGAGTCAATTCGGTAGTTCCCCCCTGAAGTAATTGAATGTAGTGTATTGTGACAGGGTTCTTTTAATATTGCAAGTTCAGTTCGAAATTATTTAAGTTTACGTGAAACTAAACCAGTAAACCGCTAACTTTTTATTATGACTTTGCTATAGTAAAGTCATAATAAACTTCCATATTTATTTTTATAATGAAAAACAAAAAAAGACATACAGTTAGCATGGAGAATACCATTTTCTTGTATGCACAAAGCAGACAAACAGCATAGGGGTGACATAACATGATTTATCATTATGAAGATATAAGACTAACCTGGGGAGAAATGTACAAGCTACGTTTTGCAAATTTCCCATCACTAGCTCCCGCTATATCGTACTATGGAGATAAGTTGAGAATCCCATTTCCTTTTCAGGAGATACAAGTAGATGAGAATACAAATTGTACATACCAATTAAGTATTATTAACAATAAGATTAGAGAAAAGGTTATTGTCTTAGGAAGCAACAATGAATTTATTCAACATGAAATTGATGTGTGTGAAGAAGATGCAAAAAAACTGGCAGAGGCTATTATTCTAAGTAAGAACAATATGTATCTTTATCTAATAGGTAACACACCAGAAGAAACAGCGGACGCAATTAGTTTCTTGGTTTCTCAAAGAAGCAAGGCGGCTCTCGATATTTCAACTTTTAAGAGTGATTTTCAAACAAAGATTCTTCTTAAACTTGTAGATAGGGAAAACAACTTTAAACGTATACATGATTCAGAAATACTTTTAACATGTTACGCGGATTCGTTTACCACCTTATCTTTTGTAGAGGGAAAGAACTTGGAACTTCAACAAAAAACATTTGATACCTTTATGGAACTTTTTGAAGAAAACAAGTTAGAGTTGTTAATGAAAGTATCAAGTTAATTTATTGTATTGTATCTATTTAGTTGTGGTCGTACAAGTGTTCGTAATATAATAGATTTATAGATTGTATAAGTAAGTGTGGTCTTATTCTTATTCGAACTAAATAAAAGCAGAAAAGGAGAATTAACATGCCATTTACAATGGAAAAGTACGCTCGCACACTAGAAAATGCGCTCATCAGCAATACAGAGTTGCTTACAGAAAACCTGCGTACTATTAAAAGCTTTAAGTTTTTTAAAGACATTGATTTGCTTGATTTTGGTATACATATTCAGCTATCGGAACTTAGTATTATGATGTACTCAATGGAAAAAGATGCAAATGAAGTTTTTTATGAGGGAAATGATGAAAGCATCTTCTCTGGAAGTTATGAGGCGTTGGAGGAAATTGAATTTATGGCGGTACCAGATGAAGACTTAGAAGAGTTCGATAACTTTATAGAGGAAAATGACGACAATATATACAAGCTTCAAGAAAAATTAATTGTTGAATGGTTTGTCTCTTGTTGGAACAAAGCAGTAGGACATTTAATTGAATTACCTGCTTTTGTTGGTATTGAGGATGGTAGTAAAGCGTACGACCTAAAGAAGGATGTTTGGATTTCGGATGAAGATAAATGGAATATTTAATAAGTGAGTAAAAAACAGTTTTAAAAGATGAAGGTTGTGTTGGATATGAGTAAAGAAGTACTTAAAGTGATTTGTGGTGTTATATGGATGCTACTCTTTACATATATAATGAGTTATATACCAAAGCGTATTATCTATGTTGTACCAGAGTTTTTAGCTGGTTGTGCGGGACTGTACTTTATTTTTTGGTTATTCAGGGATAAAAAACAAGATAATGAAGATTCCTATAAAAAGACAGACTAATATTTACTATTAGTCTGTCTTTTTCTGTCTATGAAGTTTTAGTAACTTAGCAAAGGAGAAGTATAGTTAGTTGTAGAAAAGTTAATAATCAATAACATCACCATGATAATGCCAAACTGCTTTACTTAGTTTTATGCAGCTTTCTATTTATTACAAAGGAGATGTTTTTATGCAATCTAATTTACCTGATTTTTGCTTTGTGACAAACCAAGATAACAACAAGACTGTTGTCGTTACTCTTGGTGAATTGGGATATATAGAGATTAAAGATGAGGAGCTTAAAGATACAAACCCAGATATTCTTAACGAACTAATTGGAGTTAGCGAATCTCAACGTGAGGCAATGTATCATGGAAGCTTATTTGGGTGGAACATTTCATTTGAAGATAAAAAACACTTAAGTAAAAACGGGAGTTTAATAAGAGCAGAAGTTGATAAGTTAATTAATACTCGCAAACCAGTAAAACATATATAAATTTTAAAAATAGTACTTAATTTAAATGTTTAAAAGTTGTGGAGCGGTTTTTTAGTTATATATGTATACCCAGCAATAAATATAGTGATGAATAGTTTAAACATCGTAGCGGGCGAGGTATCCCGCTTTTAATTAAATACATTCAAAGATAAATACAAATAAAAAGTCTAAAAAGGATATTAACCATAAATAAAAAAGATAATTCAAAGGAGTGGGTAAAATGAGACACCAACTACTAAGAATTATCTTTTTTGTATTATGGATGCTAGCTTTTTCTTATATTACAAGTTATGTGCCTAAAAGCATGGGGTATTTGTTGATATGCTTCCCAATAGGCTTTATCGGTTTGTTCTTTATCCTGTGGGTATTTAGAGACAAACAAGATAAAACAAGTAAAAATGATAAAATATCTAATTAAGCAAATTACATTATTAGTTTAATTGGCTCGAAATTATCATTGTCTAATTAATGAGGGGTTACTTATTATTAGTAGCCTTTTTCTTTTTTAATTTATCTAGTTCTCTTTGAGCTTGTTTAATTTGGTTTTCAAGTTCTGCTTCTTCTTTTAATTTTTTATTTCTTCTTATGCGAGCCACATCTGATTCGTCTTTTTCAATTCGTTCAAACTGATATCCTTTATTAGTATCTTCAACATATTTTTTAAGGTCTTCTTTAATTTCAATTGCAAATTTATATGCTTCGTCGTAATTCACAGTTGTGCCATTTTCTTTAGCTGCTTCAATCAATTTATAAGCTAAAAATTCTGTATCTGCACGTACCTTCTCTTTCCAAAAATGTTCGAAAATAAATTGTTTATATAAAGTACTTCTTATATCTTCAATTGCTTCATCGCAATATGTAAAGAAATGTTCTTCTAATTGTTTGTCATTCATGCTATTATCCTTTCTTGTTCTTGCTCTAATTTTTAGAAACTTCTTGAATCCTGTCTATATTAACAAAGGCTATGACAAATGAAAAGGAACTTATCTACGAGTAGTTAATAAAAAAGCTCTCTAGGCTAATAATTTAGTCTAAAGAGCTTTTTTACTAATCAAATAAATCTATATCTGAACTTCCTGTGGTTTCTTCCGGTTGTGTAAATGCTTCGTCATCTAAGAATACATTATGAATTTCTTCTTCCACAAAAGGAGAGGACTCATCATTGTAACTGTCCGCTATACCGCTATTAGGTAATGAGTTTTCCATAGGGACAAATTGTAAACCGTTTTTCTCTTGCCATATTTTTTCCCTTAGTAATTTCTTTACTGTATTTGTAATGTGTTTTTCCTTACTTAAATAATCAATAATATCAGCATCTTTTTCAGGATGTAAGCGGATTTGGATTCGTTGTTGTGAGGTCTTTTTTTCTGTCTGTAGGGTAGTTTTTGCTCTTTTCATACTATCAGACCCTAGACTTAGCGGCAGGTTTATTTAAAAACTTATCCGGGTTTTTCCCAATGATGTAATAACCTCTAGCATTGGCTTTTATCACATCGTCTGGAATTCTAAACTTTACCTTAGAGTTGCCCCGGAATTGGGATAAGGCATCCTTTAAATAAGGAAGGAGTGTTTGAGTGCCTCCTCCAGTTAAAACAACATTGGCAAATTGTTCAAAGATGACTTTTTGTGAGCTGAGTTCTTTAATAAAATCATTAGCTCCCCATTGAAACGCTTCTTTAACTATATCGTCAATATCAAATTCATCACCATTGGTTGCAGTGTAAGTAGCACGCTTAGTATCACTGCTTAATGACTCACGTATTTGTTTCTCTACTTCCTGAGCTGTAATATGTTCGGAAGCCAGTATGGTTAATTTTCTGTCATCTCCTCTAAGGTCTTGCATGTTCTTTATAATTCTGTTGTAAATGTTAAACATAGAATGCTTGAGTTCGTATACATCCATAATGCGCTGTTTATTAAGAATGGTTACGTCAGTAGTTCCCATACCAAGGTCTAACACGAGAATTAGAGAATCCATGAAACGTTCTCCGCCTTCTTTTTGTTTACCATTTTCATTAACACCTAGATAGATAGCTGTAGCCAATGGTTGAAGTTCAACATGTATTTCATCTATATAAAAGGTAACGTTATTAACTGTATGTTTTCCTCTTAGCTTATTAAATTGTTCTTGAGCTTCTTCTCGACCTCTGTATTGTTTGCCAGGTATGCCTGTCACAACCCTTACATGCTCTCCTTGATTTTGTATGTGTTGATATACAGATATGACGAACATGGTTTTGAAATCCGGAGTTGAGTACCGGGATGTGTTAGCATCCAAAGAGTACCTTGAATCCATGTCCATCTCACCGACATAATATCTCTTGCCGTTGTACTCATAAATAGTTTGCGCTTTTTTATCATCATTGTCCCAAATCATGACACCACCGTATCCATTATCCTCATTAAGTGTATTAAGGTAATGACGCTCTCCTCTATCTGACTTTGATTTCATTGCTAAGTTTCCACAGTCAATTGATATCGCTCTTACTTTCTTAACATTTAGACCATTGATTGTAATATCGTTCATCTTAATTCCTCCTGAAAAAATATGATTTTTTAACTGCTAGTCCACTATATTCGTGGTTTATCTTAAATATTCCATTTGTACTCACAAACTGGCTACCAACTGTGCACACAAACAGTAACTTAGAAGAAAAATAGTACAAACTCTGTAGAGCTTGCCTTATTTGTACATCCATTTGTGTGTACAAATGGATGTACGCTTAAATCTTTGATTTAAATAGCTGTCCATCATATTCACATCATTTCTCTTTAAAAAAATAATTTTTAAAAAATGTTAGAAAAGGATGTATAAAATTAATTACTTTAGGAGACTCTAATACTACCGAGCAGTTATTAAGGAGCGAAAAACGTATGAAAAAGTGCAGAAGTTGCAAGAAGGTTATGAGAGAACGTAAAAAGGGCGATATTGACAAACGAGTAGGGCTTTGTTCAAGTTGCTACGCATTCGATAAGAAGTGGGTCAAACAAGGAATTAAGTTTTCAGGCATAAAAAAGACCCTTTCCCAGTAAGAGAAAGGGTTTAGTAATATATTTTACCGTTTATGTCTCTTGGTGTTACCCAGTATTGTTCATTTTTATTGAATTCTTTTTGAAACCATTCTACTAAATGTGGTGAATCCAACGCTATTTTTAGTAAGGCATCAGCCATTTTAGACTTTGCCATACCACAACTAGTTGCTAGCCTAGTTAGTTTTCCATCATATTCATTTTGTATAGATACGCTAAACCTTACACATCGCTTGTCCCCTAGACAGCGCTCTTGAGCCGCTTCAGAAGCAGATAAAGGCATCTTTGTGTTTGTTGTCTTCATATATTCATCATCCCCCGTATTCTTTTTCCAAGTGCATCACTACATCACTATTAATATGTCCTTTAATTGGTGTTTAGAACAAAATAAAAATGCTAAAACTATAATAGTTTTGCAATTAATTTAGCTGTCTGTATCTTTTTTGCAGACTTCTTACGTTCATTATTATAGTGTATTTAGTTATGTGGAAAAAAATGCTTACCTTTTTTCGTTACATTTATTTATTGTCAATTAATAAACAAGTATATGTATCTAGAAGTTTTTTAAACAAAACTTCTACTAATTTTGTTATCTATTTTTTTGCCTCCTCTCTCTCTATTTCTAATTCTGGATTTGGAGCAATAACCTAGATTTTCGAATACCTGAAAGTGCTTCAGTGAATCAGTGCATCACCCCCCCGAGCGATGGGGGAGGGAGGACGCTAATTTTTTAGCAATTCTTTTAATGCTATACTTAGCTAATAATTTTGGATTGAAAATGAGCGGAGAATTTATAGTTTCTTTCTAATTTTCATTAAAAAAATTTTTTAGGTAACTTTGTCTTTGCACCGTATTTCTTACTGTAAGCTTGATTTCAAGGCTATACTAGATATCTCTTTAAGGGAATGCGTTCCAAATACTGCATCACTTTTTATGTTGAAAAATTCCGAATCTGAAGTAGAATTACGGTCAAGTTGTTTTCTTTAGTAAACTATTCTTTTAGTAACAAGCAATTTTTAATGCGCAAAACGAATAAAATGAAGAAAAAGGTAAAGACTATAAGTATGCTAATTTAGTAAAGAAGGAGATGGTATTTATGATAGTTGTTTGCAAGATGGCTGCTTATGATTTAGTGACTGGTGAGAAAAGGTTCACAAGAGGTTCAACATATATTGCTGAGTACCGAAATGACACCATTGTTTCTCTAGATGATAAAGGGGAGTGGAGTACCATTTCCACAAAGATGGGTACATCTGATTTACTTAAGAACGATACTTTTAAACTTCACTTTCAAGTGTCTACTGACAGTAATAAACAGATTTCATAATTAGGAAATGAATTTTACATATAACCTCTTCTTTAATTAAAAAGACTTACTCTTCTACTTTATTTTAGAAGGTAAGTCTTTTTGTTTTCATGTTACATATTCTCAATGGTAAATGGGTTGCTTAGTTTATGCTAAGCCTCTCGTTGATAAAAACCAATACATTTAGCAAACTGTCTTCAGTATACACGTTAAACGACTGGCGTTTAAATTCGCCCTTAGCATGAAAATAGATTACTTCTCCAGTGCCACTCTCTTCATCCACATCTAAACTTATACTTAAAGGGGTTCCCATAATGCCTCCATCATTGTCTCGTTTTATAATCTGTATAAGTAGTTGGTCATTATCATTTTGTTCATACACCATATCGTAGCGGGACATAAACGCGATATTCTCAATCTGTTGGATAATTAATTCTTTAATGTTTGCTGAGCTCATCATACAACCTTCTTTCTTATCTTATTGGGGACGTTATCTTACTTAATTCTTTATATATCTTTTTAGTTTATTTGCTTTTTACCTATCTTTTAGAAACACATACACAGAATACAAATACAAAAGCTCACCTTGGATATTTCTATACAAGGTGAGCTTTCTTATTTCCCTCAAGAGAGTGACTATCAGCAGCCATCAGCTCCTAAGTATCATCTTGATAGACCTATGTCTATAGGGGATAATTCTTGTTCTTAACGAACAGCTACATCTATTTATTCATGCGCCTCTTACCGAGGATATCTTTTTATATAATTTGATTAGCTATAAGATAATTAGACAACGTATAATAAAATGAACTAAATCATTATTTTATATGGTTTAAACGAATTCCTGGCATAATTAAAGAACTGTTATCCGGTATTTAATTATGAGGGAACAACTGTTTTATTACCTTCTTCATCCTCTTCCATTAATACAAGGTCATCATTTAACTCTGCATAATAGCGGATGGGTTTATCAATTTTCTTATCTCTCATCATATTAATTAACTCTTCATATAGAGCAATAAAGTTTGCGTTATTACCAGGCATATAACCATCATATTCCATACCAATTAAACAAAAGTTTGTTAAATGCTTGGTTTTGTATTTTTGATAAAAGAGAAATACACCATCGTAAAAAGTATCGTAAGCTTCTTTCATATCATAGTCTGATACTTGATTTCTATTTTTTATTAAATTATCAAAGTGTTGAATTTGTTCATCAAGCCACTGTAATTCCTCATTTGTTAATGAGATAGGATAATTTGTTAGTTTCAAGCAGAACCCCTCCTATATTCATCTTAATTCTAGATGATTTGGCATAGACCTTTCTACTTTTACAATTTTATACCTATAAGTTTAAGTTTACAAATTTAAAACCTATAAATTACATTTTACTAAGTCTATAGTTATAGTTTATGTAAGTGGGTTAAAACATTATGGGAAAGCAGAATGTAGTATTGCAATAGTCATCCCAATATCATTGCAACTTATACTGTTTTCTCGTAAAGTTAGTATGAGAGTAATATAAGCATAAGAGGAAAGGATGACGATATTGAAATTTGCTTCAACATATGAAAATATACCAACGACTTCACCAACAGAGTTTTATGACAAAACATCTTTCTTTCATTTTGCCTTAACCAATCGGAACTGGGCTGGTAATACATATCTTTCAAAAGATGAATTTGAGTCATTTATTCACGAGCTAAAGGAAGACGATAAAGTAGTATCTCAAAAATTTAACACGGAAAACTTCATTCCATTTTACTTTTTAATAGATGTATCTGTTTTTAGCAGTAAAGAGGTAGAAGGAAATCTAAAGTTAGTCGAGTTCTTGGAAGACTTAGAGGACTTTTATGAAACAGATGAAGATTCATCAGATTTTCAAAAACGTAAAAACAAGTATTTTTCTAAGTTGCGCTATTATGCTTCTAAACCTGAGAACCTTGGTTACTTGTATAGATGGTGCTTTGTAAATGAGGAACATCCGTTCGTGGGTGAGATTAAAGTACAAGTTGAACAAGAAATTGAGGATATGAAAACCGCTTTTCATAAGAAGTTTGATATAACCAAGTTAACCGAAGAACAGCAAATGAAATTTGGAACTGATGGAGATGCATTAGCTGCTCAATACAGTAAGAAGGAAGAAGAGATAATTTCTAAGCTAACTAAATACAGCTATTCGGAGCCATCATTATTTCTGTTTAATGCGTACTTCGTAGCCAAGTGGCTAGAACACTATAAAGGTCCAGCCGCTATGTTTCAATCTTATTTTACTATTACACAGTATGTTTCTAATAAGAAAGTAGTAACGGATATTTACCAAGGTCAGACTATACATCAGAGTTGCTACATGTACCAAGAAATGATGGGTGACTTTATGGGCTTGATTTCCGATGATGCAAGATGGGCATTAGCTAATCTTCGCTTTATCGATGAATTACCAAACAGTAATACACATGAAGAGGTTATAAAATCAATTGGAAAGTGGGCAGCTAATAAGATATACACTAGTAAGAGGCATAAGTTGCCGAACAAACAATGGTATGTGGATGTTACATGGGATTATTTAAAAGAAGTAGGAATTCAGCAATTAACCTTTATACGTGATAAAGAAGTAATGGGTCCAAACGGAACAGAACTAATTGTTTACGCAAAGGCAAGCATAGGGGCAGGATATTACGTTGTCTATCCGCTTATTGACCCTTCAAATTGGGATTCTTTATCAGCTCCTCAAAAGGCTCTTATGACATATACGCTATGTTTGTATCACGACATAACAGTGGAAAATGCATTTAACTTTGAAGAAAACGAGAGCGAAGCAAGTAAATTATTTCACAACCCATTTGTGTCTAGCCCAAAGAAACTTGTATTAGAGGGTGTGAAAGCACAATCTAAAGTGAAAATGGAGACAAGCTCTTCGTCACAATCCGGTAAACACACCAAGCACAAACCACACAGGGAGCACTGGGTTACTTTTCATTTTAGAAAACTAAAAGATGGAGAGAGTCAAGCTTCCCCTCAGGTTTTAGAGAAAGCCTCTAAGTATGATATTGATGTGCCTAAAGGATTTACATTCATAGACGCACACATTAGAGGAGGAGACAAAGATAACAGTACAGCGGGTGAACTTAAAGTATCAGCTTTAGATATGTTCTCTAGAACTGTCTCTAAAGGAAAGTCTTAAAAAACGGGTATAGGAATATATGTTCGCATAAGATGAAAAAGGTTACCAAATCAAAAAAGAGCCATTGCTATTACCTTGAAAGTAAGGTGATACCAATGGCTCTTCTTATTAAACATAAGCGTCTTTTTTAATCTTAGCTAACCTCTTTGAAACTCTACGACTTTTAATAGCAATTTTCCATGCTACATATACGGTTGTTAATGCTAAAAGAGCGGAAGTCGAATCTACAACTACATCTAAAAACAAGCCGGTTCTACCCGCAACCATATATTGATTGCACTCGTCTAGAAAGGCTACTAACACTACACCTAACCAAGCCTTTTTAAATGCATGGTTTCGTTTATTGATATTAATAAGAAATAATAACGATAGTACGGCATAAAAAGAGATGTGAGCCATCTTCCGAGCAAAAAATTCAATGTTCGCGTAGAAAATGCCATCTTTAGTCGGGAAGTAACTGTCATAAAAATGACTGTGTACATCAAATACGTCAAGAATGTTTGCGTCCTTATAGGCTGTTTGATTGGACCATGTTTCTGGATTAATTACTTTTAACGAAGGTGTACTTGATAGATGGAAGATTATAATTATCATTGCACCTAACAATATTTTCTTTAACATAGAGGTACCTACTTTCTGCTGAAACCATGATTAGTTAGGTTTGTCCTTAAATGCTTCCCTAAATCCAAAATAACCAATAGATGGAATAGCAAATAAAACAAACATTGTAATTTATGTATGTAAAGGTTAATTATTTTTAATTGCTGGATATAAAAAAGACATAACTAAATAGATAATTGGTAAGTTAAATACTTAAACCGCTTATCTTATTCATATACATCGGCAGCAAACAAAGGAGCCTAAGTTCCTTCTGTCTGTCATGCAAAACAAGTTGCCGATAAAGAATTTTACACAAAACCGGGAGAAATATCAATATATTAAAGTGAAATATATTTCATTATGCAATAAATATTGAGAAATAAAAAAGATACATACCAAAACCATTATCAATTTTGGTATGTACCTTGTCGTTTTTGTCGGTAAGGGTACAATGATTCCTTCACCCATTTCTTAAAATGAATAAAAGCTTCTTCATTTGTTTGAACATTCCCTAAGAATATACCTTTAAAATTATCGTTTTCACATATGGTTTTAAAATACTGCATTTCTTCTTTATCCATAAAGTCATCAAAGAACAAATCCATTGATTTTTCATTTCGAACCCAAGCAATTGCTTCAACAAATGGTATTAGTTCATCTTCCCAATCATCAACATGTAAATGGTCTCCTGAGTAATTCTCATTTCGAAAGTAGTTAAGGTTTTTCATTAAATTAACCTCCTATAATTAATGTAAATCTTAACATAAAGCAAAAGTATGTTACTACTAGTTATTGTATGTCCATCTAAAAATAGAATAAATTAATTAAACTCACTCAAATACATCTTTATATTCTTTTTCCTTTTTCATAAATAACTGTTATATTTTTAAGGATTTACGGTTGAAGGAGGGGGAGAATGGATTCAGTAAGACTCATTCTTAGATTGGTTGAATCGCAAATAATTAAGTTTCCGGTAATAAGCGGCTTAGTCATAGTCCTGTTGCTTCTATATACGGTATTTAAAAGTCGTAGAAGAAAGTATTCTGAACAGAGGGAAGCAAATAAATGTGAAAGTCCTATTGAGACCCAGCTGTTTAATGCATTAGTAAAAGAGGGGTATCAAGTATATACACAAGTTCCTTGTGGTGCTTATCGTATTGATTTAGCTGTTTATTCAGGTAGGAGGAAAATAGCGATAGAAGCAGATGGAAAAGCGTATCATAGTTCTGCTGAACAAATTCAACATGATAATCGGAAAGATTGGTACCTAGAGAAAAACGGCTGGCATGTTATTAGGTTTACGGGTTCTGAAATATATAGAAATAGTGATAAATGTGTTGTGCAAGTGGAGATGCTTATGCAAAATAAGCGGTTCTACTAGTCTTTGCAAATTGTACTTTAAATTAAGTTTTAAAAAGAGGAAGCAATCATTGGGCTTGTTTCCTCTTTTTCATAAAAATATAGAAATCAACAACACTATAAATAAGAACAGCAACGCTAACACAAAGGCTAGCAATCGTAAGTGTAGTTTCTTCCAAGTAACTCACTCAACGTCTTAGCAAACCGCTATTTAAAGCTAAATATGCATACACCTAAAAGAAACACATACTTGTAAATACTTTGTTTGTTATCTACTTTTAACTAATTTCCTTTAGAAATTTACAATCATCCAAATAGCAGTAAGCCAGTTCTACATCATCTGTTTTAAAGGTGTAATGTTCGAGTATATCTACATTAATGGAGGAAATAACAATTTCGTTTTCATCTAATGTTAATGCGGATTCTAAAGTTAGTTTCTTACCTTTGTTTTTAAGTATTCGTAGTAACTGCTCAATCTTATCCATTTTCACTAAAAATCCACAGTCGCTTAAGAAATCGTAGGCAATATGCCAATTTGGAGTTTCGAATACAATTTCTTCAGTTCCGTTAGTAACCTCAGTAATCCTAAGTTTATCTTCTATTTGTTTAATAAAGGTATTATCTGTTAATCTCTGTTCGTGAGTTTCAATCCAAATATTTATTTGCTCTAATTTAAGGTTATCCATCTTTTACTATCCTCCATTTGTTAACCAATAAGGATTATACATAGCACATGCTATGCTACAAACACTATATTTACTTTAATTAAGTTTTAACCAAGGTGGATGAAGTATTTTATTTAGACATAGCTACTTTATAATTTTATATCAAGATGAGTTCCAATTGTTCCATCATCTTCATCATCTTCTAATACTTCATCTTCTACAATATCATCAACAAATTCTTTATTAGATTGAGGGTCTTTTTCTTTGTGCTTATAGTTTAGCAAGTGAGGCTTTTCTGAAGATGTAATTTCTTTATTTTTGTATTTGTGTATATGGGTGTTAGAGTTAATTTCCATTTCTATCCCTCCTTTTTCTTTTTATAATCCAAAATTCAGAAAAAAGGGGAATTAACGGCAATTTAGTTTTGAGGACTTAGCGGTTCATGTAAAGAGGAAAGGGAGTTGGAAGAGTGAGTATTGTAAGCCAATAAATAAAAAGAGCATTTATCCCTGCCATCTTGTGAATAGTCGGATAAATGCTTCTTGTGTTTCGTTTGATTTAATTTTTCTTGTTTTGTTTTTGTCTTACGTGTTCTCATATCAGCTAGTACGTAAATACCACGGTTCATTTCGGGATTTAATTTACCTTCTCTTATAAGTTTTTCACGCTGTTTCTTTGCGGTTGATTTTGCCATAAAAGTCACACTCCTAAAATTAAAATTGTTTATATATAATATACACTATTTCGTTTTTTGAAAAGCATTTTCCTTTATTTTTTATTATTTTCCTATTGAATTGTATAAAGTAGTGTATTCATGTGAATATCAGTGTATCTCATCTTAAATTTATCTGTTGAAACGACCTTTGTAACATATCTAATGCATAAAAAATACTTTTAATTGCTTATTTTGGTATTATATAAGTAGAGTATTTTAATTTAGGGGGTGTGATATTGAATTCAATGTATCCTAAGAAGGGTAAAGTAATCTTTCATGTAGATGCCAATTCGTTTTTTGTAAGTGTTGAGATGGCTGAAGACCCATCTTTAAAAGGTAAAGATGTAGTGGTGGGTGGAAGAGAAAGCCAAAGGAAAGGAATGGTCATTGCTGCCAGCCGTAGTTGTAAAGAAAAAGGGATTTATACAACAATGCCAATACGAGATGCGAGAAAATTGTGTCCGGATTTAATTGTAAAAAAACCAAATCATGATTTATATCGAGAAGTATCTGCCAAAATGTTTGATTACTTTACTACTATCACTCCATTAGTAGAAACCGCTTCTATTGATGAAGCATATTTAGATATAACGGCTTGCCAAGACTTAGGCGCTCCTATAGATATAGCAAAGCATATACAAAAAGGGTTATTAGATACTATACAAATACCTGTATCAATTGGAATTGCACCAAATAAGTACTTAGCTAAATCTGCAAACAATATGAACAAGCCGCTAGGCATAACAGTTCTGCGGAAAAGGGAGATACAAACTAAGTTATGGAACCTACCTGTAGGTGAAGCGCATGGGGTAGGGAAAAAGACAACAGAGAAACTTATTAACTTTGGAATTCATACAATTGGTGACTTAGCCAAAGCAAATACAATTAGTTTAGAAAAGTTGTTAGGCGTTAACGGTCTCAAATTACATCAAAGGGTAAATGGAATCGATACACGAGAGGTAGACCCTAATGCAAATCTTACATATAAGACGATAGGAAACTCTTCTACGCTTCCTAAAGACACAATAGATGATAAGGTCATTAGCGGATTAATAAAACGTCTATCAGACTCTGTGAGCGCTAGAATGAAAAAGAAAAGGGTGGTATCAGAGAGAATTCAAATAACAATTCGATATGATGATTTTAAAACAATAACCCGAAGTAGAAGTACCGATTCTTATTTTGAAGAACCAAGGGACATTTTCAATTACGCCTTAAGTTTGTTCAATAAGCATTGGAATGGCGAACCAGTTCGCCTGATAGGTGTAACAGCCTTAGATGTAATAAATAAAAATGAGATGACTAAACAACTAGATATTTTTTCGTTTGAAGCAGAAGCAGACCGATATGAACCGATAATGAAAACGGTAGACCAATTAAAGCAAAAGTTTGGTGAAGGCATTATTAAAAGAGGATGGGATACGGACAATTCTGAATAGAAGAGATAATTATTTAACCAACGTGGCAGCTAAAACTTAATATGTTGTAAAAGAGAGCATACGGATAATACCGACATGCTTTTTTTCTTTTATTTTTTTAATTTTTAGTTTTTTGAAAGAATTCTATAACACACACGCAATAATAACGTAAGAAATACTGAATTTACCCTTTTGTCTTTAGATGGTAAAGAGTTAGAGGTGGTATGTCTATATAATATATACCTAATGTTCTTTATATGTAGCTTTCTTATATGTTGAATTTGATTTTATTTTTAAACTAATTTCTTGACTTTTTCCAGAAATAAAAGATAATCCCTGAAAGATATCTGACAATTCAGAGTGAATATCTTTAACTCATATGTGATGAGTTTTTAAAAATCAAAGGAGAGTTGCACTATGATTCATTTTACGCCTGGACAATGCGAAGTTCATACAACCATTCCTACGTTAAAAAAATTCGCAAACGATACCTACTATCGCTATCATAAAAGCAATCGTTTAAAACACCTTACTTTAAATAACAATAGATATCCGGATTTAAAGATTACAGATGATATCTTTTCATTAGCTATTTGGATTAAAACGATTGAGGGTGAGGAGCAGCGGATATTTGTAGATGGTGACGTGTTTTTGAATAAGTTAGTCATACATACGATAACTTTTGACGGTGAACATTTCACTGAAGAAGCATATGAAGAAATGGAACGTACGTTAAAAGGGCTCTCTAAAACAGGTAAAGGTTTTATTTATGCTGAAATTCAGAAAACGCCTGTTCGCTATGAGAATGGGAAATCAAAGCAGTATAAAGACCTTCTAGATGAAATTTACAACTCGTTAGCAGAAGATAAAAAAGCGGAACATCGTATTACTTATGAATCATTACAAGTCGGTTTTTCAAAAGAAGACGAATATTAAATTTATGTTACTAAAAAGGAATACCGAATCTTACAGGAAAATCTCTTGATAGAAAACATCTAACATGAGTTTTATGTGTAAGATGTGGTAGTTAGACTAAATTAAGAGCCAAAATGCATGTTTTGGCTTTTTTGATACAAAGTCAACTAATTTGAAAACGAAAGGGAAGTTAATATGAGTATGAAATCTACACTGAAGAGTTGTTTTAAATTCATGGGAAAACACATGAAGACTTTATATAAATTTGCAAGAAGAAATCAAAAAGAATTAAAACTTATTCTAACCCCATTTACAGCCGCTGCATTTATTTCGTTTGCGTTTATAGGTTTTTTAATGGACCATACAATGAATCCATACTTGGTTGCATTTTCTAAGTTTATGACTATGGCAATGATAAGTATTCTTTTATTATATTGTATTTGGGATTTGGCTAGAAGTGTATTGTTTACTCCGTTTATGAAAATTGTAGAACGTGAGAAAGAGAATATCTAAATGAATATAAACCTTAAGTTTCCTCTTCTTTACTCGCTACATTTGAGTAGGGAAGGGGTGTTTTAAATTGAAAATCATTTTCTTTAGGCACAAACCTAAGAATACGTTTCAGCTATTTATGACTTTCTTAACTATAATAGCCGTAGGACTCATTATCTTTGTGATGTGCAAAGCGGCACTAAGTACGTTTTATAAGAATACAGATGCTATCCCTGTTCTCATGTATCACCATTTTGATGAAAAAGAATTTAACAGTATAACGGTTCCCAAAAAAGTATTTCTTGAACAAATGGAATCATTAAAAAAGGCAGGTTATACACCAATTACTCAAGAACAAATGATTTCGTTCTATTATGAAAATGGCAAATTGCCTAAAAAACCTATACTTATCACAATTGATGATGGTTATAGAAGTAATTACGAAATTGCTTATCCTATATTAAAACAAACCAGAATGAAAGCAACTATTTTTACAGTTACTTCACAAGCGGGTCAGACTCCTAACAGATTGCCTCATTTTTCTTGGAAAGAAGCTAAGCAGATGAGTAAGGATGGAACAATAGAGATACAAAGTCATACAAATAATCTACATCATAAGGAAGAGGGGTTTATACATAAGGTTCCTGCTTTGCTGTACTCATTTAAAGGTGAAACAAGGGAACATTACCTAGAACGAATTTATACAGATTTATATTCCTCTAGAGAGTTGGTAAAAGAGAAGGTAGGTAATCAAGTGTTAGCTATCAGTTATCCGTTTGGAGAAAGCGATAGAAACGTGATAAAGATGGCAAAAAAAGCGGGATTTAAATTAGGTTATAGTATTAGTGGGGGATTAAATACAAAATACACAGACCCTTATAAATTAAAACGAATCAATGTCCCTGGTGATTGGAGCGGCGAGGAATTATTGGATGCTATAACTCCATAAACCAATTCAACAGTTGAAGTATAAATGTAAAATTAGAGGCAAAGTAAAAAAGCGAGGTAGAATATATATTAATTCTACTCCGCTTTTTTAAAATTCAAAATTATAGATTCTTAACTGCAAGGTCTGCTAAATTTGAACGTTCAGTTTTTTCAAGTTTTAATATAGCAACTTCTTTGAGGTGTTTCATACGCTCTGTAACGTATGTTAGACCGTTGTTAATTTCGTCAAGGTATCCATGGTCTATTTGTTTTGTATCGCCTAATAAGATAACTTTACTGCCTTCTCCAGCCCTTGTAATAATTGTTTTTACTTCGTGAGGTGTTAGGTTTTGCGCTTCATCTATAATAATTAATTGATTAGGTATTGTTCTTCCACGAATATATGTAAGAGCTTGAATTTCCAGAAAGTCTTTTTTCAATAAAATGCTTTCTAATTCAGAACGTTTGTCCGCTTTAAAATAATATTCTAAGTTATCATAGATAGGGGCTAACCAAGGTCTTAATTTATCTTCAAGCTCTCCTGGTAGTGCACCAATATCTTTTCCAATACCTACAATGGGTCTAGCGATAAGCATTTTTTTGAATTTATAGTGGTCTTTATGTTTATTTTCCATCATATCAATACCTGCGGCAACAGCAAATAGTGTTTTACCACTACCAGCTTCACCTCTTACACATACCAGGCTAACTGTAGAATCAAGCAGAGCCTCCACTAATAGTTGCTGTTCTGCATTACGAGGAGAAATGTGATTAAAATGCATATCACTATAAATAAGGTGAGTAACCACTAACTTTCCAAGTTCATTCTTAATTCTTCCCATAGCAGATGACTTAGGGGAGAGAGCATCTTTCATAATAACAAAGTCGCCTTCAAAATAATCGTTTGAAAAGCTATCTTTAATGGATTCAACAGGTAAGAACTTCCCTCTGTAGAAGGTTGAAATTGCTTCACTATCCACATAAATACGATGAATACCTTTATGGATGGAATCAGAATCTTCTACTAAGCGGTCATGTTTATAAAGTTGCGCTTCAAAACCAGTAAAAGGTTCATCTAATTCTTTTGCTTTATGGAATTCTGGAAATGTTTTAGCCAGCACATCTGCCTTAGCTATCATAAGAGCATCCATAGAGATAAGAACGGTCTTTTCACCATACGCTTTTCTTTCATCGTATACGTTTTTAGCTACTGCCAGTATACGGTTATCTTTAATGGACTTATCAGCAAAATCCCCCATACCATCGAAGTTTTGTTTGTTCATTTCAATGGTGAATGAACCTCCACCTTCCAACTCAATTCTTTCTCCAAGTTTTTTACCACTTTGTTCCCGTATACGCATTAATTCTCTGACAAACGTACGCGCAGTTTCTCCTAATTTGTCCATTCTTTTCTTTTTCGATTCAAGTTCTTCTAAAACAATAGCGGGAATTACCACATGGTGTTCTTTAAAATGCTTAAACGCCATTGGGTCATGGAATAAAACGTTTGTATCAAGTATATAATTACTCATAAGTAAAACCCCTTTCTAAAATTAGGTGATTTACTCGTTAATTGTTGGAATATTTTGTTTTACCTTTTTCCAAAAGCAAATTAGTCAGTTTAAAAAAGGTAACAAACGTTACCTTTAATTATCTTCAGGGTTATAATCTTGAGCACTAAATTGCATACGCTCTTCTATAATAGTGAATTTATCAATCATATCAGTGGTAATTTTACCTTCTTTAGTCAAGGAAATGATAACTTCTGGTTTTGATAAGTCTTTTTGCGATATACCAAGAGCCTGTGCTAAAGACTTTTTATCCAACGTCTCTTTTTCTGGATATGTAATTGTTAGTACCACTACAGAGTCTAAACCATTAATAATAACTTCGTCTAAACCTTTATCATTCATCATGTTGATAATTTCATCCTTAAGTTCTTTAGCATGCAATTGCTTTTCTTTGGATTCAGCTTTTGCTTTTTCTAATTCAGAGAACAAAAGTTCGATAGTTTTCTGAAATTCACTTATCTTTTTATTCGATTTGGAATTTAGGGTTTCATCTTCTTCAGACTCTTCATCGTTATTTTCATCTAAATCCACATTTATAAGATTATTTAGTTCTTCTAAATCATAGTTTTCGTTTTCATTGCTCATATTTTCACCTCATTTCTCAAAAAGCCCTTAGTTAATAACAAATTTTGTGAGTTTTCACAACTTTTATTACTGTTTTTTTGTATTTCGCCGTGATATAATGGCAATGATAGGAAAAGAATAGTATTAAATAGGCACAAAGTTTTATGAATTTAGAATTATGAATTTAACTAACATTATTGGTAGTATAGCTTCATATATGTGTTATAAGGTTCGAAATAACCAGATGGTGTCTCAAAATGTTTTCATAATGTAAACTTTTTGAGACTTACCTCTTTTAAATGAATAATAATTGTGTTATTGTAGTGATAAATAATATCATACAAGTATAAATGGTATAAAAATATATAAATAGATATAGGGGTTTTATATTAATAAGGAGGAGTTATAATGCTCAAAGATGCGTTGAAAGCACTTCAAAATTTTGTATTTGCTGAGAACGGCGATGCGGAGCCAGATGAAGTAATTATACAAAAACTTAATTCCCTAGAGCGTGAGTACGAGATTAAACCTGAGATTGATTTACACCAGTATCATAATCTTTTTGCTACTCTAAAGGTTGAGATTGCTCGCAAAGAATTGAGAGACCAAACTAAGAGTGTTAAAAGTAAGAAAGGTACGTCTAAAAGAAGCGGGAAGGACTGGATGCCCTCAGAACGTGCTATTTTATGGTTCTACATTAACCATGCACAAGAAGTTGAAAACAGCACTTACGGAGAGGCTGAAGAAGCCGTTGCTTCAATTTTAGGTAAAACAAAATCCGGTGTTAGATATAAATACTATGAAATGAGAGGCAGCGTAGCTAAAGGGGAAGATATTCAAACTGTTTTAAACCAAGCACGTAAAAACCAAAGTACTGCTAGTTCGAATGAGACAGTTGAAAAGCCAGCTACACCGAAGCGCCGTGGTCGCCCTAGAAAGAACCCGCTTCCTGAAGAAGTTGCTGCTAAACAAGTTTCTGATTCTTCGGTTACTCCTGTCACTAGCACTAAATCTACAGAAGTAGAACAACCTAAAGAAACTGTTGTAGAAAAACCAGTAGCTAGCTACGAGACTGTAGTTGAACGTACAGCGCCTGTTGAAAAGAACGAAACGGTTGTTCGTAATTCAGAAGAACCAGTTTCTGAAAACAAACTAGTTACTTCTCCAGAAAATAGAAATGCGGTTTCTGAATCAGAAGTCATTGAAAAACCTAGAAGTGCAAAAAGTACTGTTCGTGTATTACAGAACATTGTGAGTAATTTTAGTGTTATCAATGATGTTTATCCAAATCTTGATGCGAAAGAAACTCTAATGGACTTATTACAAGGTGTTGAGTTACTATCAACAATGGCAATTGCACAAAGCCATAACGCTGATAATCAAACGGAGTTAGAGAAGAAGGTTAAGAACTTGGAAGCAGAATTAGCACAGCAAAAGGAAGCTTCTGAACTTTTAGCTAAAGATTATGAGACTCTTCGTAAAGAGCACCAAAACAAAGGCGAAGAATTAGAGAAAAAACTTAAAAATCAAACTCGTGAGATTGAAGATACATTTAAAACCTTTACAAACACTTACAAACATCACTTTAGTCAAGATGAAGACGCTCAATTCTTAGCACTAGATGAGTTTAAAAAACGCATGAATGTGCAAATTGAAAGAATGGGTAGTGCAATTAATAAAACAAAACAAGTTTCATTTACAATTCCGAGAAATAATAGTCAGTATCGCATAAATGCAAAAGATGGTATCTTACAAAAGTTAAGCTAAATAGAAAACAGATGGACTTGATTAAGTCCATCTGTTTTTGTTTTCAAAAGGTTATTTAAAATCAACAATAATATTGCCTATTTCAGGAGCCTTTCTCATTTCTTCATAAAGAAATTCATCTTTACCTTGGCGAATAAGTTCTTTCATTGGCTCGTTGAGTACCATAATTTCATAGAGCGCTTTTCTACCTCCACCTTCTAAAGGTATTAAACGTTGATTTATAACCATTTTTAAGTTGTTTGCTAATTGAGCTCTTACAATTCTAGCTTGTTCAGGTGGGTACATATCGACTATACGTCCAATGCTTTGTGGAGCATTATTCGTATGAAGAGTGCCTAGCACTAAGTGTCCAGTTTCAGCGTTTGTTACTGCTGCACTAACTGTTTCTAAGTCTCTCATTTCTCCAACTAGAATAACATCAGGGTCTTGTCGTAATACAGTTTTCATACTTTCAGCAAAAGACGATGAATCTCGACCAACTTCACGTTGTGTGACAATACAATTTTTGTTTTTGTGAATAAATTCAATAGGTTCTTCTATTGTTGCGATGTGTCCATATTTATTCTCGTTTATGTAATCTAAAACACTAGCCAAAGTTGTAGATTTACCACTACCGGTTGGTCCTGTAACAAGTATCATTCCCCAAGACAACAGGGACATTTCTTTAATTACAGGTGGCAAATTTAATTCATCAATAGGTATAACATCAGAGTTTATCTTACGAAAAACACAACTTGGCTGCCCTTTTTGATAAATTAAGCTTCCACGAAACCTCACCTTTCCTAGTGCGTAGGAGAAGTCTATAGATTTCTTCTCATAATAAATCCGTTGTTGTTCAGGTGAAATTGCAAATAAAGCTAACGCATATACTTGGTCACCTCTAACAATAGGTCCATCTTGTATAATTTTACCGTCTACACGATAAGAAATTTTGGTGTTGTGATTTAAGTGTAAATCACTCGCACCCTTATCAATCATTGTTTGTAATATTCTATCCAAATCGTTCATATGATTATCCTCCCTTAATTAAAACTCTTAAGGGAAATAACATAATTTGGTTATAAATCAAGTTTTACTCGCAAATTAAAAAAAGAAAGTTTAAGTCAAATGATATCAACTTAAACTTTCTTTTATTTATTTCTGTTATTGGGTAATAATTTGGTTCTCTAGTGTATTGGTATTATCAATCGTGGCATTGTTATTCATTTCAGTCGCTTCGTTAGAAGGTGTGTTTTCAGTTGAGCTACTGTCTTCAAAACTATTTTTATCAATACGTACAGTTTGAGGAGTTGCTTCTCCAACTTTTTGTCCAGTTTCCTTATCAAATGCTAATACTTGATATTGATAATCCTGACCGGCATCCACACTACCATCAAAATAACTATTTGTATCTAATTGTTGTAGTAGGCTGCCATTTCGATATAGTTTATAAGTTGGTTCCCCAGAAAGGGCATCCCAATTAATATAAAAAGCATTATCGTTTTCGTAAGCCTCAGCTCGCAAGTTGATTGCAATAACAGGCTTTGGTTTTGCATTTACAACAACTGTTCGTTTTACGGTACTCACATTATATGCTTTATCTCCAACTGTATAGGTGATTGTATAGGTTCCGGGCTTATCTGAATCCACTGAACCATATATTTTTATCTTTTTAGTTAAATCACCATCTGTATCATCTACAGCTTTTGCTCCTTCTTCTTTATATCTTTCACCTTCCACTAAGGTAACCGTTTGTTTACCATTTAGGGTTAGTTTAGGTGCATGATTATCATCAGGTTTTTTAGTAGTATTTAATTCCCTAGGAGCTTCTAAACCACCATTATGTGAGTAATAGTTTAACACCTTTTGTCCTAGTCTTGACCAAAACTCGGCAGCATAACCACTGCTTACATTTAAATAACGTTGCTTGCTTATACTGTCAAATCCCATCCAAACAGAACTAACTATTTGTTCGTCAAATCCTACAAACCAAATATCAGAGTTAACCTTTCCTGGAATTAACGGGTGTTGCACAGTTCCGGTTTTCCCTGCAATTTTTCTGTTAGGTATTTGTCCTTTACGTGCAGTACCGTTAGCAACAACGTTACGCAACATATCTTTTATATCATTTGCATTTTGAGGTTTAATAACTGGTTCCGTTTCTATAGAAGTTTTAAGGACAATTCCACCTTGATTATTTAAAACTTTACGGACGGAGTGAGCAGGGGTGCGAACACCTTTATTAGCAAATGCTTGATAGCTATCTGCCATCTCCATTGGACTTACTCCACCTTCTAAGCCTCCGAGTGCTATACCCAAAGTCTTTTCTTGTGATAAGTCTAAGCCGAGTTTACTTACGTATTCTTTAGCATAATTTAAGCCAACTTGTTGTAAAGTCCACACAGCTGGTATATTCCAAGACTGTCTTAGTGCTTCTTTCATAGTAACACTTCCACGTCCACCTTTGTCCCAGTCTTTAACTACATATCCACCAGGGAATACATGTCCTTTTTCATCCATTAAACTGGAGTAAGGAGTAAATTTACCTGATTCTAGGGCAGGACCATACGCAACAACAGGTTTAATCGTGGAACCAGGTTGTTTTTTTAATCGATACGCACGGTTAAAACCTAGAAAATCTTCAGGCTTAGGTTCTTCTCGACCTCCAGTAAATGCAATAATTTCACCGGATTTAGGATTAATAAAGACAGTTGAGCTTTCAACTTTCGTTCCATCTACAGCATTCGCTGGGAAGTTGTTATTCTTTTGGTACTCTTGGCGGATTATTTTGTAAACATCAGTATTGAAAGATGTATATATCTTATATCCACCGTTCATAACATCTTTAATAGGCACACCCATTTTTTTAGATGTTTCTGTTAAAGCATGTTCCACTAATTCTTGATATTGAATTTTTTCTTCTTCGAATACAACCTTTGGCTTATTTAAAACCATTAGAGGTTTATTAATAGCTTTTTGATATTCTTCTTCTGTAATTGAATTAGTTGTTAACATGTTCTTAATGACTAGGTTTCTGCGTTTTAGTGCAGCTTCAGGATGCCAAAAAGGGTCGTACTGAGTAGGTGATTTTAATAAAGCTGCTAACAAAGCTGCCTTAGCAATTCTATCCTCCCTAGGTAAGTCTTCAAATTGACTAAAAGAGTTCCCGAAGTACGTCATCAGAGCATCTCTAAATCCGTATGCCTTCCACAAAAACTCAACATCATTAAGATACATTTCTAAAATTTCATGTTTGGTGAAATGCCTTTCTAACTCAGTAGCATATACCATCTCATTAAATTTACGTTCAAATGTTTTTTTAGAAGTTAAATGTGTATTCTTTATTAGTTGCTGTGTTAATGTACTTCCACCTTGAACTAAATCGCCATCAGCTTTCACGATAGCTACCAGAGCTCTACTTATGGCTTTAACATTAATACCCGCATGTTTCATAAAGTCTCTATCTTCCGTAGATATTACAGCACTTTTAATTTCTTCTGGTGTTTCGTCATATTTGGCTATTTCTCTTCTTTCACTAAAGAATCTAGCCATAGTTCTTCCGTTATTATCATAAATAACAGTGGGACTGTTATTTAGCATGAACGTGTCTTTTTTTATTTCTGTACCATCAATAACACGATACAGTAAACCAACTAAAGTTAATGAGATTACCAATGATATAATAAGTCCAATAATAAAGGCTTTTATAAGTCTCATGTTCATTCCTCATTCCTTTAAAGACGAATGTTCCACAATTTTGTCTTTATCTATTTTCTATCTTTTTGTTCAAACCCTTTCTTTTATTCTTCTTAATTCGTCAGGTTTCAAAGTAGTGCTTATCCTATAACTATCACTAGGAGCTAGCCTTTAATTTACAACGTCCAGGACAATCTTTGACCACATCTTTAACGTACTTTTTATTCAGAAAACACTAGGTCTGGTCGTTATTATATATAGACATACATATTTTTGTATTAAGAGGTGTTTACAATGGAAACTAGGTTTAACCCACTAATAAAAAAAGAATTTACAATCGTTAGAGATTATTATGTGAGTAATGACCATCTTCAGGGGATATATTTTGTACTTTATGATGAACAAAATGGGGAATTATCTACGCGTTTCTTGAAAAAAGAAGACATTAGCAACGAACACAAATGGGTGAAAAAAGGGAAGTTTAATAAAGAACTTTATTCACTTATAGTCGAAAAAGGTAAGGGGAAAGAAAACAAGGTTATTGTTGAAAAAGGTACACTTAATATTAGAAAAAAGAATGCTTTTGGGGAGTATAGTGAAAAGAAAAAGCCATCAGAAAGAATTACATTCTTTTTGGCACCATCAGTATTTAAACCATTTTAAAAAGCTAGATACTTAATAAGTAAGTATCTAGCTTTGTTTTATGAAGCGTGTGCTCTTATGTATTCTTCAATATCTCCAACTGTTATAAAGTGGTCAAATTCAGTAAGTGGTTGATATTGTGGAGAAATGTTAAATGTTTCGTGCAAATCTAAAAGGATATGTCCCAACTTAAAAGGGTTAGCGTCTAGAACTTTAGTTAAAACCATATCAGAAGAAAGTTTGTTTTTCTTAATACTAGCTCTTTTTAAAAAAACACTTTTCATTTCAGTTTTGATTTTTTCATCTATGTCATTATTAACAATAGTCACCATAATATTAAGCACCATCCTACTTATTTATTTCGAATTTACCAAGCGGTATATTAGCAAAATCTACTTCTTTTCCAACATTAAAGTGATTTTGAAGGTAACGAACTTCACTTTTATCGGTATTTCTGAATAATGCCCACTCATCAACGAATTCTTTCATTGTTTTAGGAATATTAGATGGTCGATTACATGAAATAACGATATCTAAATCTTTAGGGCTAATCACTTCAAATAACAAGCGGATATTTCCTTTGAAAAATAGCGTTGAAATTTCATCAGCTATAATTTTTACATTTAATTCACTACGTTTGCTAACCTTATATAACAGCAAATACATCATAGCTCTAAGGTGGTCTGAGTGAATGTTTTTGGATTTTACAATTACTGTGTCATGCTCTTCGAGTAGTTCAATAATATGGTTTAAAGACTTTTGTTTTTGAACATTTCGTTTAGGGATTCTTTCTGATAATTGTCTAGCGTATTCCGGTTCTCCCCATCTATCGTTTAAAGAACCACTTAAACGTTCAATAGAGTCTTGAATAACGTTGGGTAAGTATTCTACTTGTGGTGCTTCTGCATATATATCTTCTGCTTTTCTATATAAGCAGCGGCTTGATTGAAGGTATCCGGCGTTCAACACTTTAACTTCATCAAGATTAAGGTCATCAATAAGAGGGTGGTAGTTCTCTAAATCCGCACAAGTACCCTTAATATCTAAGAAATCATCATTAAAATCAAAGATAAGTTTTTTCTTTTTAGATTCCGAAATCATTTTTTTTACTACTTTAGTTTTACCCACTCTAGGGTTACCAACTTGCATACGCATAATCTATGTCACCTCAAGGGAATTGTTGTTTTTGTATTGTAAGTATATATAATCAAAATTTAAAAAACAGGGGATTTTGAATTTTTTTATTGACTTTCTGAATTTAGTTTATATTTTTTCGGATTTCTGCAATTAAAAAAGTCCTCTACATGCTAGAGGACTCTTTATTAGTTTTGTAGCAATTGTGTAATCATCTGTGGGTTCTGATTAGCTTGTGAAAGCATAGCAACTCCACTTTGAACTAACACTTTATTTTTAGTCATTTCACTTACTTCACGGGACATATCAGCGTCTTCAATACGAGATTTAGCAGCAGATAAGTTTGTAGAAGAAGAGTTTAAGTTTTCTATGTTAAATTGTAATCTATTTAAAGTTGCACCAAAAGCAGCTCGTCTATCAGCAATTTCAGTAATAGCAGTATCTAGTGAATCTAGAGCAAGACCTGCATTAGTTGTATCTAAAATATCTGTCGTTAATCCACTTCCACCGTTGAGGTTAGTGCTTTGAGCGTTAATTAATTGTATACTCATTACATCACCTGCAACATCAGATAATTGAATTGGAATTTGCACAGTGTCATCTTGAAGTAAAGGTACTCCATTAAAAGTAGTATTGGTAGCAATATGATTTATTTCTGCTGTCAATTGAGAATACTCATCGTTAAGTGATGCTCTATCTGTAGAATTGTACGTACCATTGGCAGATTGTACTGCTAAGTCCCTCATGCGCTGCAAGATATTCGTAATGGAGCCTAAAGCCGACTCAGCCGTCTGCATTAAAGAAATACCATCGTTAGAGTTTCTTACACCAACGTCCATGCCAGTAATTTTTGTTTGCATTCTTGAAGCTATTGCTAGTCCAGCTGCATCATCTGCTGCACTGTTAATTCTTTTACCTGAGCTTAATCTATTCATAGCGTTCTCTAAGCCCATATTGTTCTTTCTTAAAAAGTTTTGTGTTTGCATACTTACAATATTAGTATTAATTTTCATGTAATTACCCCCCAGTAATATTTACACTTAATTTAACGTTGGGTAATTTTTAAACTTTAACTTTTTTTCACAAAATGTTGATTTAAAACAGATGCTAAATTAAAATGGTATGTTTTATAAACAAAGCATCTAGCGGGATAAATCATACTAAGAAAATACCTTTTGAGGACATACAGTACATAGCTTTAATACTACATTTTAAGTCCTACTTAAAGCTTTTAAGGATTTTTACATTTTTCATAAAATAAAAAATAAATATGTACATTCATTTTATTTGAATAGTTGAGTAGGGAGTGTTAGCGGAATGTTCAAAGAGAGAAATATAAAAGTATTAGACAAGCTTTTAGAATATTATTTACCCGAAAAAATCTTACCGGTATATGAACTTTTGAGGAAGTACCCTGAAAGGCTTCGTTTTGTTAAGGACCATAACGGGGTTAAAAACCTAGTTTTTATCTCGACAGTTCCGGATGAAAAATTTATATTTGAAGTTCAGTGTTTTTCAATAATCACTAAGGATAGAACAGGTAACGGTAACGTAAATGTTACAAAAGTTAGTTATACGCATGAAGAAATTTTAGAAGAAGTTACATCTTTTTTTGAAAATACAAATGAAACACTTTTTGTGAATATAGGTTTTGAAGAAAATGAAGTAACAAAAGATGATTATATGGAATTGTTATCTATAATGGAGGATACAAAATGCAATATTATAGATGCCTATGTTACACTGCGTAGATTTCCTGAGTGGTATGAGAACGAAGCGGAACTTCCTTTTTATATTCAAAAAGAAAAAGAGTATATGAAGCAGTTAGTAGAGATGGAAAGGGCATTTTTACTTTCTAAAAAACAAGATATATTTAGTCTTTTACATAAAGTAGTTGAAAAGAACGATGAAGAAGAATTTAACAAACTTAGCACTTACATTAAGAATATTAACAGGCAATTATCTGAATACAAATGAAAAAAAAGCGTAATATAGCTGTCTATATTACGCTTTTGCATATATCTTTACTTAATAAGGTGTTTAAATATTTTATCTACATCAGAAATATGTTTAGAAATAGGTAGTTCCGCTACTTTTTTAGGCATTCCGTATACAACTGCTGTTTTTTTACTTTCACATATAATAGTTCCACCTGACTGATGTATAGCAATTGAACCTTTAGCTCCATCATCACCCATTCCAGTTAGTACAATAGCTGTTTTGCGAATAGAGGGGTCTAATCTAGATATAGATGAAAAAAGCATATTAACAGAAGGTCTATATATAATTTCACTAATTAACTTTTTAGTTAACACTAGATGATGTTTGCTACCTCTTTTAAAAACTTCTACACACTGACCACCTGGACAAATATATGCAAATCCCTGTTTTATTTCCTCACCATTAGTAATTTCTTTGACTTGATAATGGGTATGTTGGTTTAGTTTCTCTGAAAGGGCATTTATAAAACCACCTTCAGGCATGTGCTGTGCAATAACTATCGGAGCGGTGAATTCTCTAGGAATAGAAGATAATAGTATTTTAAGTGCAGTTGGTCCTCCAGTCGATGAACCGATTGCTACTATATGATTAGAATTCCGATAAAATCCGTTTATTTTTTCATTTTTAATTATATCTTGTTTAACTATATTACTTTTAGATGCAGCAATTAGTTTTGAACGTATTTCTTCCTTTATTGTATACAATGAATTAGAAAATTCATCTGAGTTTTTTGTAATGAAATCAACAGCTCCTAGTTCTAACGCATCAAGTGTTTTCTTTGAACCAGTTTTAGTTAAGGAACTAATCATTAGAACTGGTATTCGTTTAATCTCCATAATTTTTTGTAATGTTTCTAGTCCGTCCATTTCCGGCATTCTAATATCCAAAGTTATTACATCAATTTGTTTATTCGCCCTTAATTCTTTTAAAGCTTCTTCGCCACTTGAAACAGAAGAAACCACGTTTATTTTTTCTTCGCTCGTATTTTCCAATATGTCTCTTAATAGAACTCTTATAAAGATAGAATCATCAACAATCATTACATTAATAGCCATTAAATCACCTCTTAAAAGAAGAACATTCTTTGAAAATTTATAGGGAAGATGTAAGTGGAACTAGTATTTTTTTATAAAATTATCCCTACTTGACTGTTTTCTTTTAAAGCTATATATTTCGATTTTATGTAAAGGAATTGTGTTTTTAAATAAAAATACTTAAATAAAAGTGCTTTGAGTCTATATTTTGTCGTTTTCCATAACTAAACTGTTAATTTTGAAAAAATTATTCTAAAAACAGTCTTTTGGTGATAATAAATATTTATTTTAAAAACAGTATCGAAAGGGGGAGCGGGAGATTGTCAGCAGTTATACCTGTCGGTCATGATAATTTTGTACCTTCTGATAAAATAGTTGCTATTCTCTCAAAAGATACGAGAGCAGTAAAGCCAATGATATCAAAAGCAGAGCTTAATCAGAGATTAATTAAAGCCTCGTTTGGAAGAACTGTAAGGTCAGTTATTTTGACATCTGATAATTACATTGTTCTTTCCGCCCTTAAACCTAAAACGTTAGCGGATAGGTATTTAGAAGAAACTCAGCTTCCTATCTTTTCTTGTGGTGGAGACAACCATATTCCAAATGCACAAGTTGCGGCAATTCTAAAAAAGAATTCAGAGCCTATTCTTGAAATGATAAAACTTGCAAGGGCGAATGATAAGGTAATAAATGCTCGTATGGGTAAACCAGTAAAAGGAATTATAGTTACGTCCTCTGGTTACTTTATATTGTCATTTTTATCGCCAGAAACAATTGCTAAAAAAAGATATTCAAAGTCATAGATGTAATCGTAATTTAGGAAGGAGTAAATAAAATGAAATTAGAAAATAGTTTGTGCCCTAAGTGTAGAGGAAAACTCAAATTAATGAGAAAACCGTACATCATTAAAACAAGAGATGAGCGAAGAAGGCTACTTAAAATAGAAAACCTTCCTTATGCGGAATGTACAATATGTGAATTCGAGGAAATTACCCAAAGCGGAGAAGAAATTATAACTGAAGTACAGGATATGGTTAAGGTCGGAATGGAGCAGCTTGTGGAAATAGAAGAGTCCCAATTTAATAATATGCAAGACAACACACTTACAAACGTATTCAGACGATTTATCGGTTAAATAGTGGAAGGGGTGAAAATAATGAAAGAGTATAATCGTTATGAACTTGTACATTTAATTGCAGGAAGAGCAAAAGAAAAAGAGATACAAGGTCGAAACCCTTTAAAAGAAGACGAGTATATGCCTACTATTAACAGAATTAGAGAACGTAAGAATTTTGTTAAGGAAGCACATGATGAAATTTTAGAAGAACTTAAAAACGGAACTTTTAAAGAGGACAAAAAGTCTACAAGTAACACACAAACTGAATAATAGAGTATAAATAAGCCCTAATACCCTTGGTAATAGGGCTTATTTTCAATTAACTAGCTTAATATAATTGAATTTATCCTTATAAAATTGTAGAATTTAGATATCCCGCAAAACTCTACAAGTGCAGCACATGTACTCTACAATTAACACACACAATCCATATGTGGTTTACATGTGGAATTGTACAGCATATGTAGAGATAACACTTAATTCTTTAGCCCAAAGTTAAATCGAAGGAGGATTGTAATGCCAACTATAAAAGAAGAACAAGAAAAAAAACAATATTGGAAAGTGAGTGATTTCGCTACTGAAGTAGGAGTTCACAAAAACACCATTGATAATTGGTTTAAAGGGCTTGAAAGTCACAATATCCATTTCCTTCAAAGAGCAGGAAGAAATAAAATATACGATGAACAAGACCTAGAAATTGCTAGGTATATTAATAATAAAAGAGACGAGAGCTGGACTGTAGAAGCAATATTTAACTATATGAAAGATAATGAAACGGGTTTGGAATTCAGGGAAGGTAACATTGATGATGCTACAGATGATGATGGGAAAATAACACAAGGAGAATTAGAAGTTCACTTGAGAGAATTTTCTCGTGCACTGTCCCAAAATCTGAAAGAAGAAATGCAAGAATGGTCAAAGCAAAATAGAACTCTTATAAGAGAAATGATTCAAGAAGAAATTGCAAAACAATCAAGTCGTTTAATTGAGGAGAAAAGTGGTTCCCAGCGTCAAAAAAACATTGATATGCTTTTTACTCAAAGAAGAATAGAAGAAAATTTAAGGGATGAAGCAAAAAGAAAGTGGGACAACCTACCGGAAGAAGATAAGATGAAAAAAGTAGGTTGGTTTAGAAAAGAAGAAGATGAGCGTAAGAGAGCGGATTTTATTGATAAATACGTTTCTGAACACTTTGAAAAGTCTCTAATGAAAGAAATTGGGGAATAAATACATTAAAAAAGATAAGCCTGACAAAGCATCCCATAACTTTGTCAGGCTTATCTTTTGATTATTACCAACCAGGATATGCATCTTTAGTTTCTTTCTTTTTCACTGGAGGAACTTCTTCTTTTTCTGTTTCTGGTGAAACCTTAACTTCAGCTTGGTTATTATTAGCTTCCGGTTCTGTCTCTTGTACAGTTGGTTTAGGTGTTGACTGATTAGATTGAACTAAGTTGTCACCATTTAAGTTTTCTGTACTTTTTTCTTGGATTTCAGGTTGTTGCACATTCTCAGGAACTTTAATTTCTGGAATTTCAACGGCAACATTTGTAGGTTTCTCTTGCTCTTTCTTTTGCTCCGTTTGTTCATATGTTATAGGAGCTTCTGCTTGATGTCCTGTGTACCCATTGTCTGTATGTCTTTGTTGTTGATATTCGCCTAATTCTCTCTGAATATCTCTAGGCATCGGCTGATGTCTCTGTATATTCGTATCCCTAGGTATAGAATACTCTTGATAAGATGAAACTTGTTCTTTGTACTGGTTATTGTTGTACTCTACAATAGATTTTTCAAGGTCCCTTACACGGGGGATATGTTGACTCAAGTCCCTTACTCCGTTTGTAATAATTTCCTTTTCCATCAGGTACTTAATAGAGTCAGTAAAATTATTTTGCGCCTCAATCCATGCTAATAGAGTAGGAGAGTACGCGTCTGTTTCTTTTAGTTTTAATGCAAGTTGTTTTCCATCTATTTTAGGTTTTCCGCCCATCATTTTTGGTGAACCATCACGCTCTTTTTGTATTTTAAAGAATCTCATTGCAACATCTAAATCAATGGGTAAATCTTTTACAACTTGTTCAAATAGAGCTACTTCTTCTTCTTTGCTAATTTTAGCCATAATGTCTCCTCACCTTTATATAAACTTAGTCCCTCCGAAGAGGGACTAGATTATTATGCGTTTGTTGTTTCTGCACCTTCAGCAACTTGATGTTCAGTTTTAACTTGGAATACTTCGTGATTTACGAAGGCATTTAATCCTAAAGCATTTAACTTAACAGCCAATTCAGCTGGAACATAAAGCAGTTTAGCATGTCCGGTTCTCTTAATCTCCTCTTTAATTTCTTCCTTAAGGAAATCGCGAAGTAAAATGCTTCCTCCACCGTAAACTAAGATGTAATCAAACTCATAACCTGTACGGCTAATTTGTTCACGCAATTCTTCCATAATATTATAAGCTTGTTCTGCAAGGAACGGCTTAATATCTTCAAGTGCTGTTTCTTGGAATTGAGTTTTCAACTCACCTTTTAAAATTTTGTCAAATTCTAAACGAGTAATATTTGGAAGACCAATTTTTCTGCCGAAGTCGTCAATTACGTTAGCAACAGCATGTCCAGTTCCAAAGTTTTTCCCAGTAATGAATGCAGGGTTTGGCGCAGGTTCAGTTAATGGGTACTCTGTTGTACCTGAACCGATATCTACATGAAGGATTCTAGAATTAGCTACTTCTTTTCCTGTAATGCTATCAACTTCGTTTTGATAGTCTTCTAGAAATTCTTCGAATAATTTTGCAGCAAGTTCTTCGTTTTGGTCAATGTCATCTAAAGCCCAGAATACCGAAGCTGCCTCAGGTGTTACGTAAACCTTTGTGAATTCAACATTTACTTTAACATTCGTTGAACCAAGGTGCAGGACAACAGTGTGAGGACCTGTTAAGAATCTATTAATAAAAGTTTCTCTATTTTGATGGTTTTCATAGTACTCTGCAATTGGAAGAGCAGTAGTCATTTCAATTGTCAGATTAATAACATCACCGTTTGCAGGTTGTTTTTTCGTTTTTTCGTAGTGTTTTTTAACTGCGTATGCACTCACAATTCCTAAAGTATTAACGATAGGTAGTTCTGCATCACTTTTTTTCTGAAACCCAACATGTAATTGTGTAGGTTTCTTTCCGCTACTAAAAGCAGTATCTCCAATTAGGTAAATTCCAGGTTTAACTGCTGGGGAAGTGACAGTTGCTACAATTTTATCCATAATTTCACGCAATGCATCCTCAGTTGATACGTTATCATAACCTCTTAAAGAAAAAAGTTGACGATAAACGTTTGCTTGTGTGAAATATTCTCCGTTGATAATAACGTCATGGTTAGCGTTACCATTGTCGTTTCCTACCTTATAAGAGTACTTTGCTGTTGCCATAATTTCATTTCTCCTTTGTGTTTGTTTTTTTGTTTTTTCTCTTTTTTGGCTTTATTTGCTTGCCTTGGTTAAACTATACCACACTACCATATATAGTTGTCAACAGAAAAATATATAGTAATGTTATATTTTATATATATTTACTACATATACGATATATATTTAGTATAATTTTTATATATAAATTAATTAAAAACCTGTTCTAGAGCCTTTTATAAGCTTAGAAACAGGTTTTTCTAAAAAGTTATTCGTCTAAAAATTCTCTTAATCTTTGACTTCTACTTGGATGACGAAGCTTTCTAATAGCTTTAGCTTCTATTTGTCTAACACGTTCACGAGTTACACCAAATATTCTTCCAACTTCTTCAAGTGTCTTAGGGTCTTGTTCATCTAAACCCCAGCGCAATCTAACTACCATTTCTTCTCTTTCTGTTAGTGAATCTAAAGCCTCTTCCAAAGCTTCTTTTAATATAGAGTCTCTAGTTGACTTGTATGGAGTAGGGTTATCCTTATCATGGATAAAGTCGTTTAAGTTGCTGCTGTCACTACCTTTTACTTGAATGTCGGTAGAGATAGTTTCTTGAGCGTATTTCCAATAACTTCTCACTTTATCTATTGAAATATTCATCTCTTCTGCCATTTCTTCATCTGTAGGTTCTCTACCAAACTCTTGAGTTTTTTGTTTGAAAATGCGTTTCATTTTGTTGATTGTATCTATCATGTGAACTGGAATACGAATAACACGAGATTTATCAGCTACAGAACGAGTAATTGCTTGTCTAATCCACCATGTAGCATATGTACTGAATTTATAACCTTTTGTGTAATCGAATTTTTCAATAGCTTTCATTAAACCAATATTTCCCTCATTAATTAAGTCAAGGAATGGCATTCCACGTCCCATATGTTTCTTAGCAATTGAAATTACTAATCTTAAATTAGATTCAGCTAATAGTTCCTTTGATTTAATATCACCTTCACTTGCTTGTTTTGCATAAATATATTCTTTTTGAGGAGAAAGTAGGGGAATGTCGCCAATTTTTTTAAGGTATATTTTTATACCATCTTCTGCTTCAATTCCATCATCATCTTCCGGAGTAAGTTCAAAGTCATCTTCTTCAAAGAAGACTTCATCTTCGGCATCAAAGTCTGGTTCAAGTTCATCGAAGTCTTTAGTTAAGTCATCTTTGTTTTTGTCGACTTTAGAAATTGTTTTAACATCTTTATTTTCAGTATTGTTAGCTACAAACTTTATGTTAACTTCGCTTAATACGTACTCACTGATACGTTGCATATTTTCTTTTTTTAAATTTTCCACTTCTAATGCTTTTAATAAATCTTGTTCATTCATAAATCCATTTTTTAGGCTAAGAAGAATCATATGCTGAACTTTCGATTCTTTACTACTAAACATTGTGGAACCACCACCTTACTTAAAACAAAAACGCACAAAAAATTAATATTTAACTTGAAATGTGATATGCATTACAAACAACGACACATTTAAAAGATACTTAAATCATTTAGACATGGAGGTGAGCATAGTGAAACACTATATTGAAAAGCTGTCAGATAAACTTTCGGAATACTATAGTGATGAAGAATGGGATGTGCTTGTGGATTTGTTAAATAGTTTAGAGTTTAAATATAATAAAACAAATTATCATTTTAAAAATATAAAAGAAAGAATTGAAAACTCTACAAACATTGATATGGATAATTATTATGAGGAAGTTTGTACGCCGCTTTATTATGAAATTGAAAGCTTTGTAATAGCAATGCGTTCGACCGTGGATATTATTATGCATATCATTAACAAAACGATGAAACTTGGGATAGAGAGCAGCAGAGTGAATTTAGGAACAGTTTATAAACATCCAAACAATACTAAAATGGTTAGAAACATTTTACATAGATACACACACAATAGGGATAGTGCATTGTGGAATTTCTTTTACCAGTTTAGAAATGAAATTGTTCACGAAAAGAGTATAACTCAAACATTGCCAATTGTGATTAATTTCTTTCAGGTACCACATCCACTAGCTTATTTTGAAATTAAAGGGCAGAAACAAAATGTTGTAACGTACTTAGAAACAGCTATGAACTTTTTAAAGAGGTTTGTTATACATTTGTTTGAACAAATAGAAATTACAGTTGAACATAATCTTGGAAACTAAAAAAAGGGACGTGCCAGAAATTAATTTCTAGGACGTTCCTTTTTTAATTTTAGTAACGCTTGGCAAGTTCTTTTTTTGATTCCTCCAGCAATTCAGCCAAATCAGGCGATGTAGGACTTATCTTTGCAACTAAAGTTTCTAATGTATTAGTATCCAATTCTGTAATTGGTTTTCCTTCCCATGCACCAATCTTAATAATATAGACTTCCGTTCCACTGTTTGGTAGACCTTGATTGTTGTCCTGATGAGATATATGTTCATTATCTTGACTGCGGCTGTTTCTAAAGTCAGGAACCAACGTATAAAATGGTTTTCCTTTCATGTAGGCAGCAAACTCTGCTTGTTTGATATAATCAAGTACCTCGTGCCCCATTTTTAGTGCATCCTCATAAGAGACATAGGTGCGCACAGACTTTTCTTTCTTAATCATTTTTACGCTTCCGTTTCCATCCATTCGTCCTGGTCCTTCATCTATTTGAAACTTATATCTTTTTTTATCTTTTTCGTATTCTACGCTGAAAATTCTAGAACGGGTTACGCCATTTTTATTAGAACCTCCATATTCAGAGAATCCTTTTTCTGCATAGATGCTTGGGAAATGATGGTTAACTATAGAATAAAACAGTTGTTTAGCTCCAGACTTTGTTAAGTATGCAATTTCTTGATTTCCAGAGCTGCCATATTCATTAATAACAAACTGTAAATTCCCACGGTAAACTAACTCGTTCTTTTCATTCTTGCGATGATAGTCAAGGGCATCGTTAATATCCATAATCGACATTTTTGTAGCGGTTTTAAAGATTTTAGTAATCATTTTTTCCAATTAAATCACCTCCATGTAAGTTATACGACTTGTGTTTGTGAAATTTTTTAAAGTTATAAAAAAAGAATGCTAAGCATTCTTAATTACATCAAATAAGTATTCTTCGGCTGTATCGTCTACCCCGTAAATCTTTTTCATAAAAAACATGTATTCATCCTGGGACATATTTTCAGCAGAAGTAGCGGATTTATGTAAAATTCTATTATGTACTAACTTAATTGCTTTAAGTATTTCAGGGTCATACCAAGTACCTGAGAATTGTTCAAGGTCATTATACAATCCACTTACTGAATAGCCAGGCTTATAAGTTCTTGTTGATAAATAGGCATCAGCAGAGTCAGATATACGTGTCAATCGAGCATGAAAAGGAATCTCATCTTTTTGAATGGTTTTCATATAACCAGACCCATCAAAATTGCAGTGATGATATTTTGCTGTTTCAATTAAAAAGTCATCTGCATTAGATAGTTCGAGTAAAAAACCTCCGCCATCCGTATGTTTCTTCATCTGCTCTCTCATATCTTCATCATAGCGAGCAGGGTAATCAATTAAAAACTTCGACATGCCTATTTTGCCAACATCATGGTAGAGACCACTCAAAAAATACTTTTCGGCATCAGATTCATTAAAACCAAGCTCTTTAGCAATAGCATAATTGAACTCACCGGTTCGAACCGAAAAAACAAATGATTCAAAACTGTGTTTCATCAAGATTGAGATAACATCTCTATGATGTTTAATTTTATTTAAATAATTTTTATCAATAGAATACTCTATCAAATGGTTCACCTCCTAATTTTTGAGACATTATATAGTGAAAAGTGGATAAATGGTAAAACAAAAAGGTTTTTTTTATTTTTTATTAAATGAACATCTAAATTGGATATGACAGAGGAGTGCCATTATGAAACAGGAAATAATTGATTCATACAGAACAGCGTTTGAAGATTTAAAGGGAATGTTCGAAAGAATTGAAGAAGAAGTGAAAAACGAAGCTACAGCTGATGTTTCCGGATTTATGTTTGAAAATAAGTTTGATGAATCACAAGCTGCTGTTAGTTATCTAAAAACACTGCTCACTAAAATAAAAGTAGAGATTGATTTCAATGATATTGAAGAGTCTATTAAAGACTACAATGCTAAAATGGATATGCTTCGTAACAACCAGCAAATGGTTCGAGAATTAACTAATGAGCCGCCTACCCAGCAGGTAACCTCTAAAGAAGTGTTTAAAGATAATGTTCAGCTACCTGAGAACAAAGAGTCTTTCTTTGATTTTGTTCAAAGTCGCTTAAAAAACCATAAATTTAATATTGTTAAAGTAGATAACGACAATATTGAATTAGAAAAAAATAAAAAACACTACTATTTAACAGTTGCAAAAGAAGGCTTCAAAAAAGAAGACTATCTAGGTGTTTTAGAAAGAATGAATGAAAAGAAAAACATCGGTTTTATTTGTGAAAGCGAAGAAAACATGAAGGTTGCGAAAGAAATTGCAAACAATTGGGCTAAATCTAGTCCAGACTATAAAGTGAAGTTCTTAACAATTAATTTCACGACTAAGGAAAAATTACAACAAGCGGACGGAAATATTTTCGAGCCACTTAAGTACTAAATAATATTGTTGCGAATAGCAGTTATGACTAATAGTAAGAAGTAATTTACTTCTTACTATTTTTAATTTACTAAACCAATACATATGGTTAATATCACAAGCGAGGTCAATAATCATGACGGAGTTAACGGCAATAGGAGCTAAAGTATCCAAAATCATTTATAGGAATGACAATAATCAATACAGTATTTTACTTGCAAGAATAGACGGAGAAACTGAGACATTAGTAGGTTATTTTCCAGTTGTTAATGAAGGTTTATTTATTAATTTCTTTGGAAAAAAAGAGTTTGGAAAAAATAAAAGAGAACAATACAAAGTAGATTCTTACTCAATAGTTTTGCCTAAATCCAACGACGAATTGTACAAATTCTTAATTAATGATTTTATTAACATGAATCCTGATATGGCATCCGTAGTAATAGATAAGATAGGAATTAAGTATTTAGACAAATATCAGGATAAAGGTTTTATTAAGCTAAGCGTAGGAGAGGAATACTACAATAAAAAACATAAAGATTTCTCACATATAGCAAAAAGTTTATTAAGTATTAAAAACAAACTGCTAATTATGGAAAACATGATTAATATGGGATTTAGTAATGATATATCCTCTAAAGTAGCCTTCTCGGACTATGAAATAGATTTAAAATCCTTAACCGCAAATCCCTATCAGCTTATTTTCCCGTTTGATTTAAGTTTTTACATGGTTGATAAAATTGCTCTTAACAATGGAATTAATTATAAAGATGCAGTACGTATTTTAGAAGGGATTTGTTATTTATTAGATGAAGGCGTGAGTAAACATGCGCATATATATCTAACTACAAGTGACCTGGCAACAAAATTAAATAGACTCTTAAAGTTAAATGTATCAAAAGAAGAGTTTAAGCATTATATAAGCATGTTAGAAAAAGAACAGAGAGCATACTGTGACATTGAAGATAACATATATGGATATAAGTATTACCAAGCAGAGTTGAATTTAAGCTTAGATTTGTATCGTCTGCGCGATGGAGAAAGAGAAGAAGCTTCATTAATAAAAAGTGTTGAGACGGACTTGAAGCTAGATAGTTTTACTTATTCAGAGGAGCAAGAGAAAGCTATTAAACTAGCTATTGAACAACCACTTCTTATTATTAGTGGTGCAGCGGGAACCGGAAAAACAACTGTTCTCAAAAAAATTATCGAATTACTAAATAAACATAAAAACAAAGGCAAAAAAGAAAATGATGATGATTACTATAAAATTGGTTTGTGTGCACCTACTGGGAAAGCGGCAGAGAGAATGAAAGAAATTACGGGAATGGAAGCTAGAACAATACACTCATTGCTAAATATCGACTTATTATATAAATTACCTCTTTATAATGAACGTAATCCTTTACCACTTAATTGCTTAATACTAGATGAAGCTAGTATGAACGATACTATGCTGTTTTCATACGTATTAAATGCTGTTAAGAATGACTGCAAAGTAATTATAGTAGGTGATGAACACCAACTACCATCATTAGGACCGGGGAATGTGTTATCGGTATTATTAAAAAGTCCGGAGTTTGTAAGTGTGACTCTTTCTAGAGTGTATAGGCAAGGAGAAGACAGTACTATATTAGATTTAGCGGAAGCAATTAAAGAGGGCAATAAGGATATAGCTGATATATTACATAGAAAAGCACCTGATTTTTCCTTTATAGCGCAGCGTAATCCCAATGTAATTGCTGACATCATTATACAAACCGTAGATATTTTATTTAATAAAAGTAAACTGGATTTTTATAAAGACATTCAAGTAGTAACGCCCATTCATAAAAGTGTTTTAGGAACAATAGAGTTAAACAAGAGAATTCAACAACTATTAAATACCCAGAAAAAAAGAAAAAAAGTATCAATTGGGGAAAAAGATTTTTATATAGGGGATAAAGTTATTCACACTAAGAATAACAACGATAAGAAAACTTATAATGGAGAAGTTGGTAAGGTAGCAAGCGTTGTAAATAAAACATTAAAAGTTAAATTTACTAGTGGAAAAGAAGTTGAATATACAGGGGAGGAACTATTTGAGTTAGAGTTAGGGTTTGTATTGTCTGCTCATAAAATGCAAGGTTCCGAGTCGGCAGTGGTTATAGCACCTGTGCATCATGTTTTGGGAAATATGATGCAAAGAAAATTATTGTATACTGTGGTAACTAGAGCTAAACAAAAACTAATCATATTAGGTGAAATGAGTGCGTTAGTTAATGGTATAGACAATGATTTGTCAGAACTACGAAACTGTAACTTAGAATTAAGGTTACAAGATAGCAAATTAAATTATTTGCTCAAATAATTAAAAAGCCGCTAATTATAAATACATTTACAATTAGCGGCTTTAGGTTTAAAAACGTTTTCTGTTTCCTACATTTACAGTTCTTGTCACAATTTCTACCGGTTCTTCAGAGACAACTGAGTTATTGATTTGTTCCATTTCATGTTTAGAAACAAGGTCTAGTCCTGTTTCCTGCTCGTTGCTATCTATAATATTCTCGTTTTTTAAATTATTTTTCCAAATTTCTTTTTCTTCGGGCATTAGCATGTTTTGGTCAAACATTTTATTTACAATCCTTAAAACATTTTTTTCTGCACCGCTTTGAAGAGTTTCTTTGATTTCAAAAAACTGAAGTCTCCTTGAAGTTTCAATAGAGTCGTTAAAATTAAACTTTTGGTATTCAATTCTTTCTTTCATTAATGTAATTTTATTTACCTCGGCATAGACTTCCTGCATGTAACGTTTTTCTACCATAAGGTCAATTAGCTGTTCACTAAAAAGTTCAGCGTAAGGTTTTTTTAATTCTTTTATAATTAACCGCTGTTTAGTGTTAAAAGTACCTAATAAAGTTAATTTTGCAAAATACAACCGCTGATAGGTACTCCCTAAAAAAGTATTCTGTAATTGAGGTACTACAGCGTTCTCCCAATCATTTCTTACTTTTTCACCCTTAGTAAAAGCCCATTTACTTAAATGAATGGTCATATAAAGAAATCCTACATAAATTAAAATGTTAGTCATTTTCCTCACCCATATTGGACTCTATACTACTAGTTTGCTAGTTTTTTTCTAATAAGAGTCTCCATCTTCCTTTGTTCATTTTTTTGTATACGCTTAGCCTCAGCGGAAGCAGATTCTTTCTCGCTTTCTGTACCAAATAAACTTGCAGCTAATTCTACATCCTTAGGGGGCATATATTCACCTTGTAAATATCGATTATATAGAACAAATAATTCAGTGTATCTAACTAAATTATGTCCTTTAGCATAACCATATTTTATTTCCAAGTTGGTTACAAAGAAAAAATGTACAAATTTATATCTAGTATTTAGAAGTTTTTTTCTTCTGTTTTTTTCCATCTTACTAAAAACAACCACAATGATATGACGAATATTTTTAGGGTTGTTTTCACTCATTAAAGCTAATAAAAAATCTCGCTCTAACAAACCTGGATTAAGTACCTTTTTCATTTCCTGCATGTAAATTTGCTCTTTTTCCCTCATAATTGAAAAAGTGTAAATTCTTAATTTCCAATATAAGTTTTTTAAGGCGTTTGGTAGCAGAATGCTTCCTCTAGGTTGTCTATGTTTATTTTCTCCATCTACCCACAAACAAAAATTTTGTGTGATAAACCCAAATATAAAGCTTAGACAGATAATAGTTAGTAAGATAATGACTAGTAGTATGTCTATCACCTCTCAAAAATAGTTTTGTAGATTTACTCTATTAATACAGATTATATACAGAATGGTTTTTTTTATCAATTGATATCATTTTTTCAAGATTTTATTTAAAGGAATAGCTGATAAAAAACACAAACCTTATAGAGAACTTTTTTAAAGAGGAAAGAGGTGCCATATTATTATGTTCAATGGCATATTTAGGAAATCTAGTTCTGCACTTCTTGTCACCGCTTTATTAGTCCCAGGTTTGTCTTTAAACTCAAAAACAGCTGAGGCTTCAACTCAAGCCACAGTTAATGCTTCGGCATTAAATGTGCGAGAAGACGCTTCTACGTATTCAAAAGTACTTGGAAAACTAAAAAATAAAGAAGTTGTAACAATAAATAAGGTAGTTGGTAAATGGGCACAAATTACATATAACTCTAAAACAGGGTATGTGTATACTCAGTATTTAAATACAACCAACGTGACCACTAAAGCGATGAGTCCTACAGTATCAGTATTAAATGTTAGGGCAGGTGCAGGAACAAATTATTCAATCTTGACGCAACTTAAATATGGAGAAGTTGTTGATGTAGTATCCCAAGGAAACTGGGGATATTTTATTAAAAATGGTAAAAAACATTATGTTTACATGCCTTACATGAAAGAATCTGCTACAAAAACGTCACAAGTTACAGGAACAGAGACTACTGGAAAAGTAACAGCCTCAAAATTAAATATAAGAAGTTCAGCTGATACTTATTCTTCTGTTTTAGGTCAATATAGCAAGGACCAAGTAATTTCTTATAGAGCTGTAGATAGTAAGTGGGGAGAAGTTACATATAACAATAAAAAAGGTTATGTTTACCTAAGTTATGTTCAGAAAGCAACAAGTGCTACTAAGATGAGCCCAACTGTAGACGTATTAAACGTCAGACAGGGACCAAGCACAGATGTACCAGTTATAGGTAAAATAAAGAACTCTGATGTTGTAGAAGTTGAATTAGTGTCTTCTAAATGGGGGAAGATTTCTATCAATGGTAAGACAGGCTATGTTTACATGCAATACTTAGAGAATGCTCAAGGCAGCACAACTCAAATCCCTAAAGAAGAAGTACCAGTACAAACCAAAACAGGTTATGTTACCGCAAGTGCATTAAACGTAAGAAAAGAAGCAAACACAACAAGTCCAGTACTGGGGACTGTATCGAAAGACACAGCAGTGACTATTTTGGGCGTAACTAACAATATGGCTAAAATAGACTATAAGGGCGGAATAGGTTATGTATCTATGAGTTATATAACATATACAAAACCAGCTGCACCAATTGCTCCACCTAAAGAGGAAGTTAAACCAGTTGCAACTTACTATGTAAATGCAAGTGCATTAAACGTAAGAAACCAACCTAATTTAACAGGAGCTGTAGTAGGAACACTTATTAAAGGTCAACAAGTAACTTTTGTTGAATCAGTTAATTCTCAATGGTCCAAAATAAAGTACAACAACCAAGATGCATATGTGAGCTCTCAGTACATCCAAAAGTCATCTGTTAGTACCGATAGCGGTTCATCAGTAAACTATGCAAGCTTAAAAGGAAAAACAGTAGTATTAGATGCCGGTCATGGTGGTAAAGACAGCGGTACTGTAGGAAATGGACTTTACGAAAAAGAAATTACACTAGATATGGTGAAAAGAGTTAAATCTAAACTCGAAAATACTGGTGCTAAGGTTATTTTAACTAGAAGTGATGATAGATATTTATATCTAAGTGAAAGAGCTAATATATCGAATAATTCAAATGCGCAAGTATTTGTTAGTATTCATGCTAACTCTTCAGCTAATTCATCTGCAAGAGGCGTAGAAACGTTCTATTTTGGAAGTTCTAATGTGTCATTAAGAAACAGTAGTTCTTCTGCTGCTACTAATATTCTAAATGAATTATTAGCGGTAACAAACTCACCTAGTCGTGGTGTGAAAACTGCAAACTTCTATGTTATTAAATACAACCACAAACCAAGTACATTAATTGAATTAGGGTTTGTTTCTAACCCTTCAGATGCGAGTTTTTTAAAAGATAGTGGCTATAGAAACAGAGCAGCTGATGCAATTGTAAAAGGATTAGCAAAACATTTTGATTAATAAGGACAGTCAGTGTGTTAAAAACATGCTGGCTGTTTTTCTTATGTAACTAAAACATAAGTCGTTAACCTAGACGAAAAGCATTTTGCTCAACTAGTGAGGTGAAGTGAATGAATATATTGTCTCTAGTGAGAAGACGTGTAAATATTCCGATGTTTTTTGGGGTATTAATTATGTTGCTAACGTCGTTCCAATTTTGGTTTACAACAAATAAAATAATTGTTCCAATAATATATGTATTGCTGTTCTCTATGAATTACTTTTTATTAAGTGAGTTCAAAAGGTATGAAATGATACCTTACAAGATATTAGCATGTTTTCTTTCAGTTAACTTTTTGTATATTACATACTTTTATTATGTAGACCAAATTATTATTTATTACCTGACTTTTGTTTTTCCTTTTATTTATCTAATTTCTTTTCGTAAACAGGTATTCTATACATCCGTAGTGCTAAATTCACTTTATCAATTGGCAATTATGATATACTTTGTGCATTTTCCAAACCTAAGAGATGGTTCATTATTTCAGGAAACAACGGGGATAAATTTTCTTGGTTTTGTTACGTTCACGTTAATTTCTGTATACATATTTGAAAAAATAAATGCTTATTATCTCCGTAGTGAAGCGGGAACTAATAAGTTAACGTTAAAAACCACTAAACTATCTACAGACTTACATAATCTATATTTTTCAAAAGAACGCACATCTGAAATTATCTATTTGTTCCACCAGTATATATTTAACCTAGAGAAATCAAAGAATTTCTTTGAAAATTTATTAATAGAAGCAAGGAAGGAAACGGATATAAGCAAAGTGCACGAAGAAGAAGTGTATGACTTAATTAAAAGCTTATTAGTGAATATTGTGCAGCTTAGAGAAGATTTAATGAAAACACAAAACCAAATCCATAGTTTTCATAAAGACTCAAATAAACAAGTTGAATTTATTACGGAAGAGGCTAAAAACATTGAACAAGTCTTAACGGTAAATGAGCAAAATGATGAAAACCTAAATCATCTAATGGACTCTACATCAACCATCTATGCTTTGATAGAGTTGATTAGAGGGATTTCAAATCAAATAAATCTATTATCTCTTAACGCGGCTATTGAAGCGTCTAAGGCAGGGGAAAAAGGCAAAAGATTTTCTGTTATTGCTAAAGAGATTAAGAATTTACAAATAGATGTTTTATCTATTCTCCAAAACATTTCAACAGAAATTACAACAATTGAACGTTCGTCTCTAAATATAAAAGAGGGTAATAAAAGTATAGAAAAACGAGTAGAGGAGTCACTGGTTCAAAAATACAACTCTAAAATGTTAAGTGAATCAATTAATACTTATTTAAAAAAATTAACCTTTAGAGAAGAAAAGAATGCTCAAAATTTAAGTACGTCTACTCTGGATTTAAATAATAGTCTAAAAAGGCTAAATGACATCATTGATTCATCTAAGAAAACAAGCAGGTATCTAGATGATTCAACTATTCATTTTGGATATCAAAAGAAAATTACAAATGAGTTGAAAATAATTTTAGAAGATTTGCAAAGTGAGCTTGTAAAAACATCAGGACCTGATAGAAATAAAAGAGATTAAAAATGTAAGAAGAATAACTTATAAAAAGCAATCCAAGTAATGGATTGTTTTTTCATTTAGGGAGGGAGCAAAAAATGAAAAAGAATAGACATATCTTAGGGACGTATCATATTGTTGAAACTGATATAAATACTATTGAAGCAACGCAAGAAAGGTTAACAGCATTTCAATTAACTCAAAAAGACTTAAATAATGTACAAGCAACACTTTCAGATGCAGATTTACTTGAGGCAATTGTTCAGAAACATCAAATGTTATTAGAACGTAATAATAAAAATACTAAAGAAGAAAAAGAGATAATTATTAAGAATTTTGAGGAGTATGTTAAATCTTTAAGAGAAGTAGATGTAAATCGAGAATTCTTTTCTACTAGAAAACAAATAGGTCTATCGTATGCAGACGCAAACTTAGACGAGGATTTTCACCTATCCTCACACCTGAGAATTTTAGAAATAGTTATACCTGATATTATTCAAAAGTACTCCATAAACACAGATAAATCCGCAGAAGTAATCCTGTCTATTATTAAATTAGTTCTGTTTGATTACCGTCTAATTGATAAGTTTAAATCAGAAATTACAAACCTAGAAATTATAAAAAATATTAACAAAATTATGGATTCTATCATGCATGTTAATAAAACTAATTTACTTTTCAATTCTATAGATTCCACTACAGAACAAACTGAAAACGTCGCATCCGCTACGGAGGAATTGTCGGCTTCAGTTACCAATATATTAACTACAGTTAAAAACGTATCAGGGAATACTCACAAGCTTTTGGAGGATATATCATCCGGGCAATTAGAGATTGAAACATCTTTAAATGATATTGTCTCACTCAATCAAGGGTTTGCACGAACCAAGGCAAATATAAACGATTTAGTCACCGACATTCGCAACATAACGTCAATTATAGAATTTATTAAAAGTATATCGGAACAAACTACGTTGTTGGCGATTAATGCAAGTATTGAAGCCTCAAGAGCAGGCGAGGATGGCAAAGGTTTTTCGGTTATAGCAGACGAAATTAGAAGTTTATCAGAACAGACAACAGAATCCGTAGAAAATATAGTGAAAGTAATTAAAAATGTAGAAGAGGATACACGAAAAGTAGATAAGAACACAGAAGATTTATTTGAGGAGCTAGAAGAAAAAACAAAGAGGGCACAAAAGTCTATTTCTACACTAGATGACATTATTAAACAAACAACAGAGGTTGGAAACTTTTCAAGAGACATGATAGACATTTTAGATGAACAGTTCGTCTCTACCCAAAAGGTTAAGAACTTTTTAGAAGATGTAATTCGTTATTCAGCTAAGGTGAGGGACCTAGCTAAAGATACAGGTTATTCAATCTATAGAGTGAGCAAGGAAATAGAGAATCTAAGGTACAACACAATTAAATTAATACCCGATTTAAGGCATAAGCATTTCTTGAATATAGTAAAAACAGAGGAAAAGGTACATCAATGGTGGATTTATAATGCTCTACTAGGATTTCATAACTTCAATTCTGAAGACAAGGTGACTGATAATGAAGGGAGATTCTGGGCTTGGTATTCAAGGGCTAAAAAGAACCCACGCTTAGCGGCTTCATATGCGTTTAAAAAACTTGAGGAAGAACATCTTGAATTATATCACTTAGAAGAAAAAATTAAATACGCACTTAATAAGTCTGAGAAAGATGATGCCAATCAATTGCTTAATGAATTAAGACAAAAGACAGAAGAAATAGCAAATTTATTAAATATAATAGAGAAAGAGTTATAAGATACGCTATTTATATAACGTGTAAATGACTATGTAAAACATTTAAGTACATTTTATTTTTATAGGCTATTTTATAATTAATTATATATAGGTGCGAAGGGAGAGACTTTGCCCTTTGGTATAAGAGGGCAAAGTACTGTTTATATAAATGGGTGCTTCGGTCAAGTATATGTATGAAGTGCTAAGAGCAGATTTATTCTTTTCTCATTCCGTCCAGGTCCAGCTTTACCGGAAGTCTTACAATAAGAGCACACATCATCTTGCCTCGTTTTCACGACTGGGACGGTATCATCTGGAATAAGAACAAGGTCCATCTAACGGATTAAACAACGATAGTTAGTCGCTGCCGGAGTGGACGGGACACTCAACGAAAATAATTTTACGTCTTAATACAATGTGTAATGTGCCTGCCATATTACACAAGGAGCGCTTCGCTACAATTAAATTTTAATTAGATATAGCTGCCACAACGTGCAGCTTTTTATGCATAGCGTGAGGTTATGAATATATAAGTTTATCTTTTTTATAAAAAATTCCTAAAAGAGTGTAAAATATTAAAAATTCAAAGGAGAGAATAATATGCAAAATTTAAACAACATGGTATACGTGTATATCGCGGTAATTGCACTCTTAACAATTGTGTTACCAACGGTAGGGTTTTTATTTATCAGAAGAAATATCGGTACATTAGTTATTGGTAATTTACTTATTGAAGTGGGGAAATACGTTTCATTAATAAACACATTAGTACATGAAGTATTTCATTGTTTATGCGCATGGATTACAGGTGGAAAAGCACATTCAATATCGTTACATCATGATACTTCAGGTTTAGCAACAACTAGTACAAGTTCTAGGTTCGCTAGAATTTTAGTTGGTTATGGTGGCTACACTGGTTCGTCCGTTATGGCTGTAGTATTCTTTTATTTACTGAGTCAACATCAATACAATTATATTTTATATATCTTTAGCGGCTTTCTTGTTGTAGGACTTCTAGTATGGACAAAGAACTTCTTCTCAGTATTTAAAAATTCACTCGTATCAATAATTAAATTTAGAATTTACAAGGGTAATACTAACTTATTCGGATTAGTATGGTCTTTATGTGTTTCTGGATATATGTTTTGGATTTTGTATACAGGACAATCTAATTTAATTATGCACACAAGTATATGCATTACCGTAATTATATTATTAGAATCTGTAAAAACTGCGTTTGTTATTTTTATATTAAGCGCTAAGAATAGAAAAGATGCGGGTGATGCTACAAGCTTAGCGAGAGATACTTTTATTCCAGCATTAGTTTGGGGTGCTGTGTTTTTTTGTCAGTCTATTTACGTAGGTCTGTATATATTCAAACATTATTTAATTTAAAGCGTGGATTTCCATGCTTTTTTCTTTGTTAATCCATATGAGTTGCTAAAACATAGAATACAAGTTTATAATCCCTTTATAGTTAAAAAAAGTAAAAAAGGGGAGTCGGAAAGATATGGATGTATTATTCGAAATGGAGAAGGAGTACTATACTAATCAATTATTAAGAAATTCACTAATTAACTTTGCATTAGATAATAACTTCAAAGAACTATTTTTAAATATGACCGGAGAAGAATGGGAAAAGCACCTTATATGTCCAATGAAATCTTTAGAATATAAATATACAGCAAATCAAAAGTTAGTCGAGCATCATGATTTCAAGCAAAATGAGAGTTCTGCCATCTTAACCGAAGAAAAGAAAAAAACACTTCACCAGTTAATGATGTTAAGCAAAGCCTTTAATTATGAAATGTATAGCGTGTTCAAACAGATATACAATGACGAATTTTTAATAACTTTAGCATCGTTTATTCCAAATAAAAGAAATCAAAATTCAGTATTTTATATGAATAAAAAAACTATGAAATTTTCTTTAAAAGAAAGTCGAGAAGATATAGTAAAACTTTCACTCGTAGAAGCTGTTGAATATTTTAAATTAACAAAACAACCATTTTTTATTGAATTTAATATTTATGAAAAAACAACAAGCGTTTGAAATTAAGATTTCAAAGCGCTTGTAATTTTGCTCATGGTTTTCCAAGTCTTTCTATGTTGTGGTGTAATTCCATTCTCATTTACTAATTCGATATGGCGTTTAGTTGGATATCCTGCATTCTTTGCCCACTCATATTTGTTGTCATAGGCTTCATCGTAAGAAGCCATTAGATTATCTCTAAATTCTTTAGCTAGAAGGGACGCTGCGGAGATACTGTGAGAATAATAATCTCCTTGAATAACATTTTTTTGTAGAATATTTAAATTAGGTACTACATCTGAACCATCAACTAATATATACTCAGGTGTTATTTCTAAATTGTTTATGGCGGTATGCATAGCTTTTAAGCTTGCTTGCCTAATGTTAATTTTATCAACTGTTTGGGCATCTACAATTGCTACACTATATGCTACCGCATGTTCCTTAATCTCTGCAACCAAGGATTTATGTTTACTTTTTGCAATCTTTTTGCTGTCCGTCAGATAGGGTATTCTTAAGTTAGGAGGCATAATGACAGCAGCTGCAACTACCGGTCCCGCAAAACATCCTCTCCCCACTTCGTCTACTCCAGCAACATATTTTATATTGTTATTCCATAGCTCTTTTTCGTATGATAAGTTATTTTCGTAAGATTTATCAATCATATTCATGTGTGCAAAAGAGTAGGTCTCTTATGCAATCCTTCCTTTTAGTGTATTATCTCTCAAGCAGATTTGAAAGATATGAGTTAAGAAATGTGTCGTTGTTCTCTTCTTCCAGGAAATCGATGCATTCTTTCCAGTAGTCTAACTCTTCTGCCAAACGTTGTTTTGAAAATGTAGACAAATAGTTATCCAATGACTTTAAAGCATCTTTTTTTGTAATTTTATTTCTTTTGTATTCTCCAGGGCTAGCCATATCCATTCTATAGAGGACATATTCAGTTCCTTCTTTCATAACAGTCTTCATGGCAACTTCTCCTAGACCATTAACAAAAATGTTATCTGATAGGGGGATAGAGTATTGATTCTCCAAAGCTATCTCCATCTGTTTCATAGCTTTCTTTCTAATCATAACTCTTGTTTCTTTTTTCAAAATTAACATCCTTTCCTAACTTACTTTTTATTCAATATTTGAAGCATTAACTTCAAAAGGAAATAATAATTTTAAAATCTTTTGCGAAAATCCTAATACGAAAAAAAGGCACTTAAATATTTATTCAAGTGCCTCTGCGTATTTCTCTAGCATCTTTTTACAGGCTTTTACAATACCAGTTTCTGCTTCGTGTTTGCCTACGCTTATAGATTTAATATCATAATCTGTTATTAAATCAACAACATATCCTGTAGAAGAAAAGCGAATACGAATTAAGTCTAATTCATTTAAATGAATACTACAAAACACATTTCTGTTTCGATGAGTAATTACTTCCCATTCCTCTTTTAATAGAGGGGTTAAATTCTTTTCTAAATTCTGAATAAGTTGGTTTTCTGAATAAATAAGATTATCCACATCTAAGCTGCCGAGCATTTCACTAATAATACCAACTACTTCTGTTGAAGTTTTACCTAGTACTTCGCTCTTCTGATTATCTTTATCAATATAAATGTTATATTGATTGCTAGTATCATACAGACCATTGTGTTGAATTCTAAATGTATACTCCTCACAATACAAGCAGATATCAGAAGATAGTCCTTCTTGACTCTCGTTTAAATCAAAAAAACCATAACCGGAATGGTCCCCTGCATATCCTGCATCTTTTGACATACTTAACTTTCTGAAAAAGTCTATAAGAATTAAAAATTCTTTTTCCATTGCGAAAAGACTAACAACAGGGATGTTTAATGAACTAGACATGGTGGCTCCTTTCAAATTTAAAACTTAACTATGTACTTACAACTTTTTAACCAGGGTTAATTATACACTATAGCTTTTAGCATTTAAACTATATTAAAGTTTACTCAATTTTCATTGAAAGGCAGTTTAGTTTTGACAATTCTAAAAAAAGGATTATAATTTCAAAAATTAATATAGTGACAAGCTAATGAGAACAGGAGGGACGCTGTGAAAAAATTAATGGAAATATTTAAAAACCAGAGCGGGGTATCAGTCATTGAATTTGTTTTAATTACATCTGTTATTGCCGCTGTCATCTTTGTAGTCGGACCCAGCATAAAACAGGCTTATTTCGGTGTCCCTGGTAGTCCAGGAATCGGAATTCGACTAATAGAGCAGCAAACAGCTGGTTTAGATGAATCAAGTAAGAACGTAACTGTATTGAGCGGATGCCGGACAATAAATAACATCACAGAAGCAGCATGTACAAAGTTGCAAAATTCAAGATAAGAAGACCATTTAAAAAATGGTTTTCTTTTATTTTATAGAAAATGTTAAGTAGAGATTAAAGAAAGAGGCGATATTTTTGTTTAAGTTATTTCCAAACTATAACGAAAGACAGATTAAACGATTAAAGAAAATCGTTAAAAAGATAAATAAAATAGATTATGAGAATTTAACTGACGAACAATTTAAAGACCAAACACAATTATTTGTAGATAGAATAAGTTCTGGAGAAAAATTAGATTCAATCTTACCAGAAGCATTTTCATTAGTAAGAGAGGCTTCTAAACGTGTTTTAGGGAAGAGACATTATGACGTGCAATTAATGGGCGGTATTGTATTGCATGAAGGTATGATTAGTGAAATGAAAACAGGTGAGGGTAAAACTCTTGTTGGAACGTTAGCGGCTTATTTAAATACGTTAAATGGTAATACGGTTCATATTGTTACAGTGAATGAGTATTTAGCAAAACGAGACTATGAAGAACTGGAACCTCTATATAGCTTTCTTGGTGTGACAAGTGCGGTTATCCATCCAGAGCTAAATTATGAACAAAAGAAAGAGGCTTATCAAGCATCTATAGTTTTTGGAACAAACAATGAATTCGGATTTGATTATTTAAGAGATAATATGGTTAGACGCTATGAGGATAGAGTACAAGGTGCATTAAATTTCGCTATTATTGATGAAGTAGACTCAATTTTAATTGACGAATCCAGAACACCTTTAGTTATTTCTGGACCATCTTCGGAAACTTCTGATTTGCTACATAGCACAGATGCATTGGTAAAAACAATGAAAAAAAATGTACACTACGAAGTAGATGAAGAAACACAACAGGTTTACTTAACTGAAGAAGGAATTACTCGTACTGAAGAGTTTTTTCAAATTGATAACCTATATGCGCCAGACAAAGTTAGGTTAACACACTTTTTAAATCAATCCTTAAAAGCAAATATCATTATGAAAAAGGATAAAGACTACATTGTATCCCATGGGCTAATTCAAATTATTGATGAGTTTACCGGAAGAATGTCTAAAGGAAGAAGATTTAGTAACAACCTTCATCAGGCAATTGAAGTAAAAGAAAAAGTAAAGATGCAAGAAGAAACAACAACCAAAGCCACTATTACTTATCAAAATTACTTTAGATTGTATGAAAAGATTTCTGGAATGACAGGTACAGCTGCAACAGAAAAAGAAGAGCTAAAACAAGTTTATAAGGTAAATACAGTTGTAATTCCAACTAATAAACAAATTAGCCGAATAGATAAAGATGATTTAATTTTTGCTACAAAAGAAGAAAAGACAAAATACATAACATTAAAGGTACTTGAATTACACGAAAAAGGTCAGCCTGTTCTAGTAGGAACCACTACCATTCAAGAGTCTGAGGAAATGAGTAATGCTTTTACAAAGTCGAAAATTCCTCATGTAGTATTAAATGCAAAGAACCACGAGAAAGAAGCGGAAATTATTGCGAACGCCGGACAAAAAGGCTCTGTTACAATAGCAACCAATATGGCGGGTCGTGGTACGGATATTAAATTAAGCGATGAAGTACAAGAATTAGGCGGTCTATATGTTATTGGAACAAGTAAGAATGAGAACCGAAGAGTAGATAATCAGTTGCGAGGACGTTCAGGTCGTCAAGGTGACAAAGGTGAGTCTCAATTTTATGTTTCATTAGAAGACGAATTAATGATTAGATTTGGCGCTGATAAAGCAAAAGTCATGATGGAGCGTTTTAACCTATATGAGGAAGGCGGAATTAGTAGTTCACTTCTAACTAAGTTATTCTCTAATGCGCAAAGACAACTAGAGGGCTCAAACTATGAAATAAGAAAACGTCTTTTAAAATATGACGACATTTTAAGTTTGCAGAGAAGTCTTGTGTATAAAGAAAGAACAAATTTATTACAAAAAGAAGATGTCAAAGATTCAATTATAGATATGGTTGATAAAGCAATACTTAATATGAGTCACAGCATTATTCTAGAAGCGGATGGTTTAATGAAAGAAGAAGTAGAAAAATTAAACCAATCAATGCAGTCATTGTTGCACACAGAAATAGAATTACCCAACTTAAATAAGTTTGACACCAGGGAAGAGTTAATTGAATATTACCAAGAAATTTCGAGCTCTAGATTTAAGGAAATTGAATCTACAATACCTGAGGAAATTTTAAACGAACTTCTAAGAGATATTGTAATATCTAACTTAGACCAACTATGGGAAAGACATTTAGACCATTTAGATGATATACGTCAGGGTATTCACCTATACGCATACAGCCAAACTGACCCATTTAGAGAATACCAAGTAAGAGCTAAAGAAGCTTTTGATAACATGTTAATTCAATTTTCATTTGATGTAACAGCAACCTACTTTGGAATCAGTGTTACTGTAGAACAACAAGCTAAATAATTTTATGAAAAAAAAGCTTCGTGTTTACACGAGGCTTTTGCTTTTACTTTCGGTATTTAAGATATGATAATTAACAATGTTGTTCATTTGGTCTAAATCTTCTTTTAACTCTTTTGCAATTGTAAATTGTGGATAGGCTAAAGCGAAATAATGAGGACTAACAAACGTTTTGTAAGGGCACATTCTTTTGTAAATAAAGCTATGATTAATTTTAAACCCTTTTAAATCAAATGTTTTTTCTATACCTTCAAAATCTCCAGTTGGTGAATTAGCAAAGATACCGATATTTAGTGCATTTTTAAACTTTTCATCTTCCATAAGTACTTCTGGTTTAATTTCTGTATGAAGTTCAAAACGTAAGCCGTCAAAAACAAGTTCTTCTACTGTTTCTCCATCTTCAATGAAAAGTGAGTATATCATTGTATCTTCATCATTTAAGATGAGGTCTAAACTTGTAATGTTTTCGACAGGTAGCTTAATATTTCGTCCACAAACATACACCATAGGCTTTGATACCATCTTAAATCTCACATTTAAATACTTTACAACAGGTACACAATCAGAATTAAAAATTATTTTTTTCATTTGAAATGCTCCTTTTTTTAATATAATAACCGATATTTTAAAAAATAAATAAAAAAACCCCAATAAGCATCAACCGCAATGATTAATGCTTATTTAAAAGGGGATTTCTAATTTATATTAAATTATGTATATATCAAACCTATTTCATTCATTATTAAGTACAAGGGAGGTACTATTATTGTGAATAAAAATTGGAAGAAAATTGTTGTTTATGTAATGCTATTTGGTATGTTAGCATCTACAATACTAACTGCTTTCGCAAGTTTTATGTAATATAATTGGTTAGTTATTAGCCAATTAATTGCATAACCATTTGAGGGTTTTGGTTAGCTTGACTTAACATAGCCATACCAGATTGTTGAAGAATTTTATTCTTCGTCATTTCACTTACTTCAGCTGCCATGTCAGCATCCTCAATACGTGATTTAGCAGATTCTAAGTTATTTTTAGCGCTACTAATATTGTCTATGTTAAAGTTTAAACGGTTTAAATTAGCACCGTATTCAGCTCTTTGAGTAGATACAGTTTTAATTGCATCGTCTATTTCCTTCATAGCATTTCCTGCATCAGCAGCGGTTGTTATGCCAGTAGCCACAGTAAGAGTAGCTGCGGTAGCATCAATAGTGTTAATTGACATTGCATCCCCTTTCACATCGGAAAGTTGAATGTCAATAGAGCCGCTTGCATTTAATAAATTTACACCATTAAAGGTAGTATTATTAGCGATATGGTCAATTTCATCTTTTAATTGTCCATACTCTTTATCAAGTGCTCCTCTATCGTCTGAGTTATTTGTACCGTTAGAAGATTGAACTGCTAAATCCCTCATACGTTGAAGAATATTTGTTATGGAGCCAAGTGCTGACTCAGCTGTCTGTGCAGCAGAGATACCGTCATTAGAGTTTCTTACCCCAACATCCATGCCTCGAATTTTGCTGTCCATTCTCGTTGCGATAGCTAAACCAGCTGCATCATCAGAAGCACTGTTAATTCTTTTACCAGAACTTAAACGTTCCATACTTTTTTCAAGACCTTGAGCACTTTTTCTCAACAGGTTTTGAGTATTACTAGAAACCACGTTAGTGTTAATTTTCATTATATATTCACCTCCAAAAAAAACTGGAGCCCTTTCTAACTTACTTATAGCCTATAGGACCGAAAGGGCAGGAGTGTTAAACTCACTCACCTAGAAGCCGCTAGAGGCAGGGGTTCTAAGCAATTGTTAGAACCTCTTTCGTCATTCGCTGATGTTAATACATGCGTTACGGGTATTTGTCAATAAAAAAATAAAACTTTTTAGTTTGTAACTAAAAAGTTTTATTTGAAAAGTGTTCTATATATTGATTTATCAGTGTTTTATGGCGATGTATGTAATGTTGAATATAATTTTCCTGTAAATGTTTCCACTTGCATGTCTTTCAAAAATTTGTTATATTCATTACATTCAAAGGTATATAGTTATCTATTGTATCTTGGAAATGAATTAATTACATTTTTTAACTTTTTCCATAGCGAAAAGTATACTTACGAGAGTATTTGTACTTTGGAAGAAGTTTTCTCCTGTTTTTTCCTCTGTTGTAGTGGAATATGACAGAGGTTTTTTATCCTTTGATTGCAAACCAAACCGCTAAGGTGTAGTCGTTTGCAAGTCCTTATTTGTAAAATAAGGGCTTTTTTTTATGCTTTGTTTAACATGTCATTTTGCAGGTCGCTTAATCCAAGTGTGCAATTGCCTAATAACAATAATGGCTATAAACGCTTGGATAACTAGCAGTAAGAACAAGCAAATTTTATATAAAATAAATAAGTGTTCATTTAACATGAATAGGTAAAAAAAGTTATTAAATATAGTGAAGTGAATCCACAGAGTAAAGCACAAAAGTAATTGAGCAGTAATAGCTCTGAAATTCTTTCCGACAAATGCCAGTGACAACGAAAGAATGGACAGTATAATTAAAAATTCTCTATTCTCGATAAAGCTTTTTAATGCATCAGCAAAAAACAATGTATGAGATAAATTGTTGATGTCGCTCGTGTAAGTAAGCATATAAGCCCCCTAATTAGAAAACGGTAACAACTTTTTATTTGTTAAAGCTGCTAATTACTCAATATTTGATGAATAACAGTAATGAGGTTAATTTCGGCTAGCCATTCTTCAATTTCTCTTTCTTTGTCTATTACATTCATATCTTTTAACTCTTCAATAAGAGACTTGTTACTACGCTTTATCATTATTTGCATATAGGTAGGATTATCCGTCAAATAGTTGTAAGTGTTATATTCAATAAAGTCATTTAGTAGTAATTTTTTATAGTGCCTTTCTTTGCCAATTAGGAAAGAAACTTCCGCTTCAATTAATCCTTCTCGATGTAATTTTACATATGTAAAGGTTAAAGAATGAATGATTTTATTAACTGACATGTTACTGCTTTGCGTAAAACCATCAGAAATATATTTTAATAAGCATTTTTTATAATAGTCATTTATAAGTTGGAGTTCTTTTGTTTTTTGAACTAACTTCATATGTACCATCCCCCTTATATTTTTAACATTAAATTTTTTATGTTTTTCTCCTTTATATTTTCAATAAGTGTATAATTGCAAGAAGCGTTTAGAAGAAGGGAATGGTCATATGAAAGGAAACTTTTACGTTATTGTAGCACCGTCTGGTTCTGGTAAAACGGCATTAGTAAATGCAGTAACAACCAATAGAGGTATTACTACTACAAGTCGTAGACCGAGGGAAGGTGAATTAGACAAAGTAGACTATTATTTTGTCACCAAAAAGAAGTTTGAAGAGTTGATTGAAAAAGGTTTATTAATAGAATGGGCACAGTATGGGAAAGAAGGAAATGTGCAGTACTATGGTTTAACTAAAGAGGAATTTAACAAACGCTTAGAACTAGGCGACCTATTTGTTATTTGTACTATAGATGGAGTAAATCATTATAAAGAGGTTTATCCAGATACAATTGTTGTATATATTGATTCAACATTTCAAGATATACAAAAACAACTTCAAATTCGTGGTGGAAATACCAAAGAAATAAATGAACGTCTTAGCCTTTATGAAGAAGAGTCTAAAGCAAAAGAAATTGCAGATTATATTATTAAAAATCGATTCGGTGCATTAGAAGATACAATAGAATGTTTTAAATCTTACATTGAATCAAATAGGAGAAAAAAAGCAAAAAGTTAAATATTAAGCAGGGCATTTAGTAAAGGAAACTAAATGTCTTTTTTTGTTTTTTTTGAATTACAAAATATTTTTTCTGGATTTATTAACATTTATTCTGAATTAATTTGTATAATTATCGGTAATTAAGATGCAGAGGAGCAGAAGAGATGTTTGAGACGTTCACGCATGATGAAAGAAACACAGTGCTAAGAGATTTTAATGAGGTTAAAACATATAATTTTAATGATGCTAATAACATAGCTTTTCAGGCTTCAGAAGAGATAACTACGTTCTTATTAAGTTTGCCCACTACTGTCAAAGTAGTCAATGTTGAAAAAAACAAATTGTATCAAAATGTAGATATAGATTTAATTTGGTATGTTCGTTCTCAAAAAACAGGGGAGATTGTTAAGAAAACAATAGAAGTAAAAGGTGACACATATTTGTCAAAGAATTACTTTTTTGAAACGGTTAGTAATACGTCTAAGAATACACCTGGTTGTTTTTTAGTTACGGAATCAGACTTTTTGTTCTATTATTTCATAAAAACTAAAGAGTTACATATTATGCCAACTAATGAAGTGAGAGATTGGTTTTTAGATAACCAGTACAAATTTTATGAAGCAACCACATCGACCTCTGGACCCAACAAGTACCTATACTCCACTAAAGGAAGAAAAGTTCCGAAAAAGATAGCCCAAGCAAATTGTAAGATAACTGTAATTGATATAAAAGGGTTTATTTAATTAGCTTAACATATGAAAAAAAGCACAAACTAGTGTTTGTGCCGGAAAATAAGTTTATTATTTTGTGTTTTTAAGTCTGTACTCATATTCTTTAATAACTTTTTTTAATGGTGTGAGCGCTTTAACAACTTCATCAAATGTTCTTTTTCGTAAGTCTTCATGGTCAATAAGTAACTCAGAAACTTCACTTTTTAAATGTTTAAGATTAATTAAAAGTTTTTTAATCTCATCATTAGATAACTCATCTTTTAGTAAATATTCACGTATAGTACCTACCAAATTAATAATTTCAGTATGCTCATGAAGATAAATTTCAAGAGTTCGAATAGAATCAGAAACAAGGTTATTACGAGAGATAACCTGAGCTGTTCCAGTCTTCATATTATAATTGATACCAAATGATGATTCTCCAAGATTTGAAATTCCCGCTCCATTACTTCCGCCTCCACGATGAACGTAACGAAAGCCAAAACCGAAATACGTTTCCTTTTTGTCTTTGGAAATGCTTCCCTCTACTACTAATCTTATTTCTTGTACAGCATAAGCCCATACCCCCAACAAGTTAACAGGTAAAGGTTCACTAGTCAATTTAATATCATAAGTGTAGCCTTCCACGATTTCAGAAACAAATTTAATATCTTCTTCACCAAAAAAATACAGTTTTTGTTGAGCTAGTTCTAATACCTTTTGAGTCATTTCTTCATATTGCTTTGCACCATTTTTAAAGTTAGTAATTTTTAACATATTTATTTCTCCTTTTAGTTGCTTTATTTTTTAAGACTATAACGTATTTTCGGGAAATGTGTAAAAACAAATAAAAAAAGTTACCACCAACAAATATAATTTAAATGTTAGTGCTAACTTTATTCATCATGCTCTAGATTTTCGTTTGAACCGAGCCCCTAAATAATAACCTAGTAATCCTGTAAAATAGCTGATTCCTAAATAGACAATAGCAGCAACAATTCCGCCTATACACACAGTAATTAATGAATGTATGTAAGTTGCCATATGAGAAGGGAGAAGAGTAATTAACCCGTGTTTTGTTAAAAATAAAACTAGTGTAGTGACAATAGATAATCCTAATACATAAGCAACTTGTTTAAATAATTTTAAAAAGTTAAATTGAGCATGTTTTTTAATAACATAAAAATTTAATCCAATAGATACAGTGAAACCAATGATTGATGAATAAGCTGTTCCTGAACCGCTAAACATTTGAATAAAAGGCATTGATAATGCAAGTTTTACAAGACAACCAGCAATTAAACTTCCAACAGCAAATTTCTGCTTATTAATTCCTTGTAAAATAGCTGCTGTTACTAAGAAAAAGGATAAAAATATGGAATAAGAAGAATACGCTGCTGTTACTTGCCCACCATACTCTGCTTGTGCAGTTCCTAGTAAGATACCAAATGTGTCTTTAGCAAACACCCAAAAGAAAATAAAGCAAGGCAAAGTTAAAAATAGAATAATCTCAAATGTTTTTGTAATTTGAGCATCTAGTTCTTGTTTATTCTTTTCAACAAACGACCTTGTAATAGATGGAACTAATGTTAACGCAAAAGCATTAGCAAACACGATAGGAATAATAGCGATTTTTTGAACAAGAGAAACAATTGAGTTCACATATTCTGCTTCCGCTAATGTTTTTCCTTGTCCTTGCAGTACTGGGTTAATAGAAAAGATATCTATGCTTTGGTGTATAGGAATAGCTAAACTAACAATTACAAAAGGTACCGATGATAAAATAAGTTCTTTGTACATAGCCCATAGTGTAGGTTTTTCTAAACCTTGTTTGTTATTGGGTTGAATGATTTCACTCTTATACTTGAACCAATAATAAATGAGAACAAGAACACTAAATATAGCGCCAACGAATGCTGCGAACGATGACCAACCTACAGCTGTCCTCATTTCACCACTTCCGTAATGCATAACAACAATTGATACCACTAGAATCATGATAATACGAACAAGCTGTTCAATTACCTGAGAAATACCAGTTGGACTCATTTTTTGAAACCCTTGAAAAAATCCTCTTCCTAGAGCCATAGGTGGAACAATTAACAGAGCAAAACAAACCATTCTAATAACGTATGTAACATCTTCCATTGAGTTTCCGGTTGTGTGCTCTTTTCCTACGTACCATTCTGCTATTTGTGGAGCTCCAATATATAAAATGGCTGTAAAGAGTACACCTGTTGCTGTTAATATAATAATTCCTGATTTAAATAATCTTCTTCCTGTTTCGTAATCTCCAAGAGCATTATATTTTGAAACGAATTTGGAAACAGCAGAGGGGAGCCCCATGGTGGCTAAGCTCAGCATAATGGCATATGGTTTATATGCATATTCAAAAAGTATGTAGCCTTGGTTTCCGACAAGCTTAGTAAACGGAATAACGTAAATAAATCCTAGGATTTTTGAAAGGAACATTGTGAATGTAAGAAGAGCAGCTCCTTGTAAAAAAGATTGTTTTGACATAATAAGTACGTACCTTTCTAAATTAAGTCTAAAAGTAAAAAGAATATAGTTCCAATCTAAAAATACCAAATTTAATTTCTTAATAGGGTAGATTTTAAAATAACTTGTCATTTTCCTAATGTTCATAGGCATACACCTATAAATGGGTTTAAAAAAAGCGGAATGAGCTCCGCTTTAATTTAATCGTTTAATTGCTGTAATTACATTTTGTCCATTAGGATTTACTACATATGTAAATTGAACTTTCGCTTCCTCAGGAAGAGTGTTAATAACATCTGACAATGATTCGTCAAAAGAGATAGTAGTAACTTCGCCGTTAAACTCAGCTTCCACAGAGTTAGTATCTGCAAGACCATAAATTACACCTTCAGCTGTTTTAGTAACGGTTGGAGTGCTTTCTTTTTTAGGCTCTTCTTTTTTAGGTTCCTGAACAGGTGTGCTTACAGTTGGCTCTTGAACAGGTTCTTTAGTTGTAGGAGCTGGAGTATTGTCGTTGTTTTTATCTTTTTCAGGTTGTGAAACAGTAGTTTGTGGTTCTTTATTTTCTTTTTCAACAGATTTATCCGTATTCGCAGTGTTGTTACTGCTTGTAATAACGTCAGATATATTTTCTTTTTCTTCGGTAGTTGTTGAAGTGTTTTCTTTTTGTGAAGTAGTTTGTTCTTGAGTTGTTTGAGGCTTTGTATCCTCGTGATTAGCATGTTCGTCGGCTTTGTCTTTAGAACCAACTGAACATCCCATTAAAGATGCAGAAATTCCGATTAATAGTAATGTCTTCTTCATATAATTTATCCCCCCGTGTAAAAGCTATTATTTTAATATTTTCATGTAAGTATTGAAAACCTTTGAAATTAATCAAAAAGATTATTGTATGACAGGGAGTTTTAAAAAATAATTGAGCGGGTAAATAACACTTTTTTATAAAAAGATTATAAAACCGCTTACATAGATACAGTAAATGTAAAAAAAGGATTAGGATGTAATAAGTAAATTAAAAAAAGTAAATTTTTTTTTAAAAAAAAATTATTTTTTTGGGATGAAAGCGTTTATAAAAAGGGTAGTAACGGTTAATAAACCCTTTATTTATAAGGGTTTCAGAGGGTATCGTAAGTTAAATTTCTTTTAGGGGGGTCGTGTTGACGAAAATGATAAAAAAATATATTATTCTTTATGTTGTTACAAAATAGTTACAAATGAGTTACAAGAAAACGAACGAAATATATAAAACAATTACTAAAATACATAACTTAACATACATAAATTATCGCAGTATTAAACATCATACATACATATACATACATACAGATTAGACGAAAAAGGGGTACTAGCAATATGATACAGCCAGCATACATAACTTCAATTTTAAAACAAAACAACTTTAATGTCCATCACTTAAACGGAATTAATACAGGTGGTATTGTTATCCATATGTTTTCTGTAAGCGCAGCAGGAACAGGAGAAGAAATTGTGACAGTACAATACGCTAAAGCAATGGGGAATAAAGTCTCAATTGAAACGGAAAATGGGACTTCAGTACTTGGACAAGAGTTGACAAGAGAATTAGAAGAAGCAATTTTAATGGCTGTATCAACAACGCCAGAGAACAGATTTGCTAACTTATTAAATCCTATCTTCTTCTTGTCTAACAATTTTTCAAATATTTCCGAATACGACATTAACGAAGAAAGATTTGAAGAAGATTTTATGGATGCAATCAAGCCTTTAGATGAGGAAGTTGCGAGCAACCAAAAATCATTTTTTGTTCTGTCATTTCCAGTGAACAAATACTCTAAAGCAATTAGTAACTTTTTTGGTAAAGTTAGTTCATTACATACTATTACTGAAAAAAATAATACATTGTACGTTCAATTTAATGCCTTTGATTCTAAGGCATCAAATGAATTTAAAATTATTCATCAAGTAAAAAAATCTTTATCATCTATTGGTGTTATTACAGAGGTTGTAGATTTACTTGAAGTATAAAAAAGCATGTTTTTGTAGATGAGGGGCTACAATAACATGCTTTTTTATTTTATATTGAATATGAAAAAACCTTCCTTATACATATTGTAAAAGGAAGGGGATAGAACTAATTTTAAAATTAATTAATTGTTGCTTCAATAATTTTACTTAAAAGTTCTGTGAAAGAGTATTTATTAGAGAATAATACTGGGAACATACTTTTGTTAGTCATTCCTGGAGATGTATTAATTTCGTTAAAATAAATCAAGTTTGTTTCTTTTTCTAAGAAAAAGTCTACTCTTGCATATCCTTCACAACCAATAGAGGTATACACGTTTATGGCTTGTTTTCGTACAGTCTCTTGCAATGCTCCGTCAATTCTTGCTGGAATATGCATAATGCTTGAATCGTTCATATACTTATTTTCATAATCGTAAAAATCAGATACGAATTCAATTTCTCCAACTACCGATGCCTCTGGGTTTTCTTTCCCGATTACAGCAACCTCAATTTCCTGTCCAACAATTCCTTTTTCGATTAAAACAAGACTATCCACCTTAAATGCGCTATTTAGAGCAACCTTTAGTTCCCCTTCATTATATACCTTTGAAACTCCAACACTGGAGCCTGCTCTGGCTGGTTTAACGAATGCAGGATAGTCAAATTCAAGAGTAATATCAGCGTTTGATGAATATGTTTCTTTGCGAATAAACGTATAAGGAACGATATTTACAGCTCCTAATTGATTAGCTACCATTTTCGATAAAACTTTATTCATGCCAACCGCTGACGCTTCTACATTAGAACCTACATAAGGAACGTTAATTAATTCTAAGAAACCTTGTAATTTGCCATCTTCACCAGTTTCACCATGAATTAATGGAAAAAAGACATCAATGTTGGTTTGCCAATCATAAGTCAAAGCATTTTGGGAATTTTCATCAATATGTAATTCGTCTAAAGAATTAATTGAAGAGTTCAATTCTTTGTATTTAGTCCATACGCCTTCTTTTGTAATTAGGACCGGTGTTACACTAAATTTAGCGTAATCAATTTGTTGTAAGAAGGTTAGTCCCGAGCGAAGGGAAACCTCATGTTCGTGACTTTGACCACCATATACTACTGCAATTTTCTTTTTCATTTTTAGTAACCTCACTATTCACGGATATCTAATTCTCTTATAATGTCAAATTTACTTAACTCGTCTGAAATACTAGTTACATAAAGGTCTTTTCTTGTGTAACCTCTAATTTTTATAATTTTGATTTGAGCTGCATCATCTTTTTTATCTAATATTTCTACGTGTTTTATTTTGACTTGATTTGCTTTAACTATTTGCATAATTTCTTTTGTTTCATGGTCTCTGTTAATTGTTAATTTGATTGTAATTACCTTTTCATCCAACTGTATTTTGGTAACTTTCTTAATAAGCCAAGGAATTAATTCAATCCCCATTAAAAAGAAAATAGTAGCAATAATAGCTTCCGAAATAAAATGGGAACCTACAGCAATACCTATAGCGCCAACTCCCCAAATAACAGCTGCTGTCGTTAATCCAGAAACAGCATCATTTCCTCTTCTAAAAATAACACCAGCACCCAAGAAACCAATTCCTGAAACAATTTGAGCAGGTAAGCGAAGAGGGTCTTGCACAATGTTAGCTCCAGGTACATTAGCATAGATGCCTAATGATTTAATAGAGATAATGGTTAATAGCGCACTTGCTACGGATATAACCATTAGTGTTTTAACACCAGTTGGTTTTTTTCTAAGTTCACGCTCAATTCCAATAACAAGACCAATAAGAGCGGCTAAACCAAGTTGACCACAAGTTTCTAAATCAACAAATTTTGAAATATTCATTAATAAATCCAAAACACACGCCTCCTTTAGTATATAAGTTTTTATGTATTAATGTAAATTGGTAAATGTAATAAGGGTTTCAGTTTTTTTATTAGAAATAATAAAAAACGAGAGGGGCAATCTAATGAAACCTAAATTAATAAAGTACTTTGATACCTCTTATGAAAAAAACGTAATAGAATACCTAATAAACAAGGACAGTAGTTATGTTTATCTTTGTTCACCAGCAGCTTTTAAAATAGCTGAACAAGTAGGTATGGGAAATAACTTGCATGAGGTAAATGCAAGAAGATTACCGGTAAACTGGTGTAAGTACCAGGACTTATATAATACCAATAATTCAGAAGCTTTTTCTAAATTTATTGAAAAAAATTATTTAAAAATTTTAGAGTTAGCTAAAAACAATAAAAAAAGCGTTGTTCGTATTGTAGAATTCTTTGAAGAATTTAATGAATATGCTTGTAAAAAAGATTTTGCAAGTGTTTGCCGTATTGCGCATGCTATTACAGAAAAATATGTATCACCTAATATTATGCAGGACCTATTTAATATAGTCTTTGATTATTACCGGGAAATGGTTATTGAAAATATGTTTCCTCTTTTATTAGATACAAACGTAAGCGAATTCTATATTCCATACTCAAAAACAACAGAATTGGTGCGAAACTAACTAATTTCTTCTATAATATATGTCTTTATTAGCGATTTATAAAACCGCTTCCCATTTTTAGTTATGAGAGGCGGTTTTACTGTGCAGCTTAATACGTTTTAATTTCTTTGAAATCAGTTGGAGATACATAAACATAGTCATATGTTGTATCATCAGAGAACAAGCGAATAACGAGCCCTGTAGGTGTTTGTACAGTATCTTTCTTAGCCATTACTTTATTGTCTCCTGCTTTTCCTATAAGTACTTTTTCTCCATTACGAAGTGTATATAGAGGCGCATCTTTTGTAACAGTACCAATAAGGTATTTATTTAGTTCTTGGTTGCCAAGCAAAGCGTCCATTCTACTCATATGCCCAGCAATTTTTTGTCCCCAGTATGGGTCTGAAGCGTATTTAACGTTCATACCAACACTCTTATTTCCTAAAATAGACCCTTGATACGCCCAGGAAGTAGTAGTTAAATATCTATCTGAAATGTATTGAGCACAATAATAGATACCTTCCTCTAGGGTACTGAATGAAGCGGCACTTCCGTATGCATCGCTGTCATACGCTTTAAATCCAAATAGGTTTTTCTTTTCTTGAGCAATTTTACTTGTACCCCAAGCGCTTTCGTGAATTGCATTTGCTAACAAGTACATAGGATTAATTTTATATCTATTAGCTGCATCTACAAAGGTATGTCCGTATCCAATTAGAGGGCTATTTGGTGAATATGCTCTTATGTAAGCATCAAGTTGAGCTCCTGTGTAGGAAGTAGGCGTTCTCAATGGTAAATAGTTAAAGTATTGATAAGAATCCAACCCACCGATACGATTGCCTTCAAATGAGCGGTAAGCAACATTTTCCTCCATATAGTTAGGTGCTTTACCCACGTTATAACTTGAATAAGTCCCGTTTGCATATAATTTGTGGTACAACAGTCCACCTTGGTTAATATAATATGATGTTTTTTGATTTTCAGATAAAGGAATTAGCGTTACATCTGTTGCGTTTACGTAAAGTTCTTTATCTCCAATCTTAACGTATACTTTTGAGCCTACAACTTTTGTAACTTTTAATTCAGTGTTAGCTGCCACATAAGTAAATGACCCACTTAGACCATCTTGATATACAAGAGTATATTCTTTTGTTCTTGCTACACCTGTATTCATGTCGATTACTTGATTTCCTCTAGTCAAACTAGCGTCAATTGTCTTATTTTTAAAATAGTTATAAGCATCTGTGTAATTAGTAAAATAGACTAACTCTCCATTTTTATCTTGCACGAAGTATTGAACAGTCTCTATGGACTGAGCGGTAATTTGGTCGATTTTATCAATTAAGCGAACAGCAATAGCTGTGGACTCAGCTCTTGTAATAGAACTTTTACCTCTATATGTATTATCCCCATAACCGGCTACAATTTTGTAGTTACGGATAGCTTGAACTGTGTCAGGATATTGAAAGGTATTACTATCTTTAAAAGCGGGTTGTTTTTCAGTTGGTAACTTAAGACCAGTTTTTTGAATATATCTAAACATCATAACAGCCATTTCTTCTCTTGAAATCGGCTTATCTGGCTTAAATTCACTGCTATTATAACCAACTATAATCCCAGCTTTAATAGCTTTTGAAATATCTTCGTAATATGGATGGTTTTTAGGTACATCTGCAAACTGATTTTGAGAAACTTCTTTTAAATTAAGGGCTTTACTAATGATAGATGCAAATTCTGCTCTAGTAATTTCTCTATCTGGGTAAAAATTATCTTTGTAATCTAAAGAAATAATGTTTTTGTCTAGTGCCTTTAAAATACCGCTCTTTAATGAGTGATTAGTAAAATCTTGCGCAAATACTGATGTATGGCTTGTAAGTAATAAAGTAGTTCCCACAATAAATGCACCTGTAAACTTTTTATTCATAACAACCTCCTTTTTAATTCTCAAAGTCTGGAAAAGACTTCGATTTTTTTGGATTTCCTCTTCTAATTTTCCAAATGGTATATGCGTTTGTAATAATGACTTTTGATACAGCGTAAATAGGAACGCCTAAGATAAGTCCAACAAAACCAGCAAAGTTACTAGCAAACAGTAGTAATAGAATAATAGTTAGCGGATGTATACTTAGTTTGTTTCCAATTATTTGCGGTGAAATAAAATTACTTTCGATTTGTTGAACTACGAGAACAACTAAACAAACTAAGAGTCCCATGTTAAATGAATCCATTAAGCCCACTACTAGGGCAAAACTTAAACCAATATAAGGACCTACAAAGGGTATTAAATTTGTAACCATTGCTATTAAAGCCATTAGCAAAGGAAAATCTAATCCAATAATTAAGTAACCTATATAAACTAAAATTCCAACTATTAAACTAACAATAATTTGTCCCTGTATATAGGAACTCAAGGCATGATTCATTTCTGACAGTATTTTTTTTGCGTCTTTTTCGCTTTTTGTAGATAGTCCCTTGGTAAGTAGAGAAGGAATCTTATCGCCATCCTTTAAAAGATAAAAGAGAACAAAAGGAACAATAATAAGCAAAAAAGCAAAGTTAGTTACTGTAGACATAATACTAAATAAGTTATCTCCCACGTATCCTAGGAATTTGTGCATTTCTCCTGCAAATAAATCACCAGGATTCATCGAACCAATTTTGTCATCTAAATGTACACTAGATAAAAAATCGCTGTGCAGGGCTTTCTTTAGATATCTCGCCACGCTTTCCGTAATAGCAGGAACGTTTGCTGCAAATAATTTTATTTGTTTAGCAATCATAGGTCCCATGAATACGAAAAAAACGATAATAATTAAGGCAAGAGTCGTAAAAATCGTTATTATAGATAGTAACTTATTAAAACCTTTCTTAAGCAAAAAGTTGAATGCGGGCTGTAAAAGGTAATACAAAATTCCAGCTATAATAAATGGCAAGGATAGAGTATTAAATAACACAATTAATGGTTTAAAGATAAAACTTATTTGATTTAGCATGAAAATGATAACGCAAATAAGCAAAACTCCAAATCCAATGCGAAAGAAAGGGTTTTTCATTAACCTATCACCTCTTTTCGGAGAGAGCTAATAACACTGTTAAAATAAAAAATCAACTTTTTTTACAAGAAATGGGTGGATGTAGTGTCAAAATTCCATAAGAAATTAACTAAGTATACAAATACATATAAGAAAAAAATAATGAACTCAACCTTACAAGACGAAGAAAAATTGGTGTTTTTAACAATTGGTTTATCAGCAGTAAACTCAATTATTTATTTTGTAGGCGGATTAAAAGAAGCAAATTCAGAATATGCAGGTTTTAAAGTTAAGCCGTGGTCAACTTTTTTAAATAGTGTTACAGAAACCAATGTACACAGTGTTATGAAGTACATAACTTTTGAGTACTTAAATACACTTCCTGAAACCAAAGATACACTAATTAGTAAGGAACAATTAGAAATGTGGAAAAAGGGATTTGTACAATTTATTAATGAAAATCCAGAAACACATCTAGTTGATGCAGTGTTTCCGCACTTAGGATTAGAAGAAGCAATAAGGTATGAACTGCCTGTGCTAACCTTTGTCACAATAATTGATAACATGTTTGTTCGTTTAGATACTCAATTAGATAATGCGATAAAAGAACTGAGCAAACAATCTAAATAAATAGTGGGAAATGGGGAGTTTTAATAATGAGTGGCTTTGACGTAATGAGTGATATTCATATAGATATATGGAATAAAATGGACAGTAATTTAAAGAAGATGGAAAACAAGGTAAAAAACTTTTCAATGAGTCTAATTCCTGACATTCCTAATAAAACCCTTGTTATTCCAGGGGATTTAGGGAATTATAACTTGCCGAATTTTTGGTTCTTTCAAGTGGTTTCGGATTACTATGACAATGTTTTATGGGTTAGTGGTAATCATGATTATTACTTGGAGACCAAAACCCAAAAGAGAAAATATAATAATGATTCAAATAATAGAATCATAGAAATTAAGAATCGCACTAAAGATTTAACTAATATTCATTACTTGGACGGAGATAAAATCGAACTTGATGGTTTAGTATTTGGCGGTACAGGGATGTGGTATGATTTTCAGTATAGCCAGCAAACAGAGGGACTTCAAGAAGAAGATGTGTGGAGTTTATGGGCTAAGAAGTCTAATGACAGACATCAAATTAGAGGCTTTTTACCAATGGAGAAATTTGAAAAGGAAAGAGACAAGCTTAAGCAAGTGATAGATGAATTAGATGTAATCATTACTCATGTTGGTCCAAATTGGGATTTAACTCCTTATAAGGGTGAGGACAGCCACTACAATAACTACTATTTTTTTAATGGAAATGAGTTCTTAAATAATAAGAAAGAGAAAATATGGTGTTTTGGTCATACTCATACGGAGTTGGATGTAAAAATAGAGAATACAAGATTTATATCACATTGTTTAGGATACCCGAGAGAAGGGTTAATGAAAAAGTTTAAACAAGTGAAAATTAAGTAAAGCGGGAAAAGCTCTCCCGCTTTTAAACTTGCCGCTTAACATACTATTGCATAATTTGTTCCCAATACTCGTCCCTAAATAGCCCATGAAATCTTTCAATACGTGCATGTTCATCAGCAAGTTCCATTAACTCCTCATGGATTTCATTAATAGAGGTAGTAACAAAAATATAATCCAAGTTAAAATTTTTATAAAAGGTAATTTTCCAGTACTTAAAGTTTTTTTGGAACTTACAAACATATCCTTGGCAATACATATTGAGGATATCGTACTTTTGAAAATGAGCTAGTTTATCGTATCGTTGAACTATTTCTAATATGTCTTGCTTTACTTTATTAACCTCACTAAGAAGCTTATCTTGCTCAACATTAAATGCTTCAACATCTGCTAAGTTTTTTATAGATATTAGTGGTTTTCTATCAGAATAAAAATTAATTGTTTCCGATTGCATATTAACTTCACAAGAAGAGTTATAAAAAATATTATTAATGAAATTGAACGTAGGGGATAGATTGGTAATAGATAAAAGCAATTTTAAAATGTTTTTTGAATTGTTGCTGGTCGCCATATAATTATATTCACTACTATCGTTTATAAATAGCAAAATAAAGTGGCTATTGTGTTCGGCTGAATAGTTAATAAATATTTTTTTTAATTTATCCGTAGTAGGTTGCTCATTACATTCTATAATAACTAGATAGTCTTGAACTCTTATATTAATGCGCTCATTTATATAAAACCTTCCTTTAACACGTCTCCCTCTAGGAAAACGTGCTAAAAGAAATCCGTGAAGAGACTCAGACATAGTATCGTATTTAAGTCCCATAATAGTTACCCATTAATAATAGAGATAAGCTTATTATTAAATGCATCGTTTATCTGCTTCATTTTATTTAGGTGTTCATTAATTACGGCTCCTGTCACTTCGGTATTATTAAGGAGTAGAGTGCTTTCTTTAATAATAGACTCCGCTGTAACACTTTTTATATCCCCGGCAGTTTCATTGTGGAATTGTTTAACCAATGAATCAATCTTAGGGTCATAGGATATACCCAAGAATGGCGTTCTTTGACTAGCAGCTAAAATTAGTGAATGTAACCTCATGCCAACAACTAATCTAGATGAAGATAAGATGTAGCTTGCTTGTTCCAAATTAAGCGGTCGTTCAATAAACATTGTATTATCAAATTTATCTAGAATATCTTTTGTAATTTTTGTGTCCTGAGAAGGGTGGAAAGGAAACGATATTACAGGGATATTTTTTTCTTTTAAATGCTGGATATAACCAAAGAATGCATTTACCACATTCTGATTTTCTTCAGTAGGTCTAATTGAAACATACACCGGCTTTTTATCTAAAAAGGATATTTCTTTGTCTGTAAAACCTGCCGGTCTATCTCCTTCGTGTTTTGGATAAAAAAGCACAGGGTCATGGATGATTGAGATATCTTGTTTTAACTTTAATGTATCTTTCAGAAAACTATGTGATTGTTCATCCCGAACTGACGTTACATCTAGTTTCTTTAACATCAATTTAGTTAAAAACTTGCTGTCTTTTCCATTAATCGGTCCTACTCCTTGACCATAGAAATACACCGGTTTTTTAGCTATATTTTTAGCTATATAGATAATAATTAAATAATAAATAAGGCTTTTCTTGCTAGTCTTGTCTTGAAGTAAACTTCCACCACCACTTATAAGACCATCAGAGTTTTGAAGAACAGTTAACACCTTATTAAAATCACTTCTATCTATAGACTCTACGTCATAGGTTTTTGCAGTATTTTCAGGGTTTGCAGATAAAACAATAGGTTCTATATTGTTTTCTTTTAAAAAAGTAACTAAATAATTTAAGATTGCTTCATCGCCTAAATTCTCAAAGCCATAGTAACCTGATAAAACGATTTTCTTTTTTGCTGTAGTCATGTTTTACTTTCCCCTTTCATAATTAATCATAACTTTCTAGGAATTATAAAAAATCCTTAATAAATGAATGAAAAAGAGGAGATGTCTATACCAATTAATAGTACAAACATCCCCTCATGTATTTGAAAATTAGTCTTTATAATAACCACTATGAACGAGCGCTCTGTCCATAAATTTTTGATGATTAATCTCTGCTCTTTCTTTAGCAGAAGATGAGCTTATAATTTCAAAACTTAATTTAATATCATCGGCAGATTTAATTTCTCGACCGGTTTTTAACACGCTATTTGGCATCCAGCCATTATCTATAGCCTGCTCTACCTTTTCAGTAGATACAGGGAACCTACTTAAAATATTTGTTTCTTTTCGAGTTCCTTTTACGTAATAAAAATTCTTTCCTAACACTTCTGAAAGAGCACTTATACGTTTAGCTCCAAAACGTTTCTTTATGTACTCCACATTTTCTAAATCCTCTTCAGTAATGTCTACCTCTATTATTTCTTTATCGTGAAACAAATCCACACTTTGATATCCGTTAGTAGCAATAACAACTGTTTCTTCAAGCTCATCAACTTGATACATATCTGCAAAGTTGTATGTAGTAGGTTCAGGTCGAAGATAAAAACCCTCATTAGTCTTTTTAATATTAAATTCTTTCATTAGTTGCAGCAACTCTTGTTTTATAGAGTTATAGCGACGCTCTTTTAAATCAGTCACTTTTTTTAAGTGCATGTATTTATCCACTGTCTCTTCTATAGTAGAAGCCTGCCATTGCTGTTTTTCTAAATCAAATTTAAACCTATAGTTATTTGTTTCCTCTATACTCTTTTTGGCAGGAACATACCCCAAGTTGTAGGCATCATTGTTTGAAGATACCTCAAAATTGGAAAGGTCAAAGCGTTCCTTTAACTTGTCCCCATGCTTTAAAAGCGTATGAATAATTCCTCTATCGATAGCTTCTTCATAAAATCCATCCATCCATCTATAGGTAATTTGTTTACGCTCCTGTAAGATAGTTTCATTGATTAAAACGTTATCAAAATCTTCTTCCAAAGCTAAACTATCTTTTTTTATCTGCACATAATAACTGTGTATATCCTCTTTTTTTATAGTTGTTAAAATATCTTTGTTTAATTTGATTTCCTGTTGAAGCCCAGAAGCTTGTTCGCTTAATGTGTTTATACGTTCTAAAGACATACGAAACCTCCACTGTTTTTTTTAGTTTATCAAAAAACTAAAATGGTTTTATTAAATTCAGAAAAAAGATTCGGAATCTGATAAAATAACACTTTTTTAAAACTTTTGATAAAAAATTACAAAAAAATTAGACTTCTTGGATGCTCTATGTTAAAAATTAGAAGCTTTTAAGCAAGGGAGGCTTTACAATTATGAAAATTAACACTAACGTTGTTTCACTTAACACACAAAATCTTTTAAGAAAAAGTAGTCAATCTTTAGAAAATCATATGAGTCGTTTGAGTTCTGGTAAAAGAATTAACAGTGCAGCAGATGACGCGGCAGGCGTTGCTATTGCTACAAGAATGGATAGCAAAATCCGTGGCATGGAAGTTGGAGTAAGAAACTCTAATGATGGTATTTCTGCTGTGCAGACAGCCGAGTCAGCTCTTGGCTCCATAACAAATATTCTTCAGCGCATGAGGGATTTAGCAGTTCAATCTGCTAATGGTACAAATAATTCAGACGATAAAGACGCTCTTGACGGTGAGTTTACACAATTGAAAACAGAAATTGACCATATTGCTGATAAAACAACTTTTAATGGAATCCAGTTGTTAAATGCTAGCGGTTCTATTGACATTCAGCTTTCTGATGTGAAAGATGATACAATGTCCATTAATACTATTGATGCTACTTCAGCAACATTAGGCGTTAGCACAGGTATCGGAGCTAGTGGAGATGCTTCAGCTGCTATGCAAGAACTTGATGATGCAATAAAAAAAGTGTCTGACCAACGTGCAGAATATGGTGCAAACTTAAACCGTCTAAACTTTAACGTTGATAATATTAGTAGTGCTTCTAATAATTTATCTGCGGCTAAATCCAGAATCGAAGACGCAGACATGGCAGCGGAAGTTAGCCAAATGACAAAAGATAAAATTCTTATGCAATCAGGTATGGCTATGTTGAGTCAAGCTAACCAAAATCCTCAACAAATTACACAATTGTTACAATAATAGCAACAAACCTACTACAAATTTTGTAGTAGGTTTTGTATTTTAATTTATAATTAAACGAAATTCAGAATTAAAAAATCTATTTATTTTAAAAAAGTTTCACTCAAAAAAATACGTTAAAAACCTTGTAAACTAAGGATTATATTCATTTATGAAAAAAAGTCAATAAAAAAGTGTGCAAAAAAATTGGACTTTAAAAACCCTCTCTGTTATAACATATACGCTTTAGTACAAGGGGGATTTATTAACATGAAAATTAACACTAATATTGTATCATTACAAACACAAAATCTTTTGAGAAAGAATAGCCAAGAACTTGAGTCTCATATGACACGCTTGAGCTCTGGTAAAAGAATTAACACAGCAGCAGACGATGCAGCAGGTATCGCTATTGCAACAAGAATGGACTCAAAATTAAGAGGAATGGATGTAGGTATTCGCAATTCAAATGACGGCGTTTCTTTAGTGCAGACAGCTGAGTCAGCTCTTGGCTCCATAACAAATATTCTTCAGCGCATGAGGGAGTTAGCTGTTCAGTCAGTTAACGGAACGAATAATACAACAGACCAAGCAAGTTTAGATGGGGAATATCAACAATTAATTTCAGAAATAGACCATATTGCTGATAAAACGACATTTAATGGAGTTCAATTATTAGATGGTACCGGTACAGATGTAGCAATTCAACTTTCTGATGTGAAGGGCGATACAATGTCTATATCTTTAACAGATGCTACTGCATCCACTGGATTGTCTTTAAGCAGTGATATTAAAACAGATGCTGGTACTACAAATACAGCAATTCAGGAAGTTGATGACGCTATTCTTAAAATCTCTAATATGAGAGCTGAGTATGGTGCAAATTTAAATAGATTAAACTTTAACATAGATAATATGAGCAGTGCTTCTACTAATTTATCTGCGGCTAAATCCAGAATTGAAGACGCTGACATGGCAAAAGAAGTAAGTGAAATGACGAAAAATAAAGTTTTAGTACAATCAGGTATGGCTATGTTAAGTCAAGCTAACCAAAATCCACAACAAATTACACAATTACTTCAAAATTAATTTATAAACTAAAAGCTACAGAGATTTTAAATTTCTGTAGCTTTTTTCATAGTTTTTACTGTACAAAGAAAAAGAATTAGAAAATTGGTTTGATTTGTAAGGGAATCCGCAAATAAACATCAATACTAATTAAAAGGTTATAAATTACATTCTAAAACAGATGTTAAAATAAATAGTTTAATAAAACGAGGAGAGGTTCCAATGAAAGTGGTAGTAACAGGAGGGGGAACAGGAGGGCATTTGTTTCCTGCTATCCTAATTTGTGAAGAGTTAATTCGAAATGGTCATGAAGTATATTATTTTGGTAATGCAAAATGTATTGAAAAAACTGAAACTGCAAAGAGAAACATTCCATTCTATGCTATTCCATCGAGAAACACATCCAAAAAAGATATAAAGTTTGTAGTCGAAAACACAAGAGGTATATTAAAAGCATTACGTATATTAAAAAAAATTAAGCCAGATGTCGTTTACTCAACAGGTGGGTTTACAACTGCTCCGGTTTTAGCAGCTACTTCATATTTAAAAATACCATTTGTGTTGCATGAACAAAATACGGTTGTAGGTTTAGTGAATAAAATCTTTAGAAAGAGCGCAAACTCCTTTATTCACTCGTTTCCTTTTGATGTAGAAGAGCATGAGAAAATGATAGGGAATTTATCTAGGTATGATGACGAACTTCAACGAACGGAGTCACACGTAGTATTTATGGGAGGAAGCGGTGGAGCTAAATTTATTAATCAGTTAGCTGTGCAATATGCTAAAGATAATCCCCATAAACAGGTGTGTTTGTTATCAGGAAGAAACTTTGAGATGACAGAATCTATCCCGAATTTAAGTATTCAGGGTTTTGTTGAAGATATGAGAGAAATATATAGAAAATCAGAAGTAGTAATTGCCAGAGCGGGCTCAACTACATTAGCCGAGTTATCTTATTATGGAATTCCTTCTATTATTATTCCAATGCCAAACAGTGCAGACAATCATCAAGAAAAAAATGCAGAATACTACGAGTGGAAAAACGCAATTATTAAAATTTCACAGGATGAATACACCTACCATACGTTAAGTAACGCAGTAAACAAATTAAGCAGAGATTTAAAAAAATCACTTTCTACCCATTTTAAATCTTGCTACAACAAAAATGCAAAATCACAAATTATAAAAGAAATTCATAGAGTATCAAAAGCGAACAAAATTCACTAAAATATACTTTTAATGAAAATGTCCTTTGGATTTTTTAGTAACATCCGTTATATATAATAGCTCCATTTAAAAAGTGGAAACACTATTTATTTAGTTTTTTTCACACAAATTGTTTTTTTATGTCATATTTATTTCTGCAATTGAGGTAGATAGCAGTAATCTCAAAATCGTTTATCTTTGAAAGGGAGAGATTTTAAATGGCTTACAAAGTTTTAATAGTTGATGACGCGGCATTCATGAGAATGATGATTAAAAACTTCTTGAAAGATGAAAGTGACTTCGAAGTAGTAGGAGAAGCTGAAAATGGTGAAGTTGCTGTTGAAAAATATAAAGAGTTAAACCCGGATATTGTTACACTTGATATCACTATGCCTGACGTAGATGGTCTTGAAGCATTAAAAAGAATACGTAATATCAATCCAGACGCAAAAGTAATTATGTGTTCAGCAATGGGACAACAAGCAATGGTTCTAGATGCTATTCGTAATGGAGCGAAAGATTTTGTTGTAAAACCATTCCAAGGTCCGCGTGTATTAGAAGCTCTTCGCAAAGCTTTACAATAAGAAAGGGAAGTGAATGTAAGTGGAGCAAGAATTTATAAATATGTTCCTGGAGGAAAGCCAGGAACATCTTCAATCATTAAATGAAAATGTACTTAAACTAGAAAATAACCCAGAAGATTTAGCTGTAGTAGGTGAAATCTTTCGTTCTGCTCATACTTTTAAGGGTATGGCTGCAACAATGGGTTTTCTAGACTTGTCTAATTTGACACATCAAATGGAAAATGTGTTGGACTTAATTAGAAATAGCAAAATGGGTGTAAACTCGGTTGTTATTGATGTCATTTTTGAATGTATTGATAACTTAGAGAGAATGGTTATAGACATTGAGAATGGGGGTCAAGGACATTTGGATGTAAGCGGGACAGTAGGGAGACTTAAAGAACTACAAAATGGAGGTTCTTCTAGTACGAAAACTGAAACGCCTAAAGAGGCTGAATCAACAGCAGCTTCTACAAAAGATACAAACAATCCTACTTATAAGGTATCAGTAACGCTTGCACCAGATTGCTTATTAAAATCTGTACGAGCATTAATGGTAGTTGATACTTTAAAAACAATTGGTGAAATAGTAAATACAACTCCTACTATAGGAGATATTGAACAAGAAAAATTAGATTTTACGCTTACAATTACTTTAGAGACAGAAAAAACAGTAGATATTATTAAGGAAGCTGCCTTATCTGTTTCAGAAGTTGCAAATGTAGAGGTAGAATTAGTAGGAGGAAAGGTAGTTGAACAAGTAGCACCTAAAGCAGAAGCACCTAAGGTAGAAGCGCCTAAAGCAACTAATCCTGCTCCTACAACAACACCAGCTAAACCTAAAACCGCTCCTAAAAAAGCGGAGGGTGATGTAAAGCGTTCTTCTAATCAGACTATTCGTGTTAACCTTGAAAAGATTGAAGACTTGATGAATATGTTCGAAGAAACAGTTATTGAAAGAGGAAGAATTGAAGAAATAGCTTTTCAAATGGGTAATCCAGAATTAAATGAAAGATTGCAAAGACTGGCTAACGTTTCTAAAGAACTTCAAAATATTGTACTTAACATGAGAATGGTTCCTGTTGAAACAGTATTTAATCGCTTCCCTAGAATGGTTAGAACTTTATCAAGAGATTTAGGTAAGAGCATTGACCTAATTATTGAAGGTGAAGATACAGAAATAGATAGAATTGTAATTGATGAAATAGGGGACCCACTTGTTCACTTAATTCGTAACTCAGTTGACCATGGTATTGAAACAAAAGAAAAACGTATTTCTGTAGGAAAAGACCCTACGGGTACTGTACGCTTAGAGGCGTTTCATAGTGGTAATAGCGTAGTTATTCAAATTAGTGATAATGGTGGCGGTATTAATAAACGAAAAGTAATTGAAAAAGCAATTAAGAACGGTATCTTAACAGATTCTGAATCCTTAAAGTTATCTGATTCTGAAATTTATGACCTTCTTTTTCAACCAGGCTTTAGCACGGCAGATAAAATCTCTGACATATCCGGTAGGGGTGTTGGTTTAGATGTTGTTAAAACGACAATTACTAAATTAGGCGGAACTTTAACGGTAAAATCAGAAGAAGGAAAAGGTAGTATCTTTATTATTGAATTACCATTAACCCTTTCTATTATCCAATCAATGCTAATTGAAACTTCGGGTAATCGTTATGCTATTCCATTAGGTAATATTGTTGAAAGTATGCGTTTGTCTCCAGAAGAAGTACATAGCATTCAGGATAAGCATGTAATGAATTACAGAGAGAAAACAATTCAAATTATTGCTTTAAGAGATTTGTTCCACAAACAAAGATTCTTACATAACAACAAAACAGAATGGTTACAAGTAGTAATTGTGAAAAACAATGAAAGAACGTTTGCTGTTGCTGTTGATAGAATACTTGGACAAAGGGAGATTGTTTTAAAATCCTTAGGAGCATTCTTTAAAGAATCCAATAACTTCTTCTCGGGTGCAACTATTCTTGGAGATGGAAAGGTAGTTCTAATTGTAGACTGTGAGAAATTAAAATAAAACTAAGCGACTGTCGGTAGTATTAAAGCTACTAACAGTCGTTTAGTTTTTTTTATTATTTTTGTCTTGTGCTTCTTTTAAACGTTGTTTAATTGAAAGTACAAATTCATTTATTTGTGCGCTACAGTCGTTGCATACATTACCTGTATTAATCTCTTTTTTACACATTCCACACCTATATTTTTTAGACATACTCAACCTCCTAAAACTAGCAATAACAATCTAATTTTTAAAAGTTTTATCATCAAATTGAGTCTTAGTCAACCTAAAGTTCTAACTACGTAAAAAAGAGGCATTGTGAGTCCCGAAGAGAATACAAAGAAATAGAATAATGATTTATGCGTAGTGGCGCTTCTATTAGAGGTTTTATATAATAAAAAACATAGAATTATAAAATAATTCTATGTTTCTTAATTTTAATTTCGTATTAAGCTGCTGACGAAGGATACTTTTTAAGTTCTTTAATAGTACCTTTAATACCATCGTAGAACATTGCCGCTAACTCTTCTTCAGCTGTTCGTGAATCTGCAATCTGTTCTAAACCACTCTCATCCATTGAACCTTGAATAGCAAGAGCAGCAATAGCTTTAGTAGCCATCAAACTTGCAACCATCTCCTGAATAGTCTCTTTATAATACAGTTGAATAATCTTACAAGTCTTTTCTTGACCTAATCTCCAAGCACGTCGCTTAGCTTGTTCATTTGTGAAATGTTGGTATCCCATCTGATAAAATAGAATTGTAGGGAATGCAATTAAGTTTAGACCTGTTTTAACTAATTCTGGATTAGTAACTAAAATGTTTGTACCTTTAGCAACTTCAGAACGAATAAATTTTTCACGGTCTTCACTTTTTACTTTAACCATTGAACCATCACAACTAATTGAGTAATTATTAGTTGGATTTAGTACAGTTACTTTGTATCCAGCTTCAATTAATCTATCAGAAACATAACCATTAATATTGTCAGATGAATAATGAGTATAGATAATCATGCGGTTATCTAACATGTTGATTTCTCTATCCACTATTTCCATTAATCGTAATGCTTTTTTATCTTCGTATTTACTGATGACGGGTGTTTTAATTAATACTTCGCCATCAGAATTCATTAGATTTTTAGGCTTAGTAGGGGTATCTAGGAATGAGTAATTTAACTGTACTGTATTTTTAAACAATCTCTTGTCATCACTAGCTTTTGCTTTAATTTCGCTAACTAGTTTATCGTGAGCCTTCTTAAGTGCTTCATCCATTTCAACCTCTTCGTAATAATGTTCTAATGCTGGCATATCATCAACCATGTCGTCCATAGTGATAAAAATAGAGTTATCTTGCATAAAATAAGGGAAGATTAGAGGGCTAATTCCAGGTCGTTTTTTAGGAACTCGTGCTTCTCTTTTCTTTTTACCGCCTTTTTCTACAAGTGCATATACTTTATCTACTACTCCATAATCAGTTTGGAATTTATCAGCGTCATTAACTCTGTATCCGTACTTCATCATTTTCTTAGGTTGTAGCATAAAATCAGCTTTAAATCTTGAATTAGCATAACCATTCATTGCTGTACCTGTACCGGTAATAACATATTTAACACTGTTAACTAGAGCAGAACAAGCCTCTCCACGTTTGGATTCACCAGCATACTCATGAAATTCATCAGCAATTAAATGCGTAAATCTATACTTCATCTTTTTAAAGATGTAGTTAGCAACTGATGCTCTAGTTCCAAAGCGTTTAGTACCTTCTTTTTTCTTGCCAGATACAATGTCTTCAAGATTTCTTAGATACTCAATTTTTTTAGCAATGCTCTTGCGTTGAGAAGAACCAGAACCGTAATTTTCCATTGTCTTTCTAGCTGCCTCAATCGCTTTTCTAATTGCAAATTTGTCATTTGGATAGAAACCTTTTAAGTCACTGCTATAAACAAATTTTTTCTCAGATAAATCTAAGTTAAAGTTATTCTTAGTTAGAGGCTCCCAAAGTACAGTGTCACACTTTTTACATTTATAATTGTGATTTGTCACTTTTTCAAAATAATCGTATGGGACAGGCTTTTGAAGCACTGATAATTCGCCAGTTTCTTCATCTCTTACCTTTGTTTTTCGGAGAATAGGCTCTGCGCAACAAGGACAACTAAATCCCTTTTCATATAAATTTAGATATTTTTGACCATTAAATTCATACGTAACATTACCCCATTTAACAACAGGTCTGTAGGCATGTGTCTCTTTAGCATATTTTTGTCCTAAAATAAATGCACGCTCAACATTGTCATCAAGGTAACCGAGAGCTTCAAATTCAATTAAATCTGATACACTCATGATTTTATGAACAGTGATATCTTTAACAGTTTTAAGAAGTTCTTCTTCCCAAACAGTATCGACCAAATGGTCAGGACAAAGGACAAGTAACTTTAATGTTTTTCCTTTAGATTCAGAATGAACTTTAGCAATACCGCTCATCATGTACGTTTTCCCGGTGCCCATCTCGCAAATTAAAGAAACAAAGTTATTTTTCTCTAAACCTTTAACTCCGGCAGCAATACCATTTCTTTGAGCTTCATATGGCTTACGGACTAACTCATCAATTTTTTCGTTCATTTCATTAGAAATATCGTTCCACACATGTCCAGGTTTTGCAATTGATTGAATACGATTAGTCATCATTTGTGCAATGTATTCCATGTAATCATTAAACGAATCTAGTGAATCATATTGTTCGTTCTCAGTGAAATATAATTCTTTAGAGCGAACTTTTTCACTAATAATAGGTTCAATAATTTTTTCATCAATTACTACTTCGTAGGGTAGTTTATTTCCCGAGGCAATTAATACCTCTAATTGTTGAAGTAAGTCATTTTCTATCATTATGCCAAACAAAGAATTTACCCACTCTTTGTAAACATTGAGTAAATATTTTGTTCTATTTAGTAGTTTAGTACTAACAGGAGTTTTCCCCTTATTTAATAGGACATCTAAAATACTTTCTGCAATATGTTTTTCAACAAATAACTGTCCTGCTAATATTGTAGGTTCAGTCATTTTTGGCACCATAGGTGTGGTAAGTGAATTGTTAAGCATTGTGTATACTTCTTCTTTTATGGCATAAGGAACATTTTTTGAGGATTCTAAAAAGATAATATTTCGTGCTTTGGAAATACGACTTTGTTTCTTTCTTTCATCTTCTTTTAATTTTCGTAAATCTTCAGTATCATCTTTTTCATCCTCTAGCATAATGACATCCTTAATTTCACGATTGAATACAATTCTAGTTGAATGTTCAATTTGTTTCTTGTGCATTGTGTACTCATCAAGAAAAGGAATTAAAAACGCATTATTCATATCCTTTTTACCTAATCCAAAATGTAAAACTAATTCGTTAGCTTTGCGATTAAAACTGCCAAGGTCTACTCCATGAAAGATTGCTGCAACAATTTCATTATGAATTGTGCCTTCAACATCAAATTTTTTATAGTATAGGTCAGTAACCTCAACCATAGCATTTTCTTCTCCAAAACTAGCTTCCATAAGTAAAGTAGTATAGTTAATAGTAGACATAATAATTTCTCCTTTAGTTTCTTATTCTTATTTTTATTTTTATTTTGTTGGGTTTTTTCTAGCTGCTGTCGTTGCTTTGTTCTTTCTATCTCCGATAGAAATTTTTTCAAGTAATGAAACAATTCTCCCGTCAGGTGTCATTGTTTTAATTTTTAATTCAGAAGTCTTCTTAATAGAAATAACAGGAACTACTTTCCCGCCTTTAGTTTCTTCCGTCATTGTTGCTACTTCTCGTCTCACTAAACTCGCTTTAAGTACATGAGGTAACATTTTTTTACCTTTAATCATGTCTTTGTGTAAGTGAGTATCATAAATTCCGTTCGTAATACCTGTAGGAGCGATAGCTGATAAATGACCAACACGATACTCTTGTAATGGATTATTTAATTCCACTGTATTTTCTGTTGGTTTGTAGAGGTCCTCTAACAAACTCTGTGGGTTTTGCTCATCCTTAAACAAGTGTAAGTGGTCTTGTCCATCAATTATTTGTCCTCTAAATTTTTCAGGTAGTGTTAGCTCTTTAGTAAGAATAATTTCCTGTACGTCAGTATAGTGAGGGAGTCTGTCAGGAAGCATAATAGCTCTTTTTAGCTCTTGCTTCTGAGATACTTCGTCAGCTTTTCCTGGAGTGCTAATGAAAATTAAATTACCAAATTCATCGTCGGTACGATAAATCCCTACAATTTTTAAGTTCATAAGCTTCTTAAAGAATTTTTTCACTTGGAAATAGGGGAGGTTAAAAATTAGATACCCACCATTTTTCACAGGGCTTCTGTATCTTAAATAATTACCAAACTCGACTACTTCTTCGTGACCGGCTGAATTTCCAGTAGCTTCAAAAGTGAATTTTTTTTGTAAAAACAAAGCAATATCAAAACAATGAGGAGTCATTGAATGGAGACCGCCTTTAGCTACTTTGTCAATTCCTTTATCAAGCGCTTTTTTGCAATCTTCAACATTTAGGTCTGAGCCATACAAATGTACGTGAGGAGCATTAACATGTTCTCTGAATGTTAGTAAGTGCTCACCTTGCCCTGAACCTTCTTCAAAAACCGCTACTTCATTTTTAGATTTAAACATTTTAGCAAGTGTTGAAATAACTTCATCACTAAGAGGATTTATTTCTCCATTTTCAACAAAATATTTAACTTCTTCATTTTTTTCAACATCTGAAATTCCGTTTTTTACTTTGATGTAAAGACTTTTACCTAATTTAGCTAAATCGCCATTAGTAGCAAATTCATATCTTTGCAATGTACGCAACTCTCTACTTTTGTTTTTAGTATATTGAAGTAAATCTGTGCAAATGGTTTTTGAATCTCCATAAGTCAAAGCTTCTAATTCAATCAAAGAGTAAACGAGAGATTTTACAGCTTTTTCAAAAATGTTCTTGAAAGAATAGCCTAAATTCGATTCTTTTACAGCATCTGACATTTGAATAAAACTAGTCTCTAATACTTGGATATTTCCTTGGATTTCTTGAATAGGTTGCAGATTGTTCATAACAATTCTCCTTTTAACATTTCTTGTTTTTTTGTTTGAGTACATAATAAATCACTTTTTCTATTTTTGTTGAAATAAATAGAAAAAGTCAGCGGTGAAAATCGCTGACTTAGATGACTAAATTGTTTTATATTAAAAGCTACTTAAGTATTCTTTAAATTCCAGAGTTAATTTCTTTCTCAGTTCCTCTGGAAGGTTGTGAATATTATCATTGTTTAAAAACATATGATTATCGTACATGTGCTCAAATAATTGATTTTCTTCTTCTTTTCCAGTGAAAATTCCAATTGTTTTAACACCTTTTCTTTTTAAATCTATTACTGTATTTTTAACATCCGTAACTGCTAAACTTCCATCATATCCACGATTTCCATGAGGTTGACCATCAGAGATGACAATAAGCAGTTTTTTTCTATTTACTCCATGTTTTAATAAGTAGTCGCCTGCATACGCAATTGAATATCCATCTCTATTCATAGATGATGCATCAATATCTTTTAAATAAAGACCAGCATCTCTTTCAAAACAATTATTGAAATGAATCATTGGTGCAAAGATATTATTAACGCCTTTTTCTTCAAATGACCATACAGCATGAGTAATCTTAGCTTGTTTTAACATTTCATGTTGAACAATTGCTGCAATGCGATTTACTTCATATCGTGGTAAATAGGTATCATTTTTTTTATTTAAAACTTGATGTATATTTGACCCAGAGCGGTCAACGAAAATTAAAACATCCATGTCAACTTTGTCGTTTTCAAATCGCTTTTTATAGTAAACATCCTTTGCGTTGAAAGCAGCAGCTTTAATTAACCTACGGCTATCTAAGCGACCGGACGTTTGCATGCGTTGCATAATTTGTCTCTTTTGCTCTGAAAGTTTTAACAGTTCATTGGCACCTCGTTTGATGAGCATACTATATTGTTCAATATAGGTAAGATACTCGAAATCAGTAAATGGAATCATTTCAGTACGCTCTCTAAATACCGGAACACATTCTTTATGAATATCTTCATTAACTAACACCGGTTTTAATTCTGTAATTTTCTTTTCCTCTAAAGTTTCAGCTACTTTTTGTTTATTGCTTTTTTTAGTAGAATTCATAAATTCTCCAAGAATAGTAGCGGTTACTGGTTTTCTAGCTTCACTTTTTAACTCTTTTATTTTTCGTTCAGTATGTGTTTTCATTTGTGAACTTTTTTTCATTAAGTTTTCAGTGATATCTTCTACGAGGTCTGAAGTGAACTCTTTACTTAAATCGCCACTCTTACCGGAAGAGTCTTTGCCGTTTTTGCTGTCAAATTCTTTTGCTACAGCTTCAGCAAGCTCATCTTTAAGTTTTGTTAATTCCTCCGATAGTTCGCTGTTTTCGTTCTCATTATTTGGTGCAGTCTTTTCTTTGCTTTGAATATTATTTAAACCATCGTTCTCCGTAGGATTAGCTGAACCTTTTGAATTATCAGGGTACATGCCATCCATCTTGCTTTCTTCGCTATTATTAAATTCTTTGCAAAGAGGAGATATAATATCCATAATTTTATGAGCTACTTTAACAGCCTCTTTAGTGGATTTTGATGTTCGACAATAAACCATATAAGGGAAAATTTGCTTAAGATAATTCATAATTTCTTCATTTTTAATAGTAGGCAATGAAGTAGATTGCGTACATCTAATATATAAGATTGCATTACGAATAATTACTAATTTTTTATTAGCACTTAGCTTTTCGTTATAGTCAATTTCATCAAAATCTTGCTGAATGTTCTCAGCCATGCGCTGACATAGAAGATAAAATGCATCATTTAAATACTTTGAAACTTTTGCCATCCAATGTTCGATTCTATCGTCTTCAACAATATTAAGAATATCACGGGCATAAGCGGCTAACTTTTTATATTTACCTCTGCAAGTGTTTAGGTACATATCCCATGCTTTTTTAGAAGTAAATCTGATATGTCCAACTTCATGACCTACAATTCCTTTAGCAATATTAAAATTCTCATCTAAGTTATCTGTGAAATATGGGAAGAATAATCCTATATATATAGTTGCAAAATCTGTAGCACAAGAATCATCATCAGTAAGTTGAATTCTCATACGAGTAATTTGTTTTTCAAGGTCTTCAGAGAAATGAAATTCACCTTTTGTTCCTACGATATACATAAACATTTCTAACGATTTGTGAAGTTTAGGGTGTCTTAGTTTAGCTGTATTAATTAATTCCTTAGTATTTGTTAACATAATATCTTCTCCTTATTATCCGTTTTTAAAAGTAGCCCCGATATAAACGGGGCTAAATTTGATTCTATTTTTTAAATTTCTAATAATTCTTCAACAGTCATATTTAAAGCCTCAACTTCACTAAATACAGTTGCAATTGGAGCTCGTTGTTCTTTAGGGTATTTTTGAATAACCATAAGGACAGCTTCTTTAACTTCAAGCATACAGCTTAACTCTAAAATTGCTTCAAAATTACGCTGAGATGCAACATAACCATCAAGAGTCCCATTCATTACACCTTGCTGAATAGCATTTTGAATTTCTAGAAGTTCTAAAATTTCATCTTCTGAAAAATCACCCAATTTTAATACATTTTTTTGGAACTCTGTGTATTTAATAGGGAAGTTCTCGTAGTATTTTTTAGCATCTTCTGGTTTCATATACTTTGTTTCAATGGCAACAAAACGGTCCAGTGTAGCAGGGTTTAGCTCGTTTGTACCAGCGTAACCATCATTAACACAAGTAACTACACGGAAGTTTTTGTGAGCTACAATTTCTTCACCAGTGAGTTGGTTATAAATTGTACGTTGTCTGTCCATCGCAGAATGTAATTGAATGAAAATTCCTGGAAGAACTGAGTTACCTTCGTCCAAGTAGAAAATAGCTCCTTTTATCATTGCTTCAATAAGAGGTGCATTTTTAACTCCTACGTTTCCGTCTTCAAGAGTGTTAATACCAATGAAAGTTTCTAAAGTTGCGTCCATTGAACCACCAACAAATGTCATTGGATAATTTAGAAGTGAACAAATAGTTTTAACAAGTGTTGATTTACCAGTTGAAGTTTCACCACGAATAAATAGGTTCTTACCTACTAAGAATGCAGCAATTCCACGTTTAATTGGGTCTGTCCAACCAGTGTAGTAAGTTTCATTAGGAATAAGTAAAATTTCTTCTGCTGTTAATTCCTTAAGTTGTAATTCTCGGAAATTCATACACTGTTTAATAAACTTTTCAGGTAAGTCGAATGTTCTAAGTTTCTCTTCTGCTGCATTATGGTCACTAACATCTGGTCGCATAGCTAACGCTTGCTCTTTTGTTGATTTTGGTTTTTCAAGTTTAGTAACCTTATTTTCGTTTGCAGCATTACGTACTGCTTTGTTAGGTTCTTTGTCTTTAATAAAAGTAACAACTGCTTCTGTTCCTTCATTCATATCACCAAACAAAGTATATTGAAGAGTCTCTTTCTTTTCTCCATTAACAGAGATTGATAATCCTCCATTACTAGTTGCTTTATCAACTTTCTTTTCTTCTGGTTGAATTTCAGTAGGTGAATTCTTTTCTTCATGAACTTCTTCAACAACAGGTGCTTTAACTGCTCCAGTAGCTGAAAATGAACTTGTATCCAGCTCATTTTCTAACAAAGGTTTCTCAGCGATAATGTCATATTCATCATCAGTAAATTTGTTGATAGCTAATACTCCATTTAAGATAGATTCCTCAATTTTAGTAACTACCTTAGCTAAAGTTAATGCTTCAGGAGAATCTTTCTTAATTTCATTAGATGTAAATAGTTGTTCAGTCAATGTAGCTGTATCTGCATCGGTTAACTGTTCAGCCATCTCTAACAGAATAATAGATTGTAGAATATCCTCATTACTGAATTTATCAACTCCGCCATTAAAAATAACGTTACTTAGTACTTTTTTATGCTTAGTCCAATTCAAAAAGATTTCTTTGTCACCTTTTTTAAATCTAAAGCCCTTAACGTCCTCCATTAAATCAATAAGTTCAACTTTAACTTCTGAAAATGAAATACCACCAAGACGAATTTTTCGTAAAGCATTTGCAATTTGATAGTTAACTTTCATGTCTTCGATAGTCGTACCGCCAGCAAGTTTAGTTCCATCAATATAAGCTCTGCTTTTTTCTGAAATAATAGATGTTAAAGAAATTTGTTTTGTAGTAATCATAATGGTTTGTTCTCCTTTGAGTTGCTTTTTTTTGGAACATTATATAGCCAAAAATGAAAATGTGGGAAAAAATCTATAATTCTTGCATATCTCAGTCTGAATACACAAAACAAGGGGAGGTAATTAAAGAAGAGGGGGGAAACAAAAAAAGAGCCTTGTTAACAAGGCTCTTTGGATGCTAAAAAGGAATTATAAAAGCAGCTTATCTACTTTTCCAACAAGTTCATTTACTTCATTCTTAGAGAGCTGTAAAGTAGCTCCTACGGAACTTCCCTTATGGTGTAATTCTTCTGATATTAAAGAAGAGAAAATGATAATAGGCAAATCTTTAGTGTTTGGATTTTCTTTAATTCTTTTAGTTAGATGATGACCGTCCATTTTTGGCATTTCGATATCCGTAATCAATAAATGAACACTATCAGTAATTTTCCTTGTTTCGTTAACAACTAATGATTCAATACGGTTTAAAGCTTCTTCACCATTTTTAAAGAAAGTTAAGTTCTCATAACCAGCGGATTCTAGCGTTTCTTGCATAACCTGGCGAAGCATGCCAGAATCTTCTGCTATATAGATAATTTTGGTTTTTCTTTCAGGGTTATATCCGTAAGGGTTATTGCCTGAACTTTTTGATGCATTTTTAGCAGTTGGTTTCGTGTTTGGACTTATCTCATAAACTAGTTTTTCATAATCCAACATTAAAACAATCTTTTCATTTAATTTCACAATACCAGATGTGGTTTCTTCAAGACCCATTGATAAGGAAGAAGGCTCCTCGATTTGCTGCCATGAGATACGTTGAATTCTATCCACTTCATCAACACGAAATACAACTTTCATTTCATTTAATTCAGCAATAATAAACTTTGATTCTTCTTTAGGCACAGAAGGTACGATGTTCAAAGCTTTTGCTAAATCAATAACTGGGATAATTTCTCCCCTTACTTGAAGAACGCCCTCAACAGCAGGGTGGGTTTCAGGTATACCTGTAACATATGAAGAATGAATAATCTCTTTTACTTTCATAACGTTAATGCTAAATAAATTCTTGCCAATAGAGAAAGTTACTATCTCTAACTCATTTGTGCCACTCTCTAAAAGAATACCTTTATTATGTTCACTCAAAATAAACACTCCTTTCAAATATATTTGTAGCGGATTAAGCTATTCAATAACAGATTTTTTGGTGTAAATCAAAAAAAGGTGCTGTAAATTAGCACCTTTTAGTAGTAAATATTCAGTTTGCTAATTTTAAAAAAGTAATTTATCCAATGTATTAATTAATGTAGTAACTTCTGGTTTTGATACTTGCGCATTTGCGCCAACAGTTTCTCCTTTATGACGTAGCTCATTAGATATCAACGACGAGAAGATAACTACTGGTAAATCAGAAGTTCTAGGATTATCCTTAATTTTTTTAGTCAAATGATGACCATCCATTTTAGGCATTTCAATATCAGTAATTAATAAGTGAACACTATCTGTAATAGGTAAGTTACTTTCCCCTAATTTTTCAATATGTTGAAGAGCATCTTCACCATTTTTAAAGAAAGTTAAATTTACATAGCCAGCAGCTTTTAATGTTTCTTCTAATAGTTGTCGCAACATAGCAGAATCTTCAGCGATATAAACAATTTTTTTGCTTCTATCATTACTCTTTTCAGCTACTTTTTGAACATCTTTTACACTCATATTTGTACTCGGGCTAATATCGTAAACTAGTTTTTCATAATCTAACATTAAGATGATTTTATCTTCAAGTTTCACAATACCAGACGTAGTTTCTTCAAGACCCATTGATAAAGTAGAGGGCTCTTCAATTTGCTGCCAAGAAATACGTTGAATGCGATGAACTTCATCTACACGGAATACTACTTTCATTTGATTTAACTCAGCAATAATAAATTTAGATTCTTCTTGTGAACCCTCACTGTGAATTCTAAGGGCTTTAGCTAGGTTAATAACAGGGATTATTTCACCTCGTACTTGAAGCACTCCTTCAACAGCTGGATGACTCTCAGGAATTTCCGTAACGTGAGAAGGGTGTATAATTTCTCTAACTTTCATAACATTAATACTGAATAAGTTTTTTCCAACTCGATAAGTAACGATTTCTAATTCGTTTGTTCCACTGTCTAATAATATACCTTTTTTTTCTTCACTCAATTGTAATTACCCCTTTCGGAAAATATAAAATGAAATGCATGACATTCATTATTAAATAACGGTTAGTAAAATAAAAATATTAAAAATATAAAATCTGAAATTCGAACTTAAACTTCATCATGTACTATATAATACATTTTAGAAACTTGTGTAAAAATATATTAGAGGTCTGTTTATGAATACTAAAAAAAAACTAACCCATCCATTTTATACGTATGATGAATTAATAAAACACTATGTACATGAAAAATATGAACTCGTCCATTATGAATTAATTCTGGATTCTTTACATATGTCCAAGATAAAAGATAGTGACTGGGAAGAGAAGCACCTTAATGCAGAGCGGTTATACCAGGAAACAAAGGAATTAGTAGAATTTCTTTCATTTATATTAGAAAAAGAAAGAACTAATTCTATAAGTAGACCAACTTAATAGTAAGTTGGTCTACTTAATTACATACTTTTATTTTGAAGTTTCTTGTTGGTCATTTTTTAATGGTTCAACAAATAAATTGTTGATTTCAGTTTTTAGCTTTTCATCTTGATATTTAACGTTATCATCAGTTCTTAAAGCTGCTATTTTCTTGGATAGTTGGCTTTCACCGAAGAAGTATGGAGCTTGTTTCTTTAAATCAGCTTTCATTTCTTCAAAAGTTTTGCCTGAATCTTTAAAATTAGCATTATAGATTTCTTCTAAATCTGCATCAGTTACATCAATACCCTCATTAATTGCTTTTTCGTGAGCAAGTTGCAATTTAATTTGGTCCTTATCAATATCTGCATTTTCCCCATATTGCTTAGCCAGTTTATTAACTTCATCATCTGAAACAGGATATTTAGTTAATAACAACTGATTTTCAATAAATTGATTAACTTCTGTTAACAGTAATTGATTAAATGCTTTTTTCTTCAAGTCTCCGACTGTTAGTTCTTTTCCGTCAACTGATACCAATACATCTTTGTCTTTTAATTTATAATATGAACTTGATTGAAATACATCTTTGCTTGAGATTGCTTGCTCGCCATCTTTTTCTTTTCCAGGAGCAACATCTTGTGCTTTAGAGCAACCAACAACAAGAAAAGTAAGTGCACCAACTGTAATTAATGGTTTTAAGTGTTTTTTTATCATAAACCCAACCCCTATATATAAAAAACATACATTTTAAAATTTCTTGGCACAATAATAAACCCTTTTTAAAAAAATAGGAAAGAAAGTTGAGTTAAAAGTATTTTTTTAAGTTATGTTCTAAATCCTAGACATAATTCAAATACCTGCTATATTAATTTGAAACCGTTTCAGGTTGAAAGGGGAGAAGGAGTTGTCATTATCAAATGATAGAAAAACAAAGTTCAAAAGAAGACTGAAAATAGTGCTTATAACCTTTTTTTCTTTCGTTTTTTTAAGTATGCTAAGTTTTGTTTCCCTTGCGATATACGTAGGATTTAAAGTTACAAATCCTAAAGTAATGGGGATTAATCAACATCCTTTTGATTATGGTCTTACTTTTGAGGACGTATCATTTACAACTCCAGATGGAATTACTTTAAAAGGTTGGTGGATTCCAACACAAGAGATGGAGACTGTACATTCAGAGAAAGCAGTAATTTTTGCGCATGGATATGGTCATAATAGAGTTGTGCTGAATAGATTAAAGTTAGCTAAAAGATTAACACAAGAAGGTTATAATGTACTTATGTTTGATTTTAGGAACTCCGGACTTTCACAAAAAGACGAAGCGACCATAGGATTAAAAGAACAAACAGATTTAATGACTGCAATTAATTTTGTGGCTGATGAAAAGAAAATGAATAATATTGGTTTAATGGGGTGGTCTATGGGAGCATCCACTTCTATCATGACTGGTGTGAAATCTAAGAATGTTAAAGCGGTTATTGCAGACAGTCCGTTTGCAGATTTAAAGGAGTACTCCAAAGAAAGCTTTACGAAATGGACTGGTCTTCCTAGTTTTTTAGCAACCGGTATTACTGTCATTGCGGAGCATTTTACAGAAGTAAGAACAGAGAAGGTTAAACCTGTTATAGCAGCTAAAAAATATAACGAAGAAGACAAGGGGCTATTCCTCATACATAATAAAGGGGACAAGAAGATATCTTATAAACAATCTAAAATAATAAGCGATAAAGCCAAAAATAGTGAGATATGGACACCAGAAAAAGGAGGACATATTCGAACCTATCAGTATTACCAAAAGCAATATGAAGAAAAAACAATTGCCTTTTTGAATAAGTACATGGAAACACCATCTTATTATAATAAAGCAACAGCAAAAAAATCATAAAACACTTTTACGTTTTATGATTTTTTATGTGAAATGCTACTTTACTTTGTATTGCTTCTATTTAATTGTTTTAATTCTGAATTTGTTAGTGGGAGTATTAGAACTTCAACACGACGATTCTTAGCTTTTCCTTCTTTTGTTTTGTTGTCTGCTACAGGGTGGAATTCACCGTTTCCTACAGCACTAAATTTTTCAGGTTGTAATTGTGTGTTTTTTAGTAAAATCTCCATGAAATTTACTGCTCTCTGTGAACTTAAATCCCAGTTAGAGCTAAATTCAGAATTTGAAATAGGCTCGTTGTCTGTGTGACCAGAGACCATAATTTCTCTTGGAGGCTTAGATATTAAGAGTTTTGATATTTCTTTTGCTAAATCAACAGCTTCCTTTTTTACATCGGCTTTTCCCGATTCAAAAAGTGCATTATCTAAGATAGTTAACATTAAGCCTCTTTCCGTTAGAGTAGTTTTTAGTGAGAGGCTAAGTTTATTTCTTGTTATGTAGCTATCCATGTTACGTTTTAGTTGTCTTAATTCTTGCATATCTTGTTCTCTTAATTTCTTTTGTGCTTCACTTTGAGCAGCAGCTTTAGCGGCTTCTTGTTCTTTTAATTGTTGCTGTTCTTTAGCTTCTTCCGCACTTAAAAACTCTTCTTGACCGGTACCACCCTTAAATTCTTCATTAAAAGACAACATTAGTTGTTTGTATTTACCCGCGTCAACATTACTCATGGCAAATAAAACAATAAATAACGCTAAAAGTAAAGTTAACAAATCTGCATAAGGTATCAACCAAGACTCATCTACGTGTTCTTCATGCTTTTTGTGTTTTTTAGACATTATTGTTTATCCTCTGGCTTTGCAGTAATTGCTTGTCTCTCAGTTGCTGAAATAGAACCTAAAATTCTATTTTCAATTAAGAATGGATATGCGCCTGCTTGTAAAAGAAGTAAACATTGTAGAATAAGTCTTTTCTTTGCTATTTCTTCTCCTGATTTTTGTTTTAATTTATTAGCAAATGGATGCCAAATAACATAACCAGTGAAAATACCATATAAAGTAGCAACAAATGCTCCTGCAATAGCATGACCAAGTTTCTCTGTATCTGCAAGGTTACCAAGTGCAGCTATAAGACCTACTACAGCTCCCATTACACCTAACGTAGGTGCATAAGTACCAGCCTGAGTAAAGGTAAGAGCACCTTTTGCATGTCTTTCTTCCATTGCATCAATTTCGTTTTCCATTAATGCTTCTAGTTCATGCGCGGTTACACCATCAATTACAAATTTTAAGCCTTTTTTAATAAACTCATCTTCAAGTTCTTTCAATTCTTTTTCAAGGGACAAAATACCGTTCTTACGGCTTTCAGTTGTCCATCTCATAAAAAGGTCCAAAATATCTTTATGACTCATTTCGTTTTTTCTATTAGTAAATACTAACTTAAACAGTTTTGTAACTTTCTTTAAGTGACTTCCCGGAAATGCAACAGTTACAGCAGCAGTTGTCCCTACAAGAATTATCATGATGGCAGCTGGATTTGCTAAGGCGGATACATCAGCACCTTTAAAAATCATCCCGCCGACAAGGGCAACCATTCCCATAATTAAGCCGACTATAGTGGTTAAATCCAAAAAAACCCCTCCTGTTCTGCTAAGATTAATCTTCAATTTAAAACAACGACAAACTTTAATTAAAAGTTATTAATTTCTTTAAAGAATTAAAAAACAAAAATCTAAACAACGTAGGAGGGTTGTTTAGATTTTTAAAAGATACATTAAATTAAAATTGACTTAAGTAATGGTCATATGGGAAATGCTTCTTCATTTCTTTTGCAACTTCCTTCGCTTGTTCAACTTCACCGAGTGCTTTGTAAACCTCTAATATAATTTCAAGAGATTTAAAGTGCTCATTATTTAGAAGCATAGCTTTATGCGCATATTTTAAAGCATCAATCTCTTGTCCTTGAAGTAAGAATAGTTCTGCTACCATAAGTGTCGCAGGGAAATTGTCTTCATTAGTAATTAAGAATTTTATAAAGAACTCATTTGCCAAATTATAATGAAGATGAGAATAAAATACATGTCCAAGGTTTCCTTTAACAACTGGACTAAATAACACTTGTAATTCTAAAAGTGCGGACAAAGATTCTTCATCATTTAAGCAAAGGGCTTCTTCAACGAATGGGATGTATAGAGCATCACCAAGGTTAAATGCTTCTTTTCTGTTATTGGTTTGTAGATATTGTATAATTTTTTTGAAATCCTCATTTACATACTCGCTAATAGAAGCATCTTTAGACATTAAATAATATTGAATGTATTCTGTTTGCTCATATTCATTGCTTAAAAGAAGTTCTCTTGCAATGTCGTTTTCTTCAATAGATAAATAATAGAACAAATCATATTTTTTCTTAGTCGAAGCGGGTAATTCGTCTTGTAGATTTGAATATTCAATGATAAAAAGGTTTCGTAAGCGTAAAGTATAAGCAATTTCTAACTTAAGTCTTCGGTCATTTTCCGTATTTGCTCCATACAACTCATTTATTACCATTTCTAAGTCAAACTCTGAATAGTTTAATTTATATAACCTCATTAAACTAATGGCAGCCTGTATGTCATACTTATTTAAGCTGAGAGTTTCTAATAAACTGTTGGCAGCTTTTTTGTAATTACCACTTTTTAAGTATAAGTACGAGAGTTTTTTTAAAGGCAGAAGGTCTCCAACTCCTTGTCGAGTAACATACTTTTTCTTAGGGTTTCCTTTTTTTAAGCAGCTTTCATAAAGGAATTTTGCCTCTTCTTCTCTACCGAACTTTTCTAAGATATCAGCTTTAAAGTAGAAGATATCAGTATAATCAGGGTATTTTTTTTGTCCTTCTTCTAACAAAGAAAACATTTCTTCGTACCGTTCTAGTTCATACAACGATAAAACCATTCTTAATAAGGAATGCGAAAGCATATTATGGTCTTTTCGATTGTTAGTGGCAACTTTATAGTGATAAAGAGCATTATGGTATTCTTCTTTTTTTAAATATTCATTAGCTATGTTAAAGTGCAGGAAGCGGTCATGGGGGTTCTTTTTTAATTCTTCTTTTAGGATATTAAAGTTGCGTTCTTCTTTGTTTTTTTCTTTTACAACATCTTCTCTATATCCAATATGATTAATGTGCCCGGTTAAGGTCGCTAGGTCATAGTTAGGAATAGAATTTTCATTAATAGCTGGTTGTTCATGAACTTTATTAATAAATGCAATGTTAGAGTGATTTTTAAAAAGACGAATGGACTTGTGAACGAAAGGTGTTTTGTCTTGAAACGTTAAATTGTGTATTTCTATCTCAAAAGCTATTTTTTCAGTTGTAGTTAACCTTTCCTTCAGGTTGTTTATGTCTATTTTTTCAAGTGTTTCATCAGCGTCTAACCAAAGAATCCAATCTTTTGTTGCGTATTCTAAAGAATAGTTTCTTGCGGTTGAAAAATCATCTTGCCACGTAAAATCAATCACTTTTGCACCAAATTTTTCAGCGATTTCTTTGGTGTTATCTGTAGAACCGGTGTCTACAATAATAAATTCATCTACGACATCTTTTACGCTGGCTAAACAATTTTGCAAATAATTTTCTTCGTTTCTTACAATCATGCATAAAGAAATAGTTGTCATTTAGTTCACTCCTTACATTACTATATTTTTTTAGTAGTTAATCTTCCCTTTAAAGAAAATACTTGTAAAACTTACAAATCTTTAATACTATTATAATTATATTTTCCGACAATATAGATATATAGAAACGACAAAGGAGAATGGAATATGAAAAAAATTGGGGTTGCTGTATTGACTGTTTCGCTAGCTTTAACTGCGGCTTGTTCAAATAATGAAGAAGCTGCAAGCGAAGACAAGGAAACTAAACAAACAGAAGAAACAACAAAAAATACTAATACTACCAAAAAAACAGAACCAGAAAAAGAACCTCAAGAGCAAGGAGAAAAAGAATCTGAATCTGATGAATATACACTAGACTCAGACAACTTAGAAGACTATCGTGCAAAAGATAATTCTTTAATTTGGGTATTTAAATCGTCTTTAGAAGTAGCTGGTAGTAGCCTAAAGAGGATGGATTACAGTTTAAACGGTCATGTAGATGAAGAAGATGCAAAAGTTAAAACTTTAATGTTAAAAGATACAACGGCAACAGAAGCAATTCCTGCTCTTAAAGAAATCTCATATTACGATGTTCCTAACATGAACATCACAAGAGAAAATGAAGATTGTCAATAACCCTCGACTAAAGTCGAAGGCTTGGAAAAGCTTTTGAAGGTCGAAACACAAGAGAATGTTGTTTTCTTGTATTGATTGATTAGCCTCAGTCAGTCGTTCTAGGCACTACGGCTAGTGATTAAACATCTCTAAGGGCAAGGAGAAGTGTTGCTAGCGTTAAACCATTCATTAACATTGGCAAAGTGGACCTACGGTCTTCGGACTGAATTACTCTTTTTAAGGAGTTTGTTTTAATGGTATATGTACTAGACAAAAAAGGTAAGCCGTTAATGCCAACAAAACGGCACCGTAAGGTGCGTTTATGGTTAAAAAATGGTGAAGCAAAAGTAGTTAAAAGAAAACCATTTACCATTCAACTATTATTTGAAACAACAGAATTTGTGCAACACATAGAATTAGGTGTTGATAGTGGATTTTATCATATCGGTATATCAGCTATCACAGAAAAAGAGGAACTCTTTTCTTCTGAGGTTTCGTTATTAAAAGGAATGGTTGAAAGAAATAAAGAGCGACATTCCTATCGACATACAAGAAGAAACCGACTTCGTTATCGTAAGAAACGATTTAACAACCGAAAAAGAGACAAAGGATGGTTAGCTCCATCCATTCAGCATAAAGTAGATAGTCATATGCGGTACATAAAATTAATTAAATCTATTTTACCTGTTGCAAACACAACAATAGAGGTTGCTAGTTTTGATATACAAAAGATATTAAATCCTGATATTCAGGGTCTTGAATACCAAGAAGGTGTTCAAAAAGACTTTTATAATCTTAGAGAGTATATTTTGCATCGTGACCATCATAGATGTCAGAATCCAAATTGTAAGAATAAAAGCGAACAAATTGTGTTAGTCTTACATCACATTGTCTTTCGTTCAAACGGTGGAGGCGACAGTCCATATAATCTTATTACACTGTGTGATAAGTGCCATACACCTAAAAACCACAAAGGTTTTTTAAAAGATTGGAAACCAAAGGTGAATAGTTTAAGGTCTGGGACCTTTATGAGTATGGTACGTTGGAAATTAGTCAATTTGTTGAATTGTGCGCATACGTATGGGTACATTACCAAGTCGAAACGAATTGAATATGGAATTGAAAAAACTCATGCGAATGATGCATTTGTCATCGCAGGTGGAACGACTAAGCACAGTAGAACAACTGTTTATCAAGTAGAACAAGTTCGCCGTAACAATCGTTCTCTAGATAAGTTTTACGATGCTAAGTACATTGACTCTAGAACAGGAGAAAAAGTATCAGGAAGCAATTTATTTAGTGGGAGAACCAAACGAAACAAAAACACCAACGGTGAAAATTTACGTGTTTATCGTCAAGAGAAAATATCTAAAGGAAGAAGAGCTATTCGTACAGAGAGATATCCATTTCAACCAAAAGATTTGGTTAAATCAAATGGACAATTAACTTTCGTAGTAGGAACGCAAAACAAAGGTGCCTATGTTAAGTTAAAAGACACTAAAAAAGTAGCGAAAACAGCCAATTTAATACTTATTAAAAGTGGAAAAGGATTCTGTTTTGTGTAAACAAGCTAAGAAAATAATAAAAAAACAAAGCCAATTCATCCCACGACTCACAGGTGTTCTTGTCTTTTTCATAAATTTTGGTACGGGGACTATGGGTTTTAGTGTCAACGCTGCATTAGGAAAAGAATATATAAGTAACAAACCAATTAGTCCCATAGACTTACCAGAAATGTATGGCACAAACGGCATGGGAGATGAAGATGAAACCCAAAAATACGTACAGGTCTTAGTCGCTGATAGTGAACTGACCCAATAAGTGTTTATAATTTTAAAAAGCACACCTAACCGTCTTTGTAAAAGACATTAGGTGTGCTTTTTGCTTACTTTACCACATAACATTCTTTTCCTTCCCTCTATAAAATGTTAAATTTAAACTTTTATAGAGGGAAGGAAAAACTTTGTAGAAATATTTATTGACACAAACGAAATATGGTTTACTATTTTTTTAAGTAAATAGTTAAGATTTTAAACTATTTATCGTTTGAATCATTAAAGAGGTGTTATAAATGCAGAGTTATGAAAGACTACACTTAGCTTTTCGAACGTTTGGAAGAAAAGCAGCCGCAGAACTTTCCACATTTACAGATGGGAATGTGTCAGGGTCTCAACTATTTATTTTGGATTTACTTGTAGATAATGGACCTTTAAAGATATCTGACTTAGCTACCCATTTAAAGGTTACATTAAGTGCTATTACTAATCTATCCGATAAATTAGTGAAATCCAAACACATTGTTCGTGAACGCTGTGATGACGATAGAAGAGTTGTAAGGTTACTGGTTACCCAAAAAGGAAAAGACCTTGTAGAAAAATTACGAGAAACACAAAATAGTAGAATAAAAGAATTACATAAGGGATTAACGGAAGAAGAAATTGAAACCCTCATATCGATTTACAACAAATTAAGTAATAGTTTTGATTAAATTTTGTTTCGTTTTTTATTTTTTCGGAGGTTTATATAAATGAGTATGAAAAAAATTATTATTGCTAATGCATTAACAGTTACTTTGTTAGCAGGTGCAGGAGGCTTAGGTTATTATTTTGTAAATGAAACCACTAATTACATTAAAACAGATAATGCAAAAGTAGATGCAACTCAATATACTATTACAAGCCCAACTACTGGTAAGTTAGTTAATTGGTATGGTAAAGAAGGTAAAGAATTTGAAAAAGATGGTGTAATAGGAAAAGTAAAAGTAGCTTCTCCTACTGCTACTGACCCAGAACACACAAGTTTAGTTAATATTGAGGTTCCTCAAGATTCAACAGTTGCTTTAAGCAAAGGTTTAACGAATACAGTTGTGGCTCCTGGAACACCACTTGCTTATACATATGATTTAGAAAATCCTTGGATTACAGCAAACATTAAAGAAACTGATATTGACGATGTAAAAGTTGGTCAAGAAGTTGATGTACATGTAGATGCATATAAGGATGTTAAATTTAAAGGTGAAGTAACAAGCGTGGGTCAAGCTACTGCAAGTTCTTTTAGTTTAATATCACAAAGCAACGGTAATGCGAACTATACAAAAGTAACTCAAGTAGTACCAGTTAAAATTTCTATAGAAGGCGTTCAGGGATATGACATTTTACCAGGAATGAATGCAACTGTTCGCATTCATAAGTAAGAGGTGACATCTATGTCTTTAGCCTATCTGTTTATTTATTTAGTTTTTAGTTTTATTGTGATGGGAAGTATTAACTACCTAATATTGAAAAAGCCTATAAAAAAAGTAGTAGTCAAAGAAAAAAACACAGAACTAGTAAGCGAAGAACGTTCAACATCACAAACGTCTGATGTTCCTTTGGGTAAAGTACTCTTCGTATTAATATTCGGTATGTTCCTTGTTATCCTTAACCAAACAGTTTTGAACGTAGCATTGCCTGTTATGATGACAGACTTAAATGTAAATGCTACAACTGCTCAATGGTTAATGACAGGTTTTATGTTGGTAAATGGTATGTTAATTCCACTAAGTGCATACTTAGTTGAGACGTTTGGATTTAGAAAACTATTTTTATTTTCAATGATTTCATTCACAATAGGTTCAATTGTCTGTTCAGTTTCAGACTCATTCTCACTAGTAATGACTGGACGTATTATTCAGGCTATTGGGGCAGGTATTATTATGCCACTAGGTATGAATATCTTTATGACTGTTTTCCCTCCCGAAAAAAGAGGGGCTGCTATGGGTACAATGGGTATCGCAATGATTCTTGCACCTGCAATCGGACCTACATTGTCAGGGTGGGTAGTTCAAAATTATGATTGGCATTACATGTTCTATGGAATGGTTGTAATTGGACTGATTAACATTGCTTTAATTTTTTCATGGTTTCATTTAGAACGTGAATTATCAAAACCTTCTTTTGATTTAGTGGGAATGATTTATTCAAGCATAGGTTTTGGAAGTTTGTTATATGGCTTTAGTGAAGCTGGTAGCAATGGCTGGAGTAGTGCAATTGTTATTTCAACTCTCTTAATAGGAGTCATCTTTATTGCTATGTTTATTATTAGACAAGCGAGAATGGAAGAACCATTACTGGATGTGCGAGTGTTTAAGTATAAAATGTTTAGCTTTACACTTATTATTAATAGTATTATCACAATGGCTATGTTCGGTGGTATGCTTTTACTTCCAATGTATTTGCAAAATATAAGAGGTTTTTCTCCTGTTGAATCTGGATTACTTTTATTACCTGGAGCTCTTATTATGGGTGTTATGGGTCCTGTAGCAGGAAAGATATTTGACAAGTATGGCATACGTGCCCTTGCTATTATTGGTATGTTAATCACAACTTATGCCACTTTTGAATTTACAAAGCTATCAATTGATACACCTTATCATACGATTATGGCATTTTATATTTTACGTTCATTTGGCATGAGTTTACTAATGATGACAATTATGACTGCGGGTATGAACTCTTTACCACATAACTTATTATCTCATGGTACAGCTATGTCTAATACAATACGTCAGGTTGCAGGTTCTATAGGTTCTGCATTACTTGTTACAGTAATGACACAACAATCTACTAAGCATTTAGGAGACTATGCAAATAACATTACGACTGGAAACGATAATGTAGTTAGAAATCTGTCCGACTTAAGCAATCATGTTTCCGTAGCAACTAATCTTCCTACAGAAGCAGCTAATTCAACGTCAATGCAATTATTGATGGCACAGCTATCAAAGCAAACCGTTATTAGCGGAATTAATGATGCATTTTTAGTAGCAACAGGTATTGCTTCTGTTGGGTTACTCTTAGCGTTTTTCTTAAAGAATAAAAAAGTGGAGAAAGAAGCGGAATAAATTTGTTTGGCTAAATAAAAGGAGCACTAGAATTAAATTCTGGTGCTCTTTTTTTATATTCAACAGGATATTTGTTTTTAATTTAATAATAATTAATAATTTATCGTTTTACACCATGATTCGGCATTTTAATTTGTACCAACCAGATTTTATTATACTTCAAGGGAGTTTTACTTTTGATATTGAATGTACCTTACAACGAATTAAGTGATAGAACTAAGCAATTATTTAAAGAATTAGATTTATTAGGATATGAAAATGCCATTTCAGCATTGGAACTGGTTATTAATGAGATGTGTGCTGAAAAAGGATATAAGCGGTACAATGGGGCGCATTATTATTATCATTTAGTAGATGTTACTCAAATTTTAATAAACATGAGAATAAAAGATAACGAAGATGAGAACCTTTTAATCGCCTCCATTTTACATGATATTGTAGAGGATGTACCTGGATATACAATTGAAAAGATAGCGGAAATGTTTAATCCGAGAGTAGCGGACATAGTAAAGAAACTTACAAAGAAAAAGGGCGTTGATTACACAAAACCCGAGAATTTAAAGAAATATTTAAAAGATATATTAGAAGACGAAGACGCAGCATTAATCAAGACTGCGGATAGAATGAATAACTTTGCAACATTGCGTTATGCCCCATTTAAAAAGAAGAAACGTCAGGCAGACGAAACAGCGATTCATTTCATTCCATTTTTTAAAGAAGCAAGAACTATCTATCACAGACACTCAGCGTTCTTTTTTTCTGCTAAAACATACATAGAACCTTTGCTTTGGGAAATACAATCTCATTGGGAAACTTATCTCGAAAAAGAAAAGTTGAAATCTCTATTAAAAATCATGGAAAAAAATTAAAAAAATAGAAGCATATCTTTTGAATGGATTTTAATTCTATGTTATATTAACTATATAGAAAATATATATAACCTATATAGTTAGTATATAGACAAGTTATAAAAAGTATAACTTTGAAAATCGGGCGGTTTTTAAAGGCGAATTAAAAGGGCGAAAAGCACCTTAGAACTAATATATGTTTTAAGGTGCTTTTTATTTTTTTGAAAAAAGTGTCCTAAATCTCTTTTCAAATACATATAATTTAACTGTCTCTAAGTAGTGATAATATCTGGATAGGTTAAGGGAGGATTTGAAATGAGTAAAAATAGCCGCAAAGATACTTGGACAATCGATGAAGATAAAATACTTGGAGAAACAGTCATAAAAATTGTAAGTTCAGGTGGAACACAACTAGAAGCATTCCAAGAGACAGCTAACCAGGTAGGTAGAACATCTTCTGCTGTTGGCTTTAGATGGAACTCAGTTGTTAGAAAACAATATGCTAAACAGCTAATTATTGCAAAGAAAGATGGTAAGCAAAATCGTCCGAAAAAATACACACCGGAAATTGCAAAGCTAAATAATGAGGTTACAAACAAGAAAATAACGTTAACTGCTACAAGAGACGATGCAGTTTCAATAGATGACCAAAAAAATAAATATGATATCGATTTAGAAAACTTTGTTAGTAACTATAAAAAAACGATAAGAGAAAACCAAGAATTGAAAGAACGCATTAGGTCTGTAGAGAAATCAAATGAAAGGCTAGAAAAATCGCTTCATAGTTTAAGAAGTGAATTAGGTTTAAAAGATGAAGACTTTGCTACACTTATAAATGTAATTAAAGAATTAAAAGCGTTATTTCAAGAAAATCGGTCAAAAGCTGGATGAAAAATAACATTATTTTTTGACTTTTTACAATGTGTTTAGTATAAATAGGATGGCTAAGAGATAAACATTGTGGAAAAGAAGAGCTTCTGCTTATGCAGTGGCTTTTTGTTTTGGTTGCTATACAGCTTGTATAAAAAAAAGCAAACCGCTTGGTTTGCCTATATATTTATATTGTCAGCTGTTAGCACTAAACTGTTTTAAACGAAATTTAATATTATTAACCCAACTTTGATTTAAGTTATAAATATCTTGCTCATCGTCATGAGGTGCATATACTTCACTTACATCTTCAATTTTCACTAATCCTTTGTTAAAATAGTTGTTTCTTAAGGTCCAGCCAGTAAAAGTAATTGAATCTTCAATTGAATTAAACACAGCAAAATTGCCAGTTTGACCAACAGAAACACAGCTTACTTCACCAAAATCAACATCTACTTTTTTGACTTCATTAATAGCTTTGTCACTAATACATCTCATACCAGACGTGTTGTTTCTTGAATAAAGCATATTTGATGTACCGTTACCACTTTCTTGCATAATAATTGCAGTTAAGAAATAAGGGTTAATAGAAAACTGCTCAGATACTTTAAGAATATGTTTAGATAGCTCTGGTCTTGTAGAAAATAAATTACCATATGTATTTCCGTATGCATCTACTCTGCGTTGAACGTCTTGTCTTGTAAGAGTTGCTTCAATTTGTTGATGTACGGAGTTATTTAATTGTGGTACATAGTTAATGGAAAAGTATTTCATTTTTTTAGTTATGTATTTTTGTGCTTTTTCAGTATGTAGTTCAGTTTTATTGCTTTGGATATTTAATTTAAATCCTTGTTGAGAAATAGTTGTTAAATGGTTTGTATGTGTTTCCACAGGAGATACATAAAATGTAAATCCTAAAACAAAACTCATAACAATATTTACTACGTTTAAATGTTCCATTATTTGAAACCTCCAGTTTTTTCGGAACATTATAATGTAAAACAATGTATTTGGTTCAAATTTCATATGAAAGTTTACTTTTGTAGTTGACAAATGAGGCTTCATCAGGTGGAAAAAGAAGTGACAAGCGTGTATAATCATCCGCTGGAGGTGTTTGTTTCTTTGAGTAATAATGAATTTATGGAATTGTGTATTCTAAGAATAAAAGAATGTGCGAAAGAAAATGGTGGATACCTCTCTTCTGCTTTGTATAGACAATCAAGAAAGAAACCAACGTGCAGCCAAATTATTAATACATTCGGTACATGGAATGCAGCCGTTGAACAAGCAGGCATCATGTCCAAGAATGACTTTAAGCAGTTATGCAAACATGCTGTCCAAGAATGCTTTGAGAAATTCCCGCATTCTCCAAGTGCTGAATTATATGATTGGTACATACAATCGCAACAGTATATAGACCACCCGACCTCAAAGCAAATCACTAGAGCTTTTGGAAGGTGGGATAAAGTTATAAAAGAATTTGGCTTATGGGAAATGGTATTAGCTGCTTATTCTAAAGAGGTTTGTACTGAGCAGATAGAGAATTGTGCATTAGCTAACAATGGTAATGTAACAGCACAGTTATATGAGAATTACAGGAGGTCTGTACTTAACCAAGACCCAAAAATGCCTGTACCAAGTTATGAGGTTATTATAGCCATGTATGGCAGCTGGAGGAACGCATTAAAGGAAATTAATTTAACAGAAATACAAAGAAAACTCTTTTTGGAGAGCATTTATAGGGAAAAGCAAGCATTAGAGAAATTTCAAAGACAACAAGAAATAAAAAATCCATACCAAACTTGAAACAAATTATGTATTGAAAAAGGCTTTAGGGATATTCTAAAGCCTTTTTTATCATTTTCTTGTGTTTATTTAAAAAGAGGTTATGATATTCAAAAAAAGGAGAAAGAACAAATGGAAAATTTAACTTTAAAATACTACATTAAAGAGGAAGAAGAATACAAGGAATTCAAAGAGTATAATAGTTCGTTCATAGGTCTAGAAGGGCTATATGCTAGACAGTTATGTCGCTACTTAGTTTTAAATGCTGTTCAATATAAAGTGTTGAAGAATGAAATTGTTAATGGAGAAGAAATTCTAACGATTGAAAGACACAAACAAGCTGTTGCTTTCAAGGATGAGTTAATTAATATTGATGAAAGTAAAATAAAGATGGAATTTCGACCATACCATACTACAGGAGATATGCCTTTGGTTCATCATGTTGTTTTAGAACACAATAAAGAAGTAATAAGATACCTTTTAAAAGACGCAGTAGAAATTGAAGGTATGGGTCAGAGAAAGGTGAATTTCTTTGAGTGGGATGATGACAGAAAAGTATATGTAGCCTATTTTGAACCAACGAAGGAAGATGTAGACAAGTATATTAAATAGAAAGTATAGTACTTAAGCAAGGTTTTATATCCTTGCTTTTTTAAAATGCAAATGATAAAAAGAATATTCAGGATATCATTGTAAATATAATAGTGTATTAGTTGTGAAAAGGGGGATAAACATGAAAGAGATTAATGTTACAAAAGATGAAAAAACGTGGGCTATGATGACTCACTTATTAAGTTTAACAGGCTACATTTCAGGAATTGGTTTTATACTTGGACCTTTGCTAATGTGGTTGTTTAAAAAAGAAAACAGCAGTTTTGTAAATTATCATGGAAAGGAATCTTTAAACTTCCAAATTAGCATACTAATTTATGGATTTATTGCAGGTATACTTTGCTTTGTATTTATAGGCTTTTTGATATTACCTATATTAGGTATTTTACAATTAGTACTTGTTATTATTGCTTCAGTAAAGGCGAAAGATGGAGAAGAATATAGATACCCAATGACGATAAGGTTTATTAAATAACTATCATAATTTTTAAAAGGAGTGGAAAGGTTTAATTTCCATCCCTTTTTCACCTCTTAGTTTAATAATTAATTTTCATTAAAAGTTATCTTAAGAAAATTGCGCATTTACTAGAAAAATTATGTAAGTGTGATATCTTTTAGGAAGTTTAGTTCTTTTTTCTAAAAAGAGGTGCTTTGTATGAAAAATTATGAGATATATTTAACACTAGGAGAAAGAGTTACAAGTTTTAAAAGCGAATGGCAATTTGGAGAAAGTGAACAAATTTTTGTTCATTTAACAGATTCTAAGCGTAACTTTGTCATAGTGCATATTACACACGATGTGAATGAACAAGGCGAACATGTGGCACGATTATATTGCCAAGAGAAGAAAGTTTATTATTGAAATTTAAGTTTCAAGCATATAAGGCTTACATTCCCAAATTGGATTTGTAAGCTTTTTTGAATATCTAAAATTCTAAAAACTTAGAATTTTTACCTTACCATTGAAACGTAAGGGTTTTTTCTATATAATTTCCCTATTAGTAGTAAAAAGGTGGAATAAATTGGTTTGGTAGTTTGGTCTTTTTTTTAATTGCCATTTATCACTTTTCTAGTAGAATAATATAGTACGGAAAAATCCTCGAAAGGAGGGAACTAATGAACGGGACTCTGGTAAAGTCAATTGACAAAAAGAGAAACCGAAAAACAAAAAAGGGACTTATACATAGGCTGAAAATGTATTTGTTATTTAATCCATTAAAAGCCAAAACAATGGACCCATACATAGTCGATACAAACAATGAAGATATTGTTATGAAGAGAAAAAAAGAAATAACGATGTTTTCAAAGCAGTTGTATGATTTCGGTTTTAATTTTACTTCTTTGACTTCACAAAAACCGCGCAAGGAACAAGAAATAAAACAAGCTTATTTCATAGCACAGACTATTTCTACTAATGAAGAAATAAGTAAAAAGATGTTTGAAGAAAAAGCTCTACCTTTATTAGATATAAGTAATTTATTATCGATAAAGAAAAATTTTCTTGTTGAAAATGAAGCTTATATACTAGGTTTATCGCTTTTGTTGATTGGAGATTATAAGCTGCTAAAAGAATATTTGGTAGAGGAGAAGACGTAATTGAAAGGTTTAATTCTTTCCGAAGAAAAACGATTTTTCATAGTGGGAAGCAATGATAATAATTTTGTAAGAGTAAGTAAAAAATCGTTCAAAGATAAGCAATATGGCGAAGAAATTGTTTTCGCTGAGTCGGATTTATATGTAACTCCTTTTCAAAAGTTATTATCACTGAATATTTTTAGAAGTAATATCTTAGTTTATGGAGTAGTAACAGCTATTCTATTACTAGGGCTTAATATTCTCAGCTATGATACAGAAACCAAACAGTTTAGTTTAAAAGAAGACCCATTCGGTATTATGAGCGCCTTTGACTCAGGTCACAGCAACTCAATTGCCTATAAAGATAAGGATACCAGGTCCCCGTCTTTAGATTCCATTTTGAAAGGTAAAGATGAAAATACAGATAAAAAGTCAGACGAAAAAGCATCTGATGAAAAAGCATCTGACGAAGAAAGCCTTTTAAACCCTTCTAAAGAAGGTATGGTTGCTATTAATAATAGTAACAATAACAGTTTTGGGGAAAAGAATGCTGTACAAACAGCAGAGCCTAAACCAGGTCTATCACTTATTTCTGAGCCAAGCTTACTGGAAGTAAGCAATGATGAAAATGAATTTCTTCAAGAAAGCACTGGTTTAGACGGGGTTAACGTGGATTCTAAAACAGTTAATATCGCAAATTTTTTACGTTCGTCAAGTTCAATTCAAACTGGTGTTACTACCGAGACATTTGAAGTAAGCAATATCAAGCATAATAATGACTCAGACCGTTCAATAAAAAGAATGACAGATTCGTTAGAGCGAAAAGAATCTGAAAGCTTAGTTGCCGTAATTGACAAACCAAGCAGAGATTTTAACAAAGAAATTACTTCAGATAGTGGTATTAAGGGTAAGACAAATGACAAAGGTAACGGGTTACCTATAAAGGAAGACACGAAGAACCCAGATAAACAAATGCCTACGCCTCCTGTCCAAAAACCAGTAGTAACGGAACCTACAGATAATAAACTTGAAGAGAAACCTCGTAATGACGAAGAGGAAGATACTAATACAGGTAAAGAAGAAGGTTCTAAGCCATATAATCCAAATATTCCTGTTCAAACAGATGATGGAATGGTTGCTGGGTCAGATTATGAAAAAGAACTTGAAAAGAATAATCATGGCAACAATGGTAATGGCAATGGAAACCAAGGTAACAACGGAAACCAAGGCAATGCTAATGGAAACCAAGATAACAACGGAAACCAAGGCAATGGCAATGCTAATGGAAACCATGATAACAACGGAAACCAAGGCAATGGCAATGGCAACCAAGGTAACAACGGAAACCAAGGCAATGGCAATGCTAATGGAAACCAAGATAACAACGGAAACCAAGGCAATGGCAATGGCAATGGAAACCAAGGTAACAACGGAAACCAAGGCAATGGCAATGCTAATGGAAACCAAGGTAACAACGGAAACCAAGGCAATGGTAATGCTAATGGAAACCAAGGTAACAACGGAAACCAAGGCAATGGCAATGCTAATGGAAACCAAGACAACACTGAAAGCCCAAGTGATGACAAACCTGTTATGCCTGAACAGGACACTGAAGAGCCTACAATGCCAAACACATGTAATTCAGATGGCTATTATTATGACAAAGAGAACGTATTATTCTTTGAGCCTGATGAAAACGGTGAAATGCAAGAAGTTTGGAAGGAAATCGAAGTTAAGAAAATATGTAATTAAAAAAGAACCTCCAAGTTATTTGGAGGTTCTTTCATTTCTTATTTACATTATGGAGTCAAAAACCATTGAGTCCAGTAATGAGTTAAATATCCGCCATTAGCATATCCTACACCCATTCGTTTAAAGTTTGGATTTAAGATATTTTCACGGTGTGAGTCGCTGCTCATAAGGTTAGCTACTACCTTTTCAGGAGTATCTTGTTTAGCAGCTAAATTTTCTCCTGCTTTTGAAAAAGTAAATCCGAAATCTCTCATCATTACATAAGGGTCTCCGTATGTAGGAGAGTAGTGAGAGAAGTAGTTGTTATCTCGCATATCTTCTGATTTAATACGAGCTACTCTTGATAACTCCCAATCGTATGTAAGTGGTGCTAAACCAGCTTTGGCTCTTTCGTTATTAGTTAATCGTACTACTTCCTTTTCTAAGCCTTTTTCGTATCTGTGGTCTGGAATATTAATAACTTGACCACTGTATACAGTAGAAGTTGATTTTAGGCTCGTGTTAACCGCTCTAATGTCTTCCACTGCTTCCTCAACCTTTTGAGAAATAGTATTTAGAGTCTCCCCTGATTGAACTGTGTAGCTATACGTTTTTGTTTCTGCTGCTTCTGCTACATTTCCTGTAAAAAACAGAAAGGCAGCACTAAAAATACCTAGTAAAATATAAAGCATTTTCCCCATACTAGCAATCTCCTTTTCTGAAATTGGAACAATTTAATTTTGCACCCTATTAAAGATACACTTTTTTTTAATTGGTTTCAAAGGAAAAACGAACCAATTAGGCTGTTTTTTATCCTAAATCCAAAATTTTTTTTCGGATTTGGGAAAAATACAGAAATTAATTCTTAATATATAAAATAATGGATAAAGAAATTAGAAAATCTTATTTTTGGAACAATTATCTTTAGGTTAATACTCCTAAGATGTGATAAAATGGAATAAATCAATAGAGGAGAAGATAAATGAAATTAATAAGTATTCCAGCTGGGTTTTACAGCACTAAAAAATCAGATACAAAACATTTCCAAAATTTTTCGCTTTCACTTACTAAGCGTAACTGGTCAGGAAAAACGTATGTAGACAGAAAAGATTGTTTGAATTTCACTGACGAACTTATGGAATATCAGTCTATATACAAAGAACTCTTTGACCGTACCGTAGGAGAAGAAGTTAACAATGTACAAGTACAATTGATTATCGATGTGGGCATATTCAATGGTGAACTTCCGTATAATGATAAATTAATAGACTTTTTAGAGGAACTAGAAGACTTTAGTAAAATGGACAGCGCCACTACAGACAAAGAGCGAAATGCTATTAAGTATAAGAAAAAACTTAACACCTATGTTCAAAAGGCTGAAAATATTCCATATTTGCTAAGGTGGCTTCATTTAAATCCTACTCATTCTTTTTTTGATGAATACACAGCTTTAGTGGAAAAAACTATTGGCGAGCTAGGAGTAAGGGACAAAAATAAAGTTGAAAAAGGCTTAGCAAAGATATCTTATGAGACAAAAGGTAAAATATTGGAACTTGAAAGTATTGGCGAAATTGGCAGTGAGGTGAGAAAATACGTAGGAAGTGCAACACGTAAATTAATTGAAACCTTAAATGATAGGGTTGAACTCTTTATGCAAGCGTTATTTAAAAATTGCTTTGATGAACCTTTACTTTTCTTTTACGCCATGCACGCTTTTCGTATATATTTAAATCAGTTAGCCGATTTACCAGGAGTCATAACTAAACAACAGTATAAGCAGGTGTTTATACAAAAAAACAAAAATAAGATTGAATTTTATATGACGAATATTATGGAAAGAGAAAGTGAAACATTTATAGCAAATGAGGCTCTTACAACTCTACTTAGCAGTAAGGAGACATATCTTCCAAAAAGCTTTCTTAATTTTATTACACACAAGGATATTAAAAATTATGATAGCCCAGTATTTAAAGATATGGCAAAGGAGCTAAAAAAATTAACAATTGAGTCTTTGGCAGGAATAGACAACGAGAAGAGATTGGACTTATTATTTAAATCACATTCCAGCCATTTTATAGACCATCCGCTATTTAAAGATACAGGTATTCAAAAAATAATGTTTGATACGAAAGAAAAAATTGGCGGTCCGGATGAAGAAGAAATGTATATAGTGGTAAGTGCAATAAATGCTGACGAAGAGATATTTACTTTTCCTCTTGTTGATACGAAAAACTGGAGAAGTATACCTCCTATACAAGCTGCTCTTACAGCTTATGCAGTCTGCCTAATGCACGACTACTGCATAGAAGATAATGCTTTCTCTGTTACTTTCCATGGAGAATCAGAGCTAAAAGAAGATAGTGAGATATTGGTTAAAAACCTTACATTTGATAAATTACAGGTGAAACAAGCAGTTGCGCAATAAGAAATACTATAAATTAAAAAGTCCCATAGAACATAATAATGTTTTATGGGATTTCTATTTATAGTGTCGTAGTATATTACAAAGTAAATAATTCTTCAAGTTCCTCTTTATAAAGGAATGAACAAGATGAGTATTCATTTGTAGATGGATTATATGTGTAGTCTTTTTTCCATTCGTTATAATTCGCAATTACTTGACGAATAGCAAAGGAGAAAGTCTCAATTTCTTCAAATGTGTTAATAGGATGAAGAGAAACACGAATCCAACCAGGTTTTCTTGATAAAATACCTTTATCAATTTCATTTGTAATGTCTTTAGATGTTTTTTGGTCAATGTTTAATAAATAATGACCATAGGTACCAGCACATGAACAACCTCCTCGAACTTGAATGCCAAATCGTTCATCTAACATCTTTACAACAAGGTTATAGGAGAAGTCAGGAATATCTAAATAAAATGAAATAATGCTTAAGCGATTTTCTTTGTCTTCATCTAAGATTACAACTTCGTCAATAGACTTTAAATCATTCCAAAGTTGTTTAAACATAGCATCCTTTCTTTTCTGCATGTTGTTTTGCAACATTTCTTCCTTAAGCTTAATACATAAGGCAGTTTTCATTACTTGTAAGAAGGGAGGAGTTCCACCATCTTCTCGTGCCTCGATATTATCTACATATTTCTTACCACCCCAAGGGTTTGTCCAAGAAACTGTACCTCCACCAGGATTGTCTGGTGCGTTTTTATGGTATAAAGAACTGTTAAAAATCAATACACCGCTAGATGCAGGACCACCCAAAAATTTATGCGGAGAAAAGAAAATAGCATCTAATCGTTGCATAGGGTTTTCTGGATGCATGTTAATTTCAACATAAGGTGCACTAGCTGCAAAATCTACAAAACAATAACCAGCATGCTTATGCATAAGTTCAGCCATTTGGTGATATGGAGTCATTACACCGGTAACGTTTGAACAAGCACTAAAAGAACCAATTTTCAATGGTCGGTCTTGATATTGAATAAGTAACTTTTCTAAATTACGTGGTTCAACTTCACCTTTTTCATTAGGTTCTACAATAACTACATCTGCAATAGTTTCTAACCAACTAGTATGATTGCTATGATGCTCCATATGAGTAATAAATACTACAGGCTTACTAGAAGAATCTAAAGCTAGTTTAGAAAGATATTCTTCATTTACGCGCAATCCTAGTATTCTCTGCAACTTATTAATTACTGCTGTTGTTCCAGAATGATAGTTAATAAGTATATCATCGTTAGAAGCATTTACATGGTTTTTAATTATTTGTTGTGCCTTATGGTACGCTTTAGTCGTAAATGAACCAGTTGTATTTGATTCAGTATGTGTATTTGCTACGAATGGTCCAGCAACATTCACAAGTTTATCTTCGATAGGTTTGTATAAACGACCGCTTGCAGTCCAATCAAGGTAAACTATATCTTTTTTTCCATGCACAGATTTCATTTCATGATTTGCACCAATTGTATTCTCGCGCAAGTTATTAAAATAAATGTCGTTTAAAGAAACAGCAGTTTCTTCTTGTTTTTTATTCTTTTTACCCAGCTTGTTAAATAAACCAGTATTAGCTAATAGTTTTGTAAAACGATTGTATGTTGTAATTGATAATAAGTTCATATGTATATTTCTCCTTCATATATCTGATTTTTCAAATATTACCACGGAATTATGTATTTAGTTATAAAAACTCAGTTCTAATTATGGATTATGACTTTCTGAAAAAAGTGTGTAAGATAATCTCACAACTTAAAAGGAGTTGAAATTTTCAAACACAATATTAGAGATATAAGTCGACTCAAACTAATTTTAATAAATCAGTTAATGACATGGAGGAATTGAAATGGTACATACAAAAGAGAGCATTTTAAGGGATGCAAAAGATAAGGGAGTAAGTTTTTTACGATTACAATTTACAGATATTCTAGGTAACTTTAAAAATCTAGAAGTGCCGGTTAACCAATTACCAAAAGCTTTGGATAACGAATTGCTATTTGATGGTTCTTCAATAAGTGGTTTTGCTCAAATTCAGAATTCAGATATGCTGCTATATCCTGACTTTAATAGCTGGGTTGTAAGAAACGAAGATGGACACCAAGTTGCAAGTTTAATTTGTGACATCTATAATTCTGACAATACACCGTTTTTAGGAGACCCTCGTGGAATTTTACGCAAAGTTCTTGCGGAAGCAGAGGCGGAAGGTTTTTCTGTTAATGTTGGTCCAGAACCAGAGTTTTTCTTGTTTAAAACAGATAGTGAAGGAAATCCAACAAGACAAGTAAATGATACAGCTAATTATTTTTCTTTAGGACCCGCAGACAAAGGCGAGAAAGTAAGAAGAGATATCGTACTTGCTTTACAATCTGTAGGATTTGAAGTAGAGGCATTGCATCATGAAGTAGCGGTAGGACAACATGAAGTGAGCTTTAAATATAGTGATGCACTAACAACAGCTGACCGCATTCAAACGTTTAAAGCAATTGTTAGACAAGTAGCAGAAAAGCATGGCTTACATGCTACATTTATGCCAAAACCAGTAGCGTTTATTAATGGTTCCGGTATGCACTGTAATATGTCATTCTTTAAAGATGGCGAAAATGCATTCTACGACAAAACAGACGAACTAGGGTTATCTACTTTAGCAAGACACTTTATAGCTGGTGTATTAAAACATGCTAGAGCTAATGCAGCAATTACTAATTCAACAGTAAACTCGTATAAACGATTAGTTCCGGGCTATGAGGCTCCTGTTAATTTAGCGTGGTCTACTTCAAACCGCTCATGTATGATTCGTATTCCTGCATCTCGTGGCATGGGAACTCGTGTAGAAGTTCGTAATCCAGACCCAACAGCAAACCCATATTTAGCGTTAGCGGTGCTAATTAAAGCAGGTTTAGACGGTATTAAAAATAAGTTAGCTGCTCCTAAAGAGCAAAAGCAGAACCTGTATGATTTATCAGAAGAAGAAAAACAAGAACAATTAATTGGTAGCTTGCCAGAAAACCTAAAAGAGTCCATCGAAGAACTGAAAAATGACGAGGTAATTCTGTCTGTCCTGGGAGAGCATGCCGCTCAAAAGTTTATTTCTATTAAAGAGAAAGAATGGAAAGAATACATCCTTCAAGTTTCTGAATGGGAGACAAAACGATATATTCAGCTTTAATCCATAAACAAGTATAAGAAAACGGGTAGAACCAATGGAGGTTCTACCCGTTTTCTTTGTAGTAGTTTAGGTTTAAGTAGTAGTGTATTTAAATCTATTAAACCATTTTTTTCTTAGCTTTGTCAATCTTCCTAAGAGCTTTTTTTGAATTCTGTATCATAATTGATACTTGTAACATGGTAAGAAGGAAGCTACTTTTACTTCTATAAGCCATATATTTTGCATCCCAATTTGTTGTAAATTTTTCTTTATATCTCTTTAATCCAGAAAAACCATACAACGAGCTTCCGTAGGTGAAGAATTTATAGGCTGTCTTCTCTGATAAGAAAGAAAACTTAGAGTTCCCTACATTAGCTAGAGGAGCCATACGTAAACTAAACCATTGATACTCTTCGCTTTTACTCCACTCAAGAATACGACAGAATAACACATCCATTGTTCCAATAGGAGCATCCTTTTTGTAGCGCATTAAGTCTAAAGATAACGTTGTTTGTGAGTCGTATGCAGGTGTTAAATTAGCAAAAGCAACAATTTGTTGATTCTCATTACGCAATACAGCAATAGGACTTTTTTGAAGATATTCCTCGCAAAAGAAACCCAATGAGAAACCTTTTTCTTTTCTATTACCTAACCACTCATTTGAAACATCACGTAATTCTTTAATAACCTCAGACGTATATGGTGGTTGAATCACCTCAAAAGTAAAGCCTAACTTCGTAAATTTATTCAATTGATTACGTAAATTAGATGCTCTCTTTCCGGATAAGCTAAATTCGTTTAGATTAACCATGGATTCTTCACCTAACTTAAAGAAATGATAGCCTTTTTCATGGTATCTTGACATGTTTTCTTTTCCAATCTGATAGAAGATAACAGTCATCCCATAATTGTCTGCCTTTTGTTTAAATTCTTCAATTGCTAAATCAATTTCTTCTTCGTTACCAATGGGTTCTCCTAACACTACAATCTTGTCTGCAATCGTTTTATACATGAACAAGACTTCGCCATTAATAGACCAATACAGGTACTTGTCCTGTAAAAATACCAGGTGAGCGTTAATATTTCCCTTATATAATTCAAAATGACGCTTTACTCTTTCTTCTTGTCCTTCATCCATAAGGGTAGTCTTCTTCCATTTAGGAATAAATAAATATATAAGAACAGCTATAAATACTACTAGAATGAGCAATTGATGAGATAAGTGCTTCACCACTAACCATTTTTTAACGAATGGGTAAGCTTGAAAAACAGTATTTACGTAATACACACCAAAAGCTGCAATGGTAATTATCCAAACACTAAGCTCTTCCCATTTTAGAGCATACCCTTTACGCTGAAACTTTTGTTTCGATAAAAGAAGTAAGATAGCAACTACCATTAAGACAAATGCTTCTTCATATTTAAATCCGCGTGTAAACACCATACTAGCTCCAGCTAGCAACATCAATATAGTTAAATAAAAGCTGGCTTTTAACTTAACATATACAGCTCTTGATAGAATAATTAACATAAATCCAATTAAAATAGAAAATTCCAAAGATAAATTCAGAAGATAGTTTGGCATTAATTCTCTCGCTAATTTTATTTTCTCTACTGCTAGTTGGTTATGAGAAGACAATAAAATTAGTGCTCCAGATAAAAAAACCAAACCAGTTAATAAGCGGTGGCTAATAAGAGAAAGTGTTTTCTCAGATAAATTCCATCCTTTTCTTAATTTATCTATCCATAGGGTTCCAAACTCAGTTGTTGTTAGCATACATCCAATAATCCATGGAATAACAAAATAAGACAAGCGATACAAGATAAGTGCATACAAAGCATTTTCATTAACTATCCCGTGTTGGGTTAACCCTTGAATAATAATAAAATCAAATGCTCCAACACCGCCCGGAGCCATGCTTACAATACCAATAAACTTACCAACAAAGAAGAGTCCAAATAACAAAGCAAAAGGAACATCTATACCTGTTACGTAGCAAACCAAGTAAAAAACAAGGAAACATAAAAACCATTCGGAAAATGAAGTGAGTACAGTATAGAAAATAAATTTTCTATTTTCCTTAACCATCTCTTTGTTTTTAAAGTAAAAAAGCAAAAGATAAATAGGTAAGAATAAGATAATAGCTATACTTGCTCCCTTAACAAGCAATACTTGTTTAACGTGTACAAAGTGTTCTATACCCATAAAAAGAGTAATCAATAAAAAGAAAGATATGCCACTCATCATAAGAGGGGTAGACCAAGCAATTGCTTTTACAACATCTTTAAATTGAGAGTGGTGTTTTTTAAACAACATTCCACGAATACTAGCTCCTGCTAATCCACCAAACCCTAAAAAATTATTAAAAGAGTTTGTAATCCAGGAGTATTTAATAAGTTTTAATAAAGGAATCTGTAAGTTTAATTTTTTATTTAGCAACAAGTCGTAGCCTATCATGACAGCTGAAGCTACTAGTCCAACAAGAATAATAAGAAACAGATGGAGAAGTGGCATTTGAGGAATTTTTCCCGCTACAAGTTCCCAATTAATCTGTTGAAAGTACCCCTTGCTTTTGTTGAAAATAAATACGATTATAATAAGAGGGAGTGCAATGCGCAACACCGACACAATTCTCTCTTTTTTCTTAAGCAAAACTTAATTTCACCTCACTATTAAATATAAGTTGCGTTATTGGGATATTTAGTAATTTTCTACTGGATTCCTACCATGTTTTTCAACTACTTATATATTTGCAAAAAATAAAAAAGCCCCTTAAAGAATGTAAGTAACATTATTTAAGGGGAAATTACATAATCTTATGCCTTTAATAGTGTTATGAACTAACAACGACATCTAGCATAGCCACAGTCTTCACAGCATTCACAAGGATATTCATCGCACTCACGGCAACATCTACAATTTCGTGGTGCCTCTCCACATTTCTCACAACATTCACAAGGGTGTGTTCTGCATTCGTCACAGCAAATACAATCATCAATTAATTCGTTACATTCCTTGCACTTTTGAGCGTATTTATGGTCATAATAATCTCGTTCTTTTTGTGTAAGACCTAATATATCGTCAGCCTCTTCAATTAAATGTCTTGGACCGTTATGAATGCGATAGTAGTAAGCATCTTCTTTTGCTTGGCGAATACGCTCTTCTTCTCTTTCATAAGAATCATCCACTTCATCTGAGTAAGAATGAGCATGTGCTGAGTTTGTACTGCGGCTAGTAGATTTATAAATACCTTTGTTGCTGTTACCACTTTTTCTATTTCCGCTGTTGGAATTACGATAAGAAGAGGCATGAATAGAAGCCTTTGTTTTGTTCTTTTTTTCAACATGTTTTTTTGATGTTTTAGTCTTCTTTTTGTTTTTCTTCGTTTTTCTTGTAGCAGCTATTAAAAGTATAGCCACAATGACGATACCTATAATAACGGGTATTTTAAATAGCATATCTTGCAAATATAAATACATAATTAAAATAAGTAATAGCAAAGTTGATAATTTCATATAGGTTCACTCCTTTTTAGGATTCTACAACTATTTTGGAAAAAGGGAAGAAATAATCAAAGTTTGTTTTACCTTTAAAAATGTATTGGAAAAGTAGGAAAGATATCTATATAATGGAGAAAGAACAAATGTTCTTATTTAGGGAAAGAGGGTAATGAATTGGATAAACAAGAAATGAAAAATCTGTACAACGAACTAAAAGAAATGTACAAAGTAAGACATCTAATTAAGGAAAATACTGAAAGAGTTTTTGTTTTGGAATCTCCTCACATAGATGAGTTAATAAATGGTGCTCCTGTATCTGGCTTATCTGGTAAAGCGATGAGCAAACTTATTTATAATGGAGAAAAGACTGAAGCGTTAGGAATTATTTTAAAAAGAGAATTCGAAGAAAATAAAGAGGGTAGCGGTAAAAACGGTGTCATGAATATTTGTCCTATCCCAATGCAAAGAGCAGCCTATTTAAACGAAGAAGTAACGAAGCTGTATGGAAAATTTAATGCAGAAAAGTATAGCGAATTCTTTGACATACTAGAAAAACTAAGAACCGGCACACGCCTTACATATCGGGATGAAAAAAGAAACGAGTTGCAAGCAATTATTTTAGAAGACTTTAAAGCGGAACTAGATAAGTTTAAAGATAGAAATATTACAGTTATTCCATGTGGCAAGACAGCAGAAACATTCGTAGAAGCGGCAAATATAGAAAATGCGAAATGGGAACTATTAAAAGGAGTTCCTCATCCGAGTTTTGGAAATTGGAGTAAAAAGAAATATTCTGATAAAATATCTGATTTAAAACACCACTTGAATATTTAAGTGGTGTTTTTTAAAAGTGATAGGAAGTTTAATTAGAAATCATTGAATTCGCAATTTTTATCAAATCGCTTACTTCAACATTTTTCTTTGTAGATTGACTAATCCCAATGGTATACCGTATTTTTCCTCGCTGAAACAGTAGTTGTTTTGCTGGAATATAGTTTGGCTGATACAAAGCTTTCGTACCATCTTTTAACGTATACGATACAAAATTATTGCTTGCATATTCTTCTAGGGAATGATTAGTCTTTGTTACCTTTAACTGAAACAAGCCATTTAATTTATCATTTTGATAACGAATAATTAACGTATCCTTATCCTGGTGTGTGTCGACATGTGTAACTTCAAAAGGAAAAGTTGTGGGCTCCAATATATCAATATGATGTCTTTTCTCGTATTTTTCTATGGCTTTGAGTTCATTCATAAAAGGGTTAGACCCATTGTATACTTCGTTTATGTCTGTAATTTGAGTTTTAGTAAATGAGACTTTCCAAATGAATGCAATTCTCTCATTTGCTAATTTTTTATCGTTAAAATAACCAATAAGGATTAGTTCGTTTTCTTTGGATGAAGGCAACCCTTGTATGGTAAGCAAAGGTGTGTCTTCACGTATTTCTGGAATATCTACGTTTGGAGCTACGTATTTCTCTGCTTGTTCACTTCCCATTCTCGTTAAAGAATGAACGAAGTTGTACAAAGCAGGTCTAGTATCCGAATACGCCCAAGCTATTTGAGCTCCTGAAAATAGTAAACCAATAGCAAGAATTAAGCATATAAACTGTTTCATTTCTGTACCTTCCTTTTTAAAAAATCTACACCTGCGTTGTTTTTTGTGTTCGTAAAAGAGTTACTTACATAAATCTATTCTTGCTTGCAGTACAGGAGGTCCAAGCTTTTCTGTTTTTGAATTCGAAGGACGAACTTGTACCTTCACATTTTTCATATCTGCTGTAATCAAATCAATCCGACCAGACCAAGTAGGGCTTTCTTCTTCGGGTGTTGGATACATACGGAATCGCCAACTAATTTCATTTGGTATGGTCGCATATCCTTCGTATCTATCATAGTGACCATATGAAGATGGTTTAGGGAGGTGCACACCTAAAATACTGATGTTGGTTCGTGGAAAACTAGTGGGACTGCCTAATTGAACGTTGTAAACTAATGCTGACCCTTTGGCATTTTTAAGATTCTTATTGATAGGTTCTAATGCAATTGTACAGGGCATTTTATCAGCTTGTGTTTGAAGTGGATACATAGATACGATAAATATCGCCAAAATTGTTAGAGTAAAAAGCTTAATGGGAATCAGCTCCTTTTTTTATAGTTTTTTTATAACGAACTGTATCTATGCAGAATTGTTATCAAGAGATAGTTACAATTATTGTAAATACAAATGTGTCAAACAGGGCAATACTATCCTCATATTTAGGTGAAAAAAGGAGGAATTGGGTTGCTAAAAGGAATTGCAGTAATAATTGTATTAATGATGTCATGTAGTTTTTATGTGGATACGACATTTGCTAATCAACTGTCTCATACTGAAACCTTAGAGACAGTTATAAAAGAGAAAATTTTGCAAGACGGGAATGATATAGAATCGTCTATTAACGTCAAACTGATTGGGTTCGAGAAAGTACCTCAAAAAAATTATTACACAGCTTTATTTACGTTTAAATCCCATTCAACGAACTATTTAGGAGAAGCTTCATTTATCAAAGAGAATGATAATTATCAGTATGCAGGAGGTCATGGTTACGGTGTGAACAGGATTAACCAAACAACCATTACAGTAGATAATCAGTTGTACTTTGTTATTTATGGTGAGAATTTCAATAAACGAATAAGTTCGATAAGTGCTAAGTTAGCAAACAAAGCCATTAAATATGATATTAATTCGGTTAATTCGCCATACTTTGTTCATTTTCGAAAGTTGCCGTCTTTAAACATAAAAGATGTTTATCCGACGGATATTACATGCTTTGACCAAAAACATCACAAATTAACTTGGCATGAATGCGCAAAAGAATCTTAACATATTAAAGAAGTCACGCATCGAAATACACAACCGCCCTTGGAGGAGAGATGAAAAAACTACTAGTTACCTTAACCATGATGTTAACAATTATCTATTTTATGCCTATGCCATCAATAAGCGCTGCTTCAAATGGCTTTTCTAGCATTAAAATGCAAATTAAAGAACAGTTAAAAGAGAAACCCTATTTTGATTCATCCCAACCTGTAAAAGTCGTTAAAGTAGCCAAGACACCAAGTAAACGTTACTATATTGTTTTATTTACTTATAGTCCATACCATACAGAACATTTAGGTGACGCCATATTTAAAAAAGAAAAAGATAAGTATACATTCGTTGGCGGATTGGCTTCTACTGACCAAAACTTAAATAATTACGCTATGTACCTTGATAATGTTCCGTATAATTTAGTTTACGGGTTTAATGAGGAGAATCGTATTCAGACACTACGATTTGCTACTTTGGATAAGAAGTCTTCATACACAGCTTTAATTAAGAAGGGAACGTACTTTGTACATTTTAAAAAGCTGCCACGTAATACCAATATAGAAAAAATGAAGCCTTTCTATGTTGATTGCTATGGAAAGGATAACAAGCTAATTCCCTGGGCTGAGTGTGCGAAGTAAGTTCATAAGACTTTGGTTTTAAATTGATAATAATAATTTATACACAAAAAACCCGTAACTAAAAGGAACGGTTTTTTGTTAAAATGTTTTATTAATATTAGTCAGCTGAATTTCTCTGGACTTTCTGCGTAAAATTCAATATAGCCACAAATTACACAGACAAACGGGATAACCTTGCTGCTAATGGGGCTATCTTTTAAGAATCCCCTTGGCTTTTTGTTAATTTCAAACTCTCCTTGAATCCCTGAAATATAAGCCTTTTTCATTTCGCTATTGCACTTCACACACTGCTTCAATTCGCTATCCCCTTTTCCTATTCTTTATGTTTTTCCGAAATCAATAACAGACGGTAAATACTCTATATCATGAACCTCTCCAACTAAATCAAAGATTTTGATGGAGCATTCCTTATCTTGAATAAGCCATACATCTCGCTGATAAATCCCTTCGTTTTTTATGTTCCTTCCTTCCTTGTTCCATAATATGAGTCATTAATTATTAAGTCATGTTACTAGCAAACCTGTCATATATCTTTAGAAAAAAGGAGGAATAGAAGTGTATATATTAAAGAACATTGATTTTAAGAGGGATGAAATACTAGAATCTGTACCAGTTTGTCTGAAAGAAGGTAATAGCGAAGAAATATACTGCATGGGCATGTTAACCAAAAGACAAATAGCTCAAGGTGTTTATGAAGGACTACCGTACTATCAATTCGTATATTTTTTTGGTAAAAGCCCTGTGAATTTCTCTGAAAGAGACTACGTTAAAATGCATAATGACTATTCCTTTGACACTGATTTAGAAATGGTTGCAGACTTTCGTTATTGTTACAGTGAATCTTCTTCTACTCCAGGTCCATCTACGAAAAGAAAAATAATGCAAGTGTCAAAGAGCTTTCGTAACCTCTAGCTTTTAAAAAAGAGCACCTTTGGTAGCACGTACACTTAAGGCGCTCTTTTTTAATAAATACATAAACTTAGATACTACTATTTATAAAAGTATAAGCTGCAAAAGCGCATGAACTATAGCATGTATGCTATGCTAGTAAGGCAGATGAAAAGGTTCATGGAAGGTGAAAAAGTGAAAGAGAAAGTAGAAAAAATCAATTATTTTAATCGCAAAGAAATTACTCGTCATGAAAAATTGCAACGTGCCAAAGAATTATATATTGATTATATGGAACAAGACTACTATGAATCATTTAGCAAGTTTAGTCCTGAAGCAAACCGCTATGTGATGGAACTGTTTGAAAAGTACACACCAAATCAACTAAAGGCATTTCGCAAATATGTTGGTATTCGCAAAAGAAAGAAAAAAAGAGAGGCATCAACAAATGTAGTAAAATCAGAATCGGTTGCTGATAACAAGCCAGCTAATAGAAATCCAATGCTCCATGCATATGCTCAGCTAGGTCTACGCTTCGAATCTAAAGTAAAGGAAGTCTTGTTAGTTCTAAATCAGCACAAAAAAATTGATTTCCAGGTTGTTGTTCCTGTAAAAGGGCATGGCACAAACGTAAATCATCTTAAGCCGGACATCGTAATTAATGATGACATTTGGATTGATTGTAAATTATCTATTAACAGTAATCTTAAAGAAACTGCACTTAAGTATGAAGGTCATTGCAGAACATTAGAATTTTACGTGTTAATGAGTGAAGGGAAATGGTATGGGGTAGATGAGAAATCTGGTCAAGTTGTCCGTTCTATTTGGAACATCATAGAAAGAGCTCAACGTAAAATTGGTCCAGAACTGTATCAGCACTACATTTCTGAATTTAAGAAACTAGAGCAAGAATATCTTGATATGCAGGAATCAAATCAAGAGGAAGTGACAATTTTATAAACGAACTAAGGACTGGTAGCGGACACTATCAGTTCTTTTTATTTTTTCATCTCTTTTAAACTGTTGAGTAACTATATTATTACTACGACTAGGTATGATAATAGCAAACTCGTCATATATTTTTAGAAAAAAGGGGGAGTGGAATTGTATATTTTAAAAGATATTAATTTAGAGAATGACGAACTCTTAGAATCATTGCCAGTTTGTTTAAGACGAGACGAACAAGGAGAAATATATTGTTTGGGGATTTTGGAAAAAAGACAAATAGCTCAAGGCACCCTTGATGGATTACTATATTATCACTTTGTATATTTTTATGGGAAAAGCCCCATAAATTTTATAGAAGGAGATTATATTAAACTGCATAATGACTATTCATTTGACAGTGATTTAGAAATGATTGCAAATTTTCGTTATTGCTATAGTGAATATTCATTAACTCCAGGTCTATCCAAAGAGTTTGATTTAATGCAAGTGTCAAAAAGCTTTCGTAACCATTAATGTAAAGGGGAGCACAATTTTTGTGCTCCTTTTTATTATTAGAGTCTTTTTTAAGCATTTATATTATTACAAAGTAGTCTTGCAACTTCTCAGAATTGATAAGATAATATATATGTAAAGGTTAAATGTGGAAGCTAAAAGATACATTGCTATTATTCCTTTGCATCTAAATATTAGTAAGGAGTTTTGTTGTTAATGTTAACTAGTGGGGCAGAACAATTACAAGATATGTCTTTAATTACTCTAGAAAATGAACTTCGAGAAAAAGGCATGCCGACCTCTGTATTAAAAGACCTAAGGGTGAAATCAAAAAAGAAACGTATTCAGCAAAAAGTTCTAAAAAAAGTAATGGGACTTATAAGTAATATTGAGCAAAAAACAATAATTGAATTAAATGTTGTAGCGAAAACTAAAGTTAGTGAAAATAAACAGTTTAATTTTGATTTAACAAAAGTTCCAGTGATGTTTCTTTTAAAAATTGGTAAAAAGTATTTTGAAAATGAGAGCATCTTTAAGTTTTATTATAATGAACGTCAAAAGGATTATTACAAGAACATAGAACTTCTTATATCAACTTTAGAGACAGAAATTCCTAGACTTAATCCATCTTTACAAGAAGAAGTTAGTTTATTGTTGAATGAGCAGCGAATTGTGAATGCTATTGAATTCTGGTCTTAATCTTCACCATTAATACATATGAATGAGAAAATTCTACAGCATCTTCATTCCAGAAACAAAGGAAGTTAAAGCTTGACCAATCCAGGTCTTTAAAAGACTTTCATTGCATACTTGATGGAAAATTAAAGTTGCCATATAAAAGAACATGGGCATGGTCTCTAAAAAATCCTAATGTATTTGAGACACCAGTTCCTTATCATTATCAACAAGGAGCTGTTATTTGGGTAAATTTAGATAACTTAAAGATAGGAGGTATTGACCTATGAAAAAGTCTACGTTGTGCTGTTGTTTTTGCGATGGGGAATATGTTGTGGGAAAAGAGGGGTCAATTCAAATTTTTGGTGAGAAACTAACATATGGCGTTCCAGAAGAAGTACTAATGTATCAATTCTGTTCACGCCCATGTTTGGAAAAATGTCACGAAGAAGAAAATGATGAGTTATTAGAGACTTATCTTGCTACAAACTAAATAAAAGACTACTAACCTAAATTACAAAATTAGATTAGTAGTCTTTTCTATTTTAATATCCAAAATATTGGTTTACCCCGTTAGCAATACTTGCTGCAACTCGTTGTTGCATAGTAGGAGACTTCATATTAGCCAAATCTGTGCTATTAGATAAGAAACCTACTTCAAGCAATACAGAAGGCATTGTGTTGTATTTTATAACGTAAAATTCAGCATCTCTTACTCCACGATTTGTACTACCAAATGTAGGTTGATAGTTATTGTGGATGTATGTAGCTAACTTATTACTTTGAGCCGCATAAGGACTTCTGGTTTTGTTGTAATAAGTTTCAGAACCTCTTGCATTTGTTCCTTGATTTGCATGTATAGCCACGAAAACATCACCATGATTTTGAGTAGCTACATTTACACGGCATTTTAATTCGCTTTGATGTGAAGAGCCATCAAGACATTTTCTATCAGAGTCTCTTGTCATCACAACATTGTAGCCTCTTTGTTGAAGCTCAGCTTTTGTTTTTTGTGCAATAGCTAGTGTAACTGTTTTTTCTTGTGTACCATCAACACCAATTGCTCCTACATCTGAACCACCATGTCCAGCATCAATCACAACTGTTTTGTATTTTGGATTTGTTGTGCTATATAAAGCAGGCGCATTAGCATTATAAGCTTTTAAGTATTGAGCAGATACCCATCCTTTTTTATTAACGACTTCTATGTATGCCCATCCAGATGTTTGTGTCGTTACATTCACTACTTGACCCTTTGTTACTGAAAACGCAACTGGTGAAGTAAGGCTTGCTCCGCTACGCACATTTAACTTTGAAGCGGTAACTATATATTTAGTATTTGTTTGTGTTTCTTGTGAAGCAGAAGTCGTGCTCGTTTTACTAACGTATTGAACACTTACCCAACCTTTAGTAGATGAAGTTTCAATTAATACCCATCCAGACTTTTCATCGGTAATTGTTACTGCCGCACCTTTTGATAGTTTAGTTATAATCTTTCCGTCTAATCCTGGCTTAGTTCGTACATTTAAGCCATTTACATTCACTGTGGCTCTTACTTTCTTATCTCCAACATTTAGAGTAAGCTTTTGCCCAACTTTTATTGTATCTGAGCTTAAGTGGTTCCAGTCTTTAATATTAGCTGTAGATACTTTATAAGAGTTAGCAATCTTCCAAAGAGTTTCTCCTGACTTTACTGTATGTGTAGTTTCAGCATTAGCATTGGTTTGAGAGAAACCTAGGAATGCAGCGGTAATTGAAAATAAAGTTATTATTTTTTTCAAAGTAATACCATCCTTTCACCTTAAAATTGCAGTGTGGAGGGATAATACCTTTATTTTTCTTGAAAATGAAGAAAAAAGGTTATTTTTTTAAATGTGTATGGTTTTGCATATATCCAAATATCCCATTAGACCCTGTTTACTATAAAGAAGATTGAAATGAAAAAACGATGATAGCAAATCATCGCTTTTTATATAATGTCGTTAATTATCATCTACTGCCCAGAAGGAGTTACTAGAGTTATTAAAGTGAACTTTTTGTATTCCTTTTGAGGCGAAGAAGTCTTTAATTTTATCAATTAGTATATCGCTTGGATACAAGGTAGTAGACTCCAAATTAATATAAGCATCCTGAACAATTTGAATTTCTACAGTAGAGTCCATTTGGTGTCTTAGTCTAGCTATACTGTTTGCTGCTGATAAAATTTCATTAAATTCTTCACACATAGTCTTCGTAATTTGCTTTGTCATTTAAATCAATCTCCTTTTAATTTTTTATATTATATCTTGATTTTTATAAGATGAAAGAAACAAACCCTAAACTTTTTATTCGGAAACTAAAAAGGCTTAGAGTTCTATGAGATTTATAATATAGTTACAATTCCAATAGCAATTAACACAAAGGATATAAGCACACGAATGGACCAACAACAACCCAATACATAACTTAATAACTCAATGAAAAATTCAATTCTATCCTTTGTATTGGAAGTATAAATGAAATCTGTGATGGACGTATATAGCTTATGTATAAAAAGCAACGCCCCAAGTATAATAAGAATCATTTTGTTGCCCTTTCCACAATAAATAGCTGTAAATTAAAACAGAAATATAATAATTTACTTCCAAGAAAAATCAAGTTAATGGAAAAAGTACTTTTTTTTACACATGTTAAAAAGACCTGCTAAAATTTAAATATATTAATAACAAAATAAGGACGCAAAGGAGATTTAAAATGCGATATGTATTAAAACATGAGGGACAATTTGTAAGATGGATTCACTGGGTAGCTACTGTAACACCTAGTTTTAAGCTTTCTAAATTTGGAGAAGCCATGATTGTTGATGATAACTACCTTGAATATCCACTTGGAAAGTCTAAAAAAACAAGAAGAGAACTAATTCTTGAAAAATATCCAGATGTAGAAATTAAAGAAGTTTCTGTTACACTGGTTAATTAATAGCTATAGACATTCAAAAAAAAGAAGCTTAACTATATAAAAACTTATATAGTTAGGCTTTTTCTAACCCTCTCCAAATCCATGTCCGACTATCTCTTTTGTTTGTCTATCAATTAATATTGTTATATCCCCACCAACAGAAGGGCTATTCGGGACCTTGTACCATACTGAAACAACTTTATTAAATCGATATTTAATGCTTTTTTTATCCCATATGTATTGTTGCTGCCCAGCTCTTATATAGGATATTTTTCCGTGCTTCCAATTAGCCTTTGTTATGTACTTTTCGTATGGGTCAAGGGAATTCCATGCAATCTTCTGAAAGGTTACTTTTTCTTGTTTATTTAGCGGTTGGTTTGCCATTATATATTGGGCAATCATCCCTAATATAAAAATTAAGATACCAATAATTATGTATGTTCTCTTTTTCATCTCTCACCCCTTCACTTTAATTTTTGTAATTATATTCCATATAATTGTTTAGTCAACTTTATATAAACAAAATAGTTTATAAAAAACCTCTCACTATGAAAACAATTAGTGAGAGGTTTCTTGGTATTGATTGGCTTGTTGTACGGATACTTTTTGAGTCGGCATTATAACTTGGTTGTCATGCATTTTTTGAGCCAATGCATATTTTGTTTCTTGTGCAGCCTTAAAATAGTCTGTATCGTTTATTGTAGCGGTAATAGAAAAACGATAACCCAAAGGATTCACATCCAGTGAGGATAAACCATACACTTGGTATTCTTCCTCATATTCACCGGTTAAGCGATTTATTTTTAAAAATTCTCGATTTCTAACATTTAACTCTTCGCAGAGTTCTTCAAGAAGTAATCGTACTCTTGAAGGGTTCTCATCAAATGAGACGACTACACTTTCAAAAATACGTCTTTTTTCTACTGAGCCATTCACAATTTTACGAATTTCACCATTTGGTACTGTTACAAGCTTTCCATTTAATAGACGAATCTTTACAATACGAAACCCTATTTCTTCAACTGTACCACCTTCAGGTTCTTCGTTAATATGAACCCAATCCCCAACACTAAGAGTCTTCTCAAATAAGTTGAACCCACCAGCTAATAAGTCTCCAATTACACGTTGAGCTCCAAAACCTACAACGGCTGCTATAATACTAGAAGCCACTAATAGTTCTTTTAAGTCCCCAGCAAAAGGACGAATAGCCGTAATAACAAAGACCGTAAATACTATGTAGCTAGAGGTGTTCTTAAACACGCTCTCAATCGTTTCTTCTTTCTTTTCATCTAATAGATGTGTACGAGCAAAGAAGTGATGTAGGATAAAACGTAAGATAACGATAACTATATAGGCTGCTAATGTAGTTAGAGCCAGTGAAATAAAGTAATCTTTTACATTTCCCCAGTCCAATTCTAAGAAGCTCATTACTTCATTTGTAATTTCTTTCACTTTTAATCCTCCTCTGTGGCACTTAATTTCACCTATTCATTATAACGTTAAAATTTGAATTTAGTTACAAAAATTGTTTGGTAGGCATCTACATTGTTTATAGGTATTTTGCTAAATAAATGGAAAGCTAAAGAAACTAAGAGGAGAAGTGATGAATGAGAACTTTTAAAATGTATTTCTATTTATTTGGCTATATCGCAACAAAACTAAAATTAATCTCTCAGGCAGAGCAGTTAATATATCAAGGTAAACAAAAGGAAGCATACCGCTTAATGGATAAGACGGTAGAGAAGGGTACAAGACGTATTCTAAAGATAGCTGGAGCTCGTACAACAGTTAGAGGTCTAGAAAACATATCAGCTAATGAGACGTATCTTTATGTAAGTAATCACCAAAGTAATATGGATATTCCATTGCTATTCACTATTATGCCGCATAAGCCTACGTTTATTGCAAAGAAAGAGATGGGGAAAATTCCACTCTTAAACCGAGTATTAAAAGCAAAAGGGTGCATTCTTTTAGACAGAGAGAATCCTCGAAATGCAATTAAGAATATTAACGATGGCATTAAGTTATTAAATAGCGGAGTCAGTGTTGTACTGTTTCCTGAAGGAACAAGAAGTAAGGGACCGGTTATGAACGAGTTTAAGCCAGGAGGTTTAAGGCTAGCTCTTAAATCAGGCGTAAAAATTGTTCCTGTGACCATTAAAGACTCGTACATGCTGTTAGAACACAACAATGGTAAAGTAACACCAGCAGACGTAGATATCACCTTCTCAGAGCCAATTGATACGTCTAAGTACAAGGATGCAGTTACGTTAGCGAATGACATCCAAAAAGTTATTCAAAAGAACTTATAAATATTGGTTATTAAATTTTAATAAGTATCCAAAATAACTATTTAAAGCAGAATCTATGGACTATTTTTTTCGGAAAATAGATGTGTAGATTCTTTTTTTAAATAATTACCTTGTGCAGAGATAATAATTAGTGAAATTGGTATGATTTACAGGTATAATTAGGAACTGAAATAGAGAAAAAAAGGGGGCTCCTACATGTCCAACAAAAGATGGAGTACAGAAAAAGAACAAAAAGAAACTCAGAAAACCAAACAACTAAAACCTAGAAAACTAGATACAGTTATTAACTTTTTTGCTTTATTAGCAGAAGCATTTGCTCTAGTAGCAAAGGGCTTATTTGGTTTGGTACGTATAGCGATGCGACTAACAAAAGAAACAGTAATGAGCAAACAAGTTAATGTACGTTTGGCTAAAAAATTATAAACAACTACTTACATAAGTTAGGTTTACTTTTTGGAAACCATGGTACAATTTTTAAAATTTCCAAGCGTAAAAAGCTTGTAAGTTTTAAAAAGAAGTGAAGGGAAATTTCAAATGAATTATAGCGGTAAGAATGATTGGGATTTACAGAATGAGTACGACAAAAGTTACAGAGCAGGAAACAGAGAAGAAACAAGGGAAATTGAGCGGGAATTTAATTATCGTGGTTATGAGGATAATGGATTTGGTCATTTTCAAAAGAAAGATGAATCGGATGGGTATTCTAGTGATAGCGGAAGTTCAGGTTCCGGCGGATTTTTATTCGGTTTTAACCCAGGTTTCCTAGTACTTCTAGTGATATTTGGATTTATGGCTATCTATGCTTTCGGTATTTTGCCATATGCAGCAGTTAAGATGTTCTTTGTTAAACTTTATACAGAGCTTTTTCCTGATTTACGACCATACTATCCTTTAGGTGATTCGTACAGTAAAGATATGATGCTTGGGAAAGTAAAACTAACATACGGTTTAATAAAACCTTTTACATTTTTCACTTCTGTATTTCTGACAATTAGTTTGGTTAGTTTCCGTGCTATTAAAATTAGACATTTAACTAGACCCGTTGCTACTTTTATAGCATTAAGTTCATTTTATTTAATGTTTCAAGAGTACCAAAAGGGAGAAGCAACTGTCTTTTCAGGTATCATTTATGTATTAACGTTTATTATTTGTGTGTACCCAATTAAGAAACTAAAGAAAAATTTCTTAATTGGTTTATACGTATCTGTTATCTCTACAGTTGGGTTCATAGTAGCAGGTAACAGCTTATTATCACCATTTTTAGCACTAAACATGAGCTCTATTATTTTAGTTTTTAGCCGAGGTTCATACTTCTTTATAAAAGAAAAACCAAAGGCAACTAAAACAGTAGACTCAGAAGCAGCATAAAAGACAGTTAAATTAGAACCGAAATACAAAATTTGTTTCGGTTTTTTTATTTGTATAATTCACTTTGAATCTTTTATTAAAACAAACTACTGTTAGTGTTACAGTAGTTTGTTTATTTTTATTATATTCTTTTTAAAATAGTATGCTGAAGAGGAACGCCACCCATTGAAACATTTCGTTCTACTAGTATGTAACGATTCTTATCAATTGAAAAAATGCGATTACCTTCATATTCAACATTTCTATCTTGGTTAACTAGTTCCTGTTTAACCGCTTTCACATACTCGTTTAAGTGAATGTATCGTTCGTTAAGTTGAAGAGTAATGTTCCCCTTTTTGTAACCCATTAGCCAATTGAAGCCAACCAAAGCTGCTAATCCAATAAAAACTGCCACAAGTATATCCATATTTTTCCCTCCCTTTTATAATGCAAATTATAACATAATTAGGAACTAAATTACATTTGATTTGTGGAGTATTTCTTGTTACATGTCTATTTAAAATTATTAAAAGTGACCGAATAGGTAATGTAAACACTAAAAGAAGTGAAGAGAATTATATCTCTTCACTTCTTTCAGTTATACGCATACCACTTTAGTTTTCCAGGAGAACACAACACAATATCAATTATCACTACATAACCTGATTGGAGGAGGTCTGTGTTTGCCACTTAATGTATTATGTTCTTAATACAATACTTGCCACGTAGACGAAAAAGTATACGCTTATTTTTTGCTTACCTTAACAGGCTTTATGTATACAGGACCGTTTGTCCCGCTAACCTTATACCATTTACCTATTTGCTCATAAGCGAAAACTTTCTTAGGTTTAATTGTACCAATAGGCTTGTTGTTGTCTAGCGGACGCTTATACACGTTGGTTTGTGATTCAATAGTAATAGGTGCATCTAGTCTTACTCGCTTTCCTTCAATGTACTGAGGAGCATAAATCCATTTTTGACCTTTCCACGTCTTTACTTTTATAAAGTTTCCTGCTTTTTCGTAAGCTTGAAGACTTTGGGGATTAATTGTGGAACCCGTTGCGTTTTTAGGATTTGGCTGGTTATATAATTTTGACGCTTTTAGGGTAGTAATAACTTTTTTATAAGGAACTACTTTAGTATGTAGGGTGTATCCCTTGCTTTCAGCTATGTCGTTGAAGGATTTTTGTGTATTTGTAATGACTACAGGTGTATCCACTTTAACTATACTATAAAGGTTTCTAACGTCTTTATTGTGCATACGAATACAACCTGATGAAACATACTTACCTATTGAATTCTCGTTATTGTTGCCATGAATAGCATAGGTAGTGCCTTCTGTACCTCTGGCGTTTATACCTAGCCACCTGTCACCAAGCGGATTCTTAGGGCTACCTCCCACTATTTTCTTTTTATAATATGGGCGATTCTTAATCTTATTTACAATCTTAAATGTACCTTCAGGTGTTAAGCCATTTGTGCGTCCTGTTGCGACAGAATATGTTTTTACACGCTCACCATTATGGAAAAACGCAAGTTGATTGTTATGTTTATTAATGATAATTAAGTCGTTTTTAGCATCCGCATAAGAGACTTGTCCTTGTATGCTTAAAAACAGACATGCAGATAATACTAGCGAGATAACTTTTTTCATATTTCTCCTCCTTCTTAAAAATAGTTAAATTATGACCGGCTAAACAATTTTTAAGATTATAGCAGAGAAGAAGAAAAGGGGTTAATTAAATTTTATTCATGAAAAAAGCTGCCATATCAGCAGCTATCTTTCATTCATCATCTTCTAGGGTAGGGAATATATCCGTTAAATCAACGGTTAGGTTATCAAAGACACTTACTTTTATGGAATCCCCTCTAAAATAGCGTTTTACTTCTTGGTACACACTACTTTTAAGGAGATATACATCAACCTTTTGGTTAGAAGGGTCAACAATCCAGTATTCTAATACGCCTGCCTTTTCATATGCCCTGTACTTAGTCTTATAGTCCAACACAGCAGTTAAAGGTGAAACAATTTCAATGATTAACTCAGGTGTACCGACAATACCTATATTCATAACCTTATTAGGGTCAGACACAACTACTAAATCAGGAATAACCCAGTTTTGAACTTTTTCATCTATCCATTCATTACTTGCATTCTCAAATAGGTAGACATCAATTGGAGCAGCATATACTTTGCACGTTTTCCCTTTTAAGTACATCCCAAACTCAGCTGCCAATTGTCCAGATACAGCTTGGTGCTGAAGACTAGGTGAATTCACCATACGAATAACCCTGCCATTAAGAACTTCGTATAGTTCACCTTCTTTAGTATTTTTATATTCCTTATATGTCATTAATGAAAAAGGGTTTGCCGCTTGTTCTTTTTTAGTAGGTGATTGTTTTTGGTTTTTTTTATAAAACTTCATAGTTACTACCTCCGTTTCCTCCGCTACCCATTATTATACAGTGCTTATAGTGATTTTTCTGAAAATTTAATGTTATAATAGAACTAGTACAAGCAAAGGGGGAAAAAGATAATGGAGAACAATGATAATAATCCTCAAAGAATTGTAAAACAAGAGTTAGAGTATACTCCAGATAAACAATATTTTAATATTATTGCAAATAGAATACAAAAAGTTAAAGATGAACTCAAAGGAACATCTGAAGCCGCTAGTGAATTAATAGATAAAGGAGAAGGAAATTCACCTGAATCCGAGCATGGCTTCTACAAAGGCTTTAATACTGGTATAGATATTGCGTTAACTGCCATTCAAAGCTTTCAACTTGAAACAGGACTATATACTGATAAGGATACCGATTTAGCCAAGTTTAAGGAAAAACAAAAGAAATAGTCATATTATAAAATAGAAGAGCTGTTACCTAAGTTTTATACTAAGGCAACAGCTCCATTATTATAATAAGTAAAGTAAGTTTAGAACCCATAACAGTACTGTGTCCGGTCCATTAAACTAATTGAATCTCTTTTGCTAAACTGATGCCAATTGACTCAATACAGTGCTTGGCACTTACCTCAGAAACTCCACATTCCTCTAAATGTTTTTGCAGAAATTCGTAATTGTAATCTTCATCTTCTCTAAGACCGCATTTACATATAGCCTGATTCGTAGCCTCAATACTATTATTCGCTTTTTCCATAAGTGGAACATGTAATTCTTTATGTTTTTTGTTAATTAACAAATCAATATGAAGTGTAAACTCATAATTTTTTTTCATTCCGTGACTCCTTTAACTTAATCATAAGTTATTGTACACCTTTTTTAAGTATGAAGGGCAATAATTTAGTGTTTTTTATCAATTTAATTAGTTCCATAAATTCATATTTTATGTATGCAGATAATAGATTTGGACAAGAATAATAGTAAAACAGAAAGAGAGGGTTACGGAATTATGGCAAACAAATCTATGACCTATGGAGAATTGCTGAATTTAAAAGTTAAAGAATTAAGAGAATGGGGAAGTATTGAAGAGGTTACCATTCGTAATATAAAGTATTTGTTGCAAGGAAACAAAGGGGATAAGATAGCTGCTAACCGAAATGTTAGGCATTGGTGTAGGTATTATGCATTTAGAAAAGAAGAAACATTGTTTTATCCCATAGCCTTAATATTGCTAAATGCTTCTGCTGAAAAAGATGTTCAAGTTCGATTGGAAATGTACAAAACCATTTACTTGTTTATGAGGTATGAAAACATCCGTTATGATAGCAAATATACCGAGATATTAGAAGAACACTTGTCTTTTGAAAAAGAGAAAGATGTAGCAGAAGAAATTAAGAGTATTCTATCCTGGAATGATATGTTTAATTCCGCTTTTTTGCAAGAAATACATAGAAGCAAACTAATATCCAAGTACTTTTCAAAGGAACTTCATGAAGCTGAGAAAATCGTTACATCCTCTGTCTTTTTTACTACACCTCTTCCTTACCAGCAAAAGAAAAAAGCTTACACGGGAGAAGCAATAGGAGCAGTCTACTTTGTTCGGGAGAAGGAAAAAGGAAGAATAAAGATAGGAAAAGCGAGCAACATCAATACTAAAAAGTTCTTTCCGGTCAAGCCTCCGTTTGAATGGGAGCTAATACATACCATTGAACATAATGAATTTAGCGCATTAGAAACTTATTTCCACAAGTTATTTAAATCTAAGAGGGTAAACGGTGAATGGTTTAGTTTAGACAGTAAGGATATTAAAAAAATTAAATCATTTAATAGTAAAGTCTTTTAAATTAAAAGGACCCGTTCTATAGCAATTTGCATATAGAGCGGGTTTTGTTATTATAGTTTCGTATTAGTGTAGAGCATTAATTCAAGAATTTCTTTTTGAATAAACTCTGGTTTTTCTGTCTCGGAAAGGTGTAATGTTTTAGTTGTTTTTTCACCAACTCGTTTTTTGACAAAATAGTAAAAAGACTTATCAGTACTGAATTCATGTATTTCTAAGTCCACTTCAACATAGTTTACTATGCGACCTTTTACGTCTAAAATAACTTGCTTGCACAGATTATCAACACCGTATTTCTGAAGAATACAACTCATTTCTTCTTCTACTACATCCCAACTCCCCAGTTTTTCAACCAACAAGTTAAACTCATCTTCAACTATTTTTTCACCCACAAATTTAAAAGCATGGTGGTTCATAGTTTTAAAATTGTCCATTGGTTGCTGAAGTAAATTGTGGAAGACTAATTCTTCTTTAATTGAGTCTAAAAAAGCGCTAAAAGCATCTACAGTAAAACAGATTTCGTCTTGCCTTGTCGGAAAGGCTTTACTGTCATTAAAGAATAGGTTTGCTTTTGAAAAATTGTTTGTAAGAACAACGCTTATTTCTTCTCCACAGAACTTAAAGTCAAAATATTTGTATAGACGTTCAAACTTAAATTCCGTATCTAAAGTTAACAAAGGATACTTATTAGAAAGTTCTTTTAAGATGTTTGTTGACTCTAAGTAATTATCAAGATTACTTTTCCATTCACTATTAATTACTCCACCTAAGAAATAGCGGTTATCAAGTACTTCATGAAGACCACGAAGCATATCGACATATTCTTCACTAATATCCGCTGATAATTCCTTAGCAATAGCATCAATAATTTCACAGCTAGATTTATAGACCGGTGTGTAAAAGACCACGCCATTTAGCTTTTTAAGTTTTGCATATTCTACCCAATACTGCATCAAGAACTTACTTAATTTCACAAAGTAATCGGTTTCACCCTTTGAATAGAAATAGTATTGTGCTTTATCAAAGTGTCCTCTTTTCTCAATAGAAACATACAAATAATTATGCTTATCCATAAACAATTCTTCTGGTGTAGCTTTCATAATTATTTCATTGTCATACGAATATTTAAGTGTAACCATGTTTTTAATGGTAATTTCTTTAGCATCCTTATCTGTAGAAACTTCCTTTCTATAAGTGTTTGCTAATACCTCATAATGTTTTTTTAGTGCTGTAATGTTCATATTAAATTCTCCTTAAACATTTTTTTAAAATGGTAACATGGATTCTGGAAAAAAGAACAAACATCATTCTATTTTTGTTATCTTATCAATACCTGAAAACACATGTTGAAGCTTCAAAAAGTAGAAAGAGAGTGTTAACCTGCTACAGGGAAAATAAATAAAGTATATTGATGTAAAAAATCACTGCTTTTTTCATTGGTATTTGTTACACTTAAAGGCAATCTAGATAGTTGCTTGCAACTAGTTCTAAAAAGGGGAAAAGTTTAAAGATTAATGCTTAATAACCATCAAAAAGAAATTTTTATAATAAAGCGAGTGATGATATGCGATATACACTATTAAAAGCAGTGTACATTTCAAAACCTTCCTCTAATGGTAAGGTCAGAACACCGATAGTAGGTTATGTACTAGAAGATACACTTGATAACAGCACCCATTTTGTGAGTAGAAAAGAAGCTTACAATAAGGTAACGAAATACAAATCTACAAATGTAGAGGCATATAAACGTAAGACTATTTGCAAAGAGGATATTCCCGATGAAGAAGGATATGTGTATTATTTAAAACCAATTAATGGTTTAAAGATTAAAGATTTCTTTGTTTCGCTTAGTGAATACAAAAAAGGGCAACTGAAATTCTGAAAAAAATTAAGATTTTCGTCATTTTACAGAATGAAGTTGGTATAGTAGTCGTAGAAAATACGAGGAGGTCTTACTTATGAAAACATGCGATTACTTAGTAGATGAAAGACATGAGTCCGAGGTAATGTGTTTTTATAATCCATTCTTTTCTGAAAAAGAAAATAAGGAGAAATACACATGGCACGTTGGTGGTTCTTTAAAAACTTATGAAGCGGGTTCAGAGCTACCATTAAAAACTCTATACTATGAGTATCCAAATGACTTCTGTATTGTTTTAAATCCAGTTAAGGATACATATGAACTTGCTCTTGTAGAGAATAGGAAGTTTTCAGGCTTTATTAAAGATGCAGCAGATGCACCAGAAAGCATAACATCTTTTTACACATTCAAAGGATATAAGATACGTGCTAAAAGCAGAAAAGAAGTAAAAAGTTACATAGAAGAATACCAGGAACAAATGACGCTGGAAAAACCAAACCTTACTGCACTTACCCTCAAGTGGATTGAACCATTAACATCAGAACAAAAACTTGGAGAATTGGTAGATTGCTATATATGGGCAAGTCAGAATAAGGATAGTGAAGAACTAGCAGACGACCCTCGTTACGTGGAGGACATTTTGCTATCTATTAAAGACTTTGCTGAAGAAAACCCATCTGTATTTACAGCGTTTATCGCTAAACATAAAATTAAGCTTTAATGTTCTTTAAATTAAGTCCCTATCGAGATAGGGACTTTTTTTATTAAAAAAAGCAGCTTAGAAAAAGCTGCTAAATTAAAAATATATTGTCTAGGATAGCTCTCCTTTAAAAAACGGTGTATCCAAATCTGAGGCTCTTACTATTTGAACATCAATTTGTTTAGCAATCGCCTTAACATGCTTCCTATCTGCCCACACCTTTTGCATGTCATTCAGTAGTTGGTACGCTAAAATGTTCTTGTCTTTAATATTGGTTTCTAGGGAATATTGTTTATATTTCTTGCTTCTCATGATTTTTTTCATTTGGTTTCTAGCTTGATATTGCGTATATTTGACATATGTTCTAGGGAAATTAGTTAATAGTGCATCACGAAATCTTGAACCAGGCAAATCCCCTAGACCAAGATACTCCCAACTTTGCGTATATTTAACTAAGGTTTTGGTACCTGCTGAATCGACAATGTAAAAGTCCTTTCTTCGCTCCATATCTTCTTTAAGGGCAATTTCAACATCACAAGACAAACTAGTAATAAACTGTAACTTTTGTGCATTATCTTTCATCTCTGTAGGGGATAAGCCACCTAACTCCGTCACAAGATTATTTAAATATTCATCTATGGCTTTTAAATAGATATCTAAATGTTTAAATATAGATTCATGATTTAAGTCATGTCCCTTAAAATAATATTTTTGGAAGATACGTTCAGGGAATTTCACTTCTAGCATTTTCTGTTGTAGTTCAATATTCATTTGAATTCTCCTTTTTAAAAATTATACCAAATTTACTAAAATAAGCTATGAATAATCTAAATCAAATTGGTTTATATAGTTTTTGCCGCTTTATAAAAGTCACAGTATAATTAAGGTAGAGGTGATGTTTTTTGTCAAAGAATAATAAACAAAACAAGGTGACAAAGAAAATGAAAACTAAAATGAAGTATGGAGGTAAGTTAAATTCAACAGAAACAAAGATTTTAAAAAAGTCATTAAAGAGGCGAGGAATACCATTTAAAGACAATCCATACCATAACCAGATTAAAGAGTTCTTTATTATTATGAATGAAGAGACACATGAAGAATACCTATTTTTTAAGCTTAATGGTAAGCAATATGTAAAAGAAAATAATTCTACTTTCATTTTCCACTTAAATTTAGATATAAATATGCTTGTACACGAAGAAGAAATGAACAATGACAATATTTTAGAAGTACTTCGTATAAAGCGCGAAAGAAGAATTCAAAATCAAGATTTTATAGAAATACCAGCCGAAGACCGTGAGTTTCCTGATGTTTACGAAGAGCAACAGGAGTGGATAGAAAAAAATCTTAGTAATCAAACAAAAAAAATAATAGAGTTTCTGCCTATGATATCAATATTTAACGAAAAATTCGAAGAAGAAAAGGCAATGAAAGAACTAAGAGAGGAAGAATAATAATAAGAAAATATACATTGTAGCATCCCTGAACCATTAATGGAACAGGGATTTTTTATACTATATAATACATATATATAGTAATTATAGATAATATATAGGCAATATATAGTTAATATATAACTAATCTAATAATTTAAACTTAACCGTTTAATTCAAGTGTATAATTAAACAGAAAAGAAAATGAAATTGTATTTAAAAGGAGAAAATTTATGAATGAAAACTATTTAAAGATTACAGATTTTGAATATGTGGATTTTGGAGGAATGAAGATTTACGCAGACCTTTGCAAAATTTATAAAGGTGTTGGTGTGCTCTTATACAAAAATAAGGTGCTTGTTTCGCATATTAAAACAGATATTGAAGAAGTAAGTTTAGTAGAAATTGCAGATGTTAAGGAGCATTATTACCTAAGAGGAGCCAGCGGAGTAACGTTGTATCTACATAAGAAAAAAGAAAAGAAAAAACAGTACTCAGCAAATACAGAAGTCGTGTTAAAAGAAGATGATATGGCATTTAAATTAATGTGCGCAGTTGAAAAACATCCTAAGTTCATAGAAGAGTATTATGATGAATTAAAACCGGATTTTATTTGGACGGTTATGGAAAATGTTGAAGACAAAGTATTGCGTGTTCAAAAAGGTAATCAGGAAAAATACGTAAACTCCTCAGATGCAGCTACATTCGAGGATATTAATGAAGGAGCGACTCATTTTAGGAAAGTGAGCGAAGAGTTAAAAGAAAAGGCTAATAAACAACTCAACATGGTATTACCAACAAAAGAAAATAACTAATATTTAGTTTAATGTAGTGCTTCGTGTTAGTAAACCTGTAAAGGAGACAGTAAATGATTAAATTAGTAATTGTCCAATGTGTTAGGTCTTTCAATGATAAAACCGAAGTAGGCAAGTTGTACCGAAGTCATCCGTCAAAGTCTGGTAATGATAGAGTTTTTCTAGATAATGGGGAATCAGTTGTTATTTCTGCACTATGTAAGATAACAATGTATAGGTCTGTATTTTCTCGATATTTTAAAGTTGTAGATGAATTGCACTTATCCAGTTTCACTGAGTGCAAAAAGTATGCTGAAAAATCGATAGCAGAACTACTAGATATAATGGAAGAACAGCCTTATAGTTTAAGAAAATCTAAATAATAAGTAAGAATGAGTAAGGTTTAACCTTACTCTTTTTTTAATTCGAATTCTGAATTTGGGTTGTTTAGAATTGCAAATTCTTTAAGTTTCCTCAGCGCAAGGTTTCCAACAAAGAAGATACTTGTTAATGCCACAAACAAAGGGAGTGTATTTTCTTCGGTTAGTGGAACACCAGCAAACGGATACATCTTAATAATAAGCATGTAGAGTATAGAAATTGTAGAAGACTTAATAACCATACACGACATTTTAATTACCCCAATTATACTTTTTCTGAATTTAATCAGTTCCCTTATTACATACTTATGTGTATTTAGGCACAGTTTGGTTCATTCCAAGTACAATCTTCTAAATATTTTTTGACGAACCGTATTTTGTATGATAGAAACAGAAAGATTTAGGAAGAAAATTTATTTTTAAAAAACGTATCTTATGGCGTGTATTGTAGAAGGGGTGAATTAATGAAAAGGTATAATTACCATGTAGCTAATATGATAAACTACTGTAGAGAAAGAAATATAATACCTATGGAATTAACGCATGAAGAAAGAAAACAGTTTATTCTTAGTGAAGATTTGAAGTATGGCTACTTTGCTTTAATGAAAAAAAAGAAGTGTCAGGTATGCGGGAAAGAAACCGGTCGTTTAGCCCATGGTTATAACGTTTATTTGTGTGGACAAAAGTGTTATGACGTTTTGTGCTCAGCAACTGAGGATAATTATCCTGAACTTTATAAACTGCGTAGAGAAAAAGAAAAAGTATGGCATGTAATTCATATTAAACAGTTACTGGATTTAACGTATTCACCAGAGGAAATTGCTGAGAGAGTAGAATGCTCATTAGAAGATATCCTTTGCATTATAGAAGAGATAAAACACGAGGGGAATTCTGAAGAATAACAAAATACATATGTTTCGCCTACATTATTAAGAGACCTTATAACAGATAATGGTCTTTTTCTTTTGGCTAATGCTAATTTAGGTTTTTTTCATAGGTTATATTTTCCCAAAAACTACATTTTTCGTTTAGAATCTATAAAAAATTGTTTCATGTAAACAAGAGAAAAAGGATGATAAAGATGAAAGGTAAACAATTCTATCTAAATGAGGAACAAATGGAGGCATTCCAAGCTTTACTTGACTATCCAAGCTTACAAGCAAAGCATGAAGTGAAAGAATTCGAAAGAGTGCTTTTAGAAATACGAGAAAAAGCAAATAAAAAAAGAATTGATAAAAGTGCAAAATTACCATCAGACTCGTTTATTGATAAAAACGGAAATGAACTATTTTTTTCTCCAGGACCTGATAATGAGGCAATTATGCTAACAGTTGATAAACCGTCTTATAAAAAAAGAAGAGAGCAAAGTGGGTTTAGCTTTGAATGGGACTACCCAACTGTAGTGGGGATTGCTAACTATCTACATAACTATGCTATCTTTACTGGTGATAATACATACAAAGTATATGCATATGCTTATTCTGAAGAATTTAACGTGTTTAGAAATGAAGCGGAGAGAAGCATAAATTTCAGCGCAGATTCTTTATCTTTCTTATGTTATGCGGATGAAGATGATGATAACTGGACATATCTTGTTCCGTGGAACGTGAAGGAAGTATTGAAAAGTACAGTCTCGTATTTGTTTAATAATGAGAATCAATATAAGACTTATAAAGATGAATTACATCCAGAAATAAACAGCAAATATGAAGAATGGTTAAGTAAAAAGTAATTTAATTTTTAGTTAGCTTATTTAATTTTAAACAGTATAAATAAAAAAGCAGCCTAGGCTGCTTTTTCTAATTCATTGTCTTTATAATATTAATGCTAAATGCAGGTGTTTTTATATATTGTGAAGGTCTAGATAAGTTTCACGTTTTAACGCTCGTCTCATTACTCGCTGCCTAGCCTTTTTGTCTTTACATTTAACTCTAGCTGGGAGAGAGCCAGGTGTAATCCCATCCTGTGTATGTTTTATCTACTTTTTGTTTTAAAACACGGTGTAGAGACATAATGGATTCCTGCCTTTGTTAGTAACCTTATCTATCTTCATTGGCGTTCTGAATGTAAATGTTTATCTTGTTGGCGTTTATCAGCTTCAACAATAGCATCTATAATAGCGTCACCATGTTGGTCTCTAGAATCAAAACGTCTGTAGTTCATTAGATTAACTTCACCGCTTTTAACTTGTGTAATTAATTCCTGTAGTTCTCTAGTTAAAGTAGGTGCAAAGAGGTTTTCTTGAACCATTAATTGGAGCTCATTCATAATTCTATTGGTTCTATCCATGAATCATGCACATCCCTTATTTTTTATTAAATCCATTCTTCTTCCTCTTTTTTTACTTTACCCATGCATAGTTCATATTCGTCATTTGAGATAGAATGAATGATATCATTATACTTTACCTTACGACTTGCATACCAGTAATTCATGTCTTGTTTTTGTTCAACCTCAAACTTTAATTCAGAAAATGCCTCAACAATTGATGGAATTTCCTTAGTAACAGGTTTAAATTCGAATCTTTTTTTATCAGCTGTTTCCTTCTCATTTAAAATAAAGTTATATTCGTCAATGATATGTTGAGGGAATTGCTTAAAGGCATATTTAAGTAAAGTATTTGCACTAAATGACTCTTTTCCTAAGGCATGTTTCATTTCGTCATATAAATGAATAGTAGATGCAAAAAGCGGGTTTTCTTTTTGGAAGGTATTCAACTTTTCTTCCCACATTAAATACGCTTCGTGTTCTGGATACTCGTTATACTTTTTGTATCGAGAGGAGGTATTTGATTCTCCAACAGAATAAGAAAATTCACCGTGTTGAATAAGTAAATTAAACATTTTATGCGCGTTTTCTTCAATGAACAATATCATCTCTGTCTCATACTTTGTTAATGAGCCAATCTGCTTTAAGTCAAGGTGAAAATGGTTCTTTTGTTCAGAATACTTCCTAATCCAGTCTGCTTCGCTGTAAATGACATATACTTGTTTGGTGTTAAACAGCTTTCTAGCATGCTCCTCAATGGATGCAAAGTAGCGCTTTAATACTTGTTTAAGAAATAGTTCATCGACATGCTTTAATTCATATTCTACGTAACGTGTTTGAGATTGAATGTTTTGAAGCATGCCATCCAATTTCTTTTGTTGTTTGATGCTGTTTTGTGTATTTCTTTTTTCAAACTGTAATAACGAAGCGTGAACAGTCAAAGCATCACCTTCATGAAATGCATTAACAAGAACGTCTTCCAAGTTTTCAGGAGCTTGTCCTAGACTCATATAATTATCTTTTACATTTAGATAAGAGTTTACCTGATGGTAGCTTTTTTCAATCTTACTTAATGTAGTACTACGGTCAAAAAGCTTTCTTTTTTTACCATCTACTTTATCGCGTAATTTAGAAACCTTAAGAACTCTGTCCCGAGAGAAGGGGAATGTGGATTGAGAATCTAATCTGAAACTATACTTTCTTTCTAAACTTTTAAATAAACTTTCTGCATTTGAAGAATTATATGAGAAGTTCACAAAGATGCCTTTATTATGCTTTTCAATGTACTTCTCAGTAATGTTCTTAAAGGTTTTTGATGTGTTTGCTTTTTCAAGGAAATGTACTGCATCTGCTAGTGCTAAATCAATAATTTGTTTTTTCAATGTGTATCATCCTTTTATAGTTTTTATCATTCTACCATCTAAAAAATTGTTTTATCTGAAAAAGCTTAATTAATTCTCGCGAGTGAACAACAAAACCTTTTTTCTCAGAAATTTTAAAAAGAAGAGTCATTAAAGAGTGAGACTTTACAAATGGGCTTTACTTACGTTACTATATAATGGTATACGTTGAACCCAATCCATATTGGAGTTCGTTTTTGCTAGAGCCCACAGACAATAGTTTGTGGGCTCGTACTTGTATGTAAAGACATAAAACATACTGTTTTAATAAGGGAGAAAAGATGAAGATTATTTGGACTGCTGAATGGTACGAATTAGACCAAACAATTATTGTTGGTGATGAGGATTATTTTTATCTTCATAAACGAAAAAATAAGTTTTCTAATGATTTTGGCTCTAAACATGATAGAGAAGTACATATGAAGATAACAGATATAAGTCACAAAGAACTTGGCAGCGTTAAAGGAATAGACACAGAAGGTTTGGTATACAAAATATATTTAATGGACGGACGTGTTCTTGAAGTAGATGCAGAGGAGAGTATAGGTGAAATCTTTTATCCTGAGGGTATAGAGGTTAAAAACTGGACATTTACTGTTGAGGTAGAAGGGATGAAGGAGACAGGAGAATCGTCTTTTAGTCGTTTAAAGTCCATGAGTAAAAAGGATGTTAAGAAGGTGAACGAAGAACGAACTAAGCGGTACAAACAATTGTTAAAAGGTGATTAATTCTCTTTTAAGATGAAATGTATTCAAAGTGCTGAGTGGAATAAGCCCTAACTTACACACCTTAGCTTAATTTATGATACATAAATTTCTACCATGATTTAAAAGACCTAGGTTAAATTCCTAGGTCTTCTCATTTGTTAAACTTAGACTACCTCAGATTCTCTTTGTGCCTCTTTTTGTTCTTCGATACGCAAGCTTTCACTTTGACGATACTCAGAAGCGGTCATTGTTAGGGTAAATTCAGCTGTAGGTTCAATTTCCTGAACAACTTCTTGTAACTTCTCAACATTCCCATAAAAGAATTCTTTTCGTAGGTTAATCTTATTAACACGGTCTGCATCAAGGATTTGGTGCATTTTTTGTTCTAATCCAACAGCATCGTTACTGAAAATCATAGCGTGGATATCAAACTTAAATGGCACAGATGCATCACCTAACTCATCTACACGGTCTAGAGGGTTTAAGCGTCTAGTCATACCGACCTTAAACATTCTTTCACCGAATGAGCCCATGTTAGAAATAACATATACATAACCAGCTTTACCATTAGCACGTTTAACAATTTCTTCTTTCTTCTCTTCAATTTCCTCAACTTGCTGTTCAAGTTCTTTTAAGCGAGCTTCAAGAGCAGCAATTTTTGATTCATCAGTTTCAGCAGCAAGCAATTCCTGGTTCTTTTTAATTTCATTTGTGTACTTTTCTTCTTCTTTTTGAATCTTTTTCTTCTCAGCTTCTAATTGACGCTGTTCTTCCGCTTCCTGACGCATTTGTTCACGGATACGCTTTTGTTCCTCTTTCTCTTTTTCACGCTGTATATAGTAGCTGTATTCGATTTGAACAGCATTTAAGAATAGAGGTTCTAGTTCAGATAAGAAACGAGTAATTGTAGGAAGAATACTTGCATTACCATTACCACAAATAGTTAAGTACTTATTAATCAGTTCCTTAGCTGTTTCTACTGCCTTCTCTTGGTTAGTGTACGTGAGGGTATGCAGAATGTTTTGTAATTCAGCCTGTAAACCGATAACCATAAGTTGATAGATGGTTTGATTTGCTTTCGTAGTATATCGAGACTCATAAGTTTTTAACAGTTTGTTAATTTCACGCTTATTGGCATTCATTTCTTTACGTAGCAATTTTGAATCTTCGTAATGAAGGTTTAAATGAACAAGAGGTTCTAAAACACCTTCTTTATCCATGGCTTCTTCTAAAAGAATAAGCTCTTTTTCTACCATCCCATAACTAACAGCCTCAGGGAATTTTTCGACTAACTTTTGAATTCCGACTGCTTCTGTTTTAACTTTTTTTACTTTGTTTACTGTTTTCTTTAATTCTGCTAAACTAGCGCTATATTGAGATTCAACTTCATTGAGGTTTTCTTCAACTTCTTTTTTCTTGTTAATAATACCCTCAATTTCTTTTTCTCTAATTTCTATTAAATTTTTAGCTTCTATTTCAGCTTCTTCTTTAGTCTTATGGGCGTAACTGTCGGAATCCTCCTTGGTCTTTTGAGCATATTCATCAGCTTCTCTTTTCACTCGTTCAGCATGCTCGTTTGACTCATTAATTATTTGTTCCGATTCTTGTTGAACAGACTGTTTAGCTTCTAAAACGGTATCGTCATAAAGCTTTTCTTTATTCTCTAATTTTGTATCTATTTCTTTCAGTAAAGCCTCCTTTTGTTCTAGAGTTTTGTTGATGTTCAGTAATTCTTTAAATTTCTTAAACATAGTTGTCCTCCTAAATAAATGTGTTCCTAGAAAGATTTGGTCATAGATACAAGTATAGCATATTCAAGAAGCAGAGTTAAAAGGAAATTCGAACCATTGTTAGGGAATTTTTAAAAATATTTTATACACTTTATTGTGAAAAAAAAGGGGATGAAAAAAGCAGAATTCAACTCATTAAAAAAGCCCAATAGCTCACACTAACTATTGTGCATTAGGCTTTTTTATATTTATGTTAATTATTAACGGTGATGACAGTCACTATTAATAAGAAAGTCGGTTTGGCGAACAAACTTATTAATGTTACTTGTAGGAGCTATTTGCTCATTTATTGAGCTCAAGATAATATATAGTTCGCTCACTTCTTTTGGAGCAAGGAACTCTTCTCCTTGTAGTGTACTTTCAAGATAAGTTACTTTGTTATCAAGAAAATGTAACAACTCGTAGTTAGAACGAGGGTGTATGAAAAAGTCGATAGAAGATTGTTCTAATAATGTCTGTCTTAACAATTCTTCTGTTTCTTTTAAATTACCATAAGCTAAGGTAACGAACTTCTCATCACCAGTAGCTGCGTACATATCAAGTAAATGTGTAGTATTAGCAATTTCTTTTTGAATAACTAGTGTGTTTCGGGCAGTGGTATCTTGGGTTATGGTGTATGTATAAATAAAGGCAAATGCAAATAAAGAAATTAAAATAACTCCAAAAGCCATTATATTTGAAGAAAATGATTTCTTTTTAGGCTTTTCTTCAGTTGTATTATTTTCATCCATATATTCATTTGTATGTTTTACATCTTCTTTATGAGATTCTGAATTTTCATTAGGAACGCTGTCTTCGTCTTTTAATTCAGAAGATGCATCTTTGTGTTCCGAAGTAGCGGTTGTCTGTTCTTCTTTTAATTCATTATCTTCCGAAGAATTACTTTCCTCATTATTCTGTATATCCACTAAATTATCTTGTTTCTTTATGTCCTCCAATTTGGATTCTATCTCTTTGGAGTCCTTTTTATCTTTGTTTTTATCATCTGACATATATAAATCACTCCTTTGACTAAACCTATTTAAAATAACGACTATTTTATAGCACAATTTAATAAGTTACGGTCAAAAAAGTAGGATAAGATGATTATGTTGTTATTTGTAGAGAGGTTAAAACATAAAAAAGGGGCACCTTATTTTTAAAAATAAGATGCCTGGAATGAATGAATGAAATGTGAAATGAATTTGGAATTTAAATTAGATTTAAATTACTTGTTCTTGTAGAACAGAATGTAATTATATAATACAGAAAAATAAAAAACAAGGAGATTTTTTGGATTTGTTATCTTTTTTTAAAATGATATTCTTTTATAGGTTTTAGAATGAATTCATAAAGGTTGTAAATGTATAATACTGTTATTGAATATATGGATGGAGGAATCATATGAAGGAATCGGTAGTGGACGAATATTTACCTATACACACATGCATTTCTTTCTTTAAACAAGAAAACCTTACTTTTGTGAAAACTGAAATTCGGAAGAAGGGTGAACAAAGAATTTATTTTTTTGAATTTCGGGATGTTTTTAAAGGAACTACATCAAGTTGTATATTTATCTTTGCTCAACTAATGGGAATGCTGAGTATGAATATACGAATTCAAAATGAAGAAGCGAGAATACCAATGAGTAGAGCGGTTTACCAAATTATAAATTTTTTAGAACAGCAACAGTCTACAGCTTTCTTACGGTTACTAATGGAGGAGAAGTGGCTAAATATTGGGCACAGTATTATGCCAAGGTATGAGATGGCTGAAGTGGGCAAACTATCCATTAACGAATTAAAAACTTTACATATGGTTAAAGAAATTACACATTCGGGATTTCACAGTTGCAAACAAATGTTTATTGAACAAAACAAGGATGCTGTTAAAACAATAAAAGCACTTTTTTTATCCGAGCATATTCACAAGGAAGACTTACATATAGAATTTATGATTGCTACTTATATAAACAAAATAAAAAGTTCATAATTTAACCAATAGCTGCATATGAGTATATGCGGTTATCTTTTTTAAAATAGAAGTAACCGTTTTCTTTTGAAGGTGATAAAATAAAAGTACAAAGAAAAACAAATAATATCTGGGGGGAAACAATGAAAAGAGTGGGGTTGTTTTTGACTAGTCTAGGTTTAATTTTTATGTTAGCAGCTTGTTCAAGTAACAAACTAGAATTGGATGAAGATTTATTCACTGATGGGCAAACCTTAATGCAGCAATATGAAAAAGGGCTTAATGGAGAAGATATTACACCGGATGAATCAATTGCAACGATGTTTCAAGCTTTATATGATGATGGAGATTTCTCATCCGAAGAAGAAGAACTATTTGTGTCTCAAGTAGTACTTTTAAAAGCGCAATATGAAGCTTTCTTGGCTCAGTCAGGGTATGAGAATTATTCAGGCGATGAATCTGGTGATAGTGAGGATACAAAAGAACAGGCAATTGAAACCATTAATGAAATGAAAGATAAATTTGGTATGTAGAAGAAAATGAATTGTGGAGAGGGAGCATCTTCGTATGCTTCCTTTTGCTATTGCAAAAATAAAAAAGAACTGCACATATAGTGCAGCATCATTAGTTTAATTTGTATTTTCTTCTTTTACAAGAATATCATAATTATATGATACATAAATGTATGGAAATTTAGGGAGTAATTCTAAAACATGCTTAGTTGCGTATTCTTCAGAAGTCTCTTCGTCTTCAACCAAAAAGAAAAACTCTGTAATTTCGTCAGGACCCTCAAAATTTACTTTTTCGTTAAAATAGTAAATGTATAAGTTGCCCTGTGTATCTTTAACTAGAGAACGTTCAACATGACTATCTTCGAAATATTTCTTAACTTTACCAAACTGCTTTAGTAGGTTATATGTTAAAGTCTGATTTCTAAAAGTAAAAGGTTTTTCACGTTTTTCCTCGTTAGTTAAAAGAGTAGAACCGTTAGTGTCCAATATAGCTGCTGTTGGAATTAACTTTCCTGTTTTGAATCCAAGGTTTGCAATCTCTTTGCTAGACACATGTTGTGAATTTTTGTTTTTCATAGAATATTCCTCCAAGTGTTTTTAAGTATCTTAACATGAATACGAAAAATAAGGTTAAGTTTAGGCATTATTTACTAATTGATATGCTAAAATGACATAGATAAAACAAAAGGGGGTAAAAAAATGAATGTAATGACAACAAACGTAGGGACAGCCCAACAAATTCAAAGAATAAAAACCTTAATTCAAAAGTACAACGTTGCAATAAATCCAGTATTGAAAGAAGAGGAGGTTCTTGAAGTTGAAAAGGAACTAGGAACAGAACTACCTGAAGGTTACCGTCAATTCCTACTAGAAGTAGGTAATGGAGGAATGGGACCCTATTACGGTATGCATTCTTTGCAAAAAGAACATTTAGAAATATTAAATGGTAATAGAGCCTCTAAGCGCTTGCAGATGTGTCATGAAGGTTATGGATACTTCTTTTCTCTAGTTATAGAGGGAAGCGATAAAAGCTACATGTATCATGAATCCTCAACCGAGAATACAATGAAGAAATTGTATTTCGGATTTGGTGAATACAGCATTCCATATACGTTTCTAGATTGGTATGAGCATTGGGTAAAATCTGGCGCTAAAATGATGGAATAGCTATAAGAAATTCTGAAAATCTTTAAATATAAAAAAAGGTGTAGTTAAGACTACACCTTATTTTTTTATATTATAGTACTTCGCAATGGTTTCTTGTACGCGTTTATCACCGGCAAACCAATCTGAAGCTCTTGTAATATGTTTAGGTGTCCAAGGTTTAATTTTGAAATTTTCATCTGGCTCAGATTCTAAAATTCTTTTTGCTTTCTTAATCATTTCCTCATGTCCTTCTTCAAGGAGTTTATCTTTGCATTTAGGACCCACAATTCTTTCAGCTTTTCTTAATATACTCTCCAAACGCTCTTCATCCATGTTATTTCCTCGCTTCTTTGGGGTTATAGTAAGGGGAATTATTGTTAATTCCATTTTATTCATTTTTAGAAACGAAATCTAGACTTTAACCAAAAATGGTAAAAATTTAGCCATGGACTTTTTCACCAAAAACCTTAACAATAGTAACTGTCGCAAAAAAGGAGCCAGTTGGCTCAGGGAAATGAAAGGTGTTTATACATATGTTAAAGAAATTAGTATTACCCGCTGCACTATTGGCTCTCTTTACACTGCCTATGTCAGCACTAGCAAGTACATACACGGCGAAGAAAGGCGATACACTTAAAAGTATTGCAAAGGAAAATGAACTATCGTTATCCCAGCTTATTTCGTACAATCCACAGATTAAGTCTCCAGATTCAATCAACGTTGGGCAAAGCATTAACTTATCTGCACCTAAAAAACAATCATTTATTAGCGCAGAAGACAAAGACTTAATGGCACGCCTTGTAAGAGCCGAAGCACAAGGAGAGCCTTATGCTGGTAAAGTAGCAGTAGCAATAGTTGTGTTAAACCGCTTAGACCATGCTGACTTCCCAAATACTATTCATGATGTTATCTATGAAACGTACGAAAACAAGAAATACTATGCTTTTTCACCTGTAGAGAATGGGGAAATTAACAAACCCGCAGACAAAGATTCTATTAAAGCGGTAGAAGAAGCGATAGACTTTAGAGGTAAAGGAAAGGGTTCATTATTCTTTTACAACACTAAAACATCTACAAGTAGATGGATTGAAGAAAATCGCACTGTGACTATTACAATTGCTAACCACACATTTGCAAAATAAGCTAAACGAAAGAGTCTTCACTACATGTTAATAAGGCTCTTTTTTTTGAACAAAAAATTTATAATGTAATTGTTATTACTTAACTTTAATAGCATATAAAATATGAATATTTTTAATGAAGTATAATTGGTTTGTATTACATAAAGATAAACCTTAATAATTTACTTTTATAAAAGTAGCTAGCTGAAAACAATAGAGTTAATAATATGTTGCTTTAGGTGAAATACTTGGTATCACGTATGGACGTAGTTTACAAATATTAATGAATGAGATAGAGCAAGTAATGAATACTCCCACCACTTACCTAACGGTTGAAGTGGGGGTTTCTAACGTATCGTCTTTTGAGGGACGCTTAACGCTAGTGGAGTTGACACATTGGCGGTCTCTTCACGCCCAACCCCTCTATACTGTTTGTCGTGCATCCAGTACTCCTTTTACTTTTTAGCGGCATACTTCCATACAACTGATTCTGTTAAAAAGAGTTCTCTCTTTAATAGTTTTGTCCACGCTTTTCTTAGAATATTAGCTGCGCCATTTACATCGGCATTTATCAAAACACCTGATTTGGTGCGGTATAAACCACGTTTTATTCTCCGTCCGGAGAAAACAGGCTTTTTATCTGTTTTTTTACCGTATACAGGAATTTCGTCATTGTCTATAAAACTAGCTTTTGATGTATAAGACTCTTCACTTATAAGTGTTTCAATACCATATTCAATTGCTTTATATGTAATCATCTCAATCAACAAACTATGTGGAATACTCACAAACGATTGGTTATTGCGTTTGCCAATGTTAATTTCCTGTTTCCAATCTTTATTGTGTCCAATAATGATGGTACCAATTTTTTCTTCGACGGCAATATCAACAATTTGACGACTCACCTTATGAAAAATGTCTTTTAGTTTTTGATGACGAGTTTTGTGAAGTCGCTCCAATCGTTTTGATGTAAAAGGACCTTGGTTTGATTGCTTTCCTTGGCGAAGAATACCTATAAAATGTGCTTTTTTCTTATTGTAGTATTGATTAATGGATTTCACATGCTTGCCCTTGAATAGGACAGGTCTACGACCTGTATTCGTTACGATGGTTGCAAGATTATCTATTCCAATATCAATTGCCATTACATTCCCATCTTTAAAAACATAGTTATCTAGTTTTTTAGCATCAGGCTCCATAACTAGCTCTACGGTAAACATGCCGTATTTAGGAATGACACGCACTTGTTTTAGTTTTCCTTTTAAACCTAGCTTTCCAATGTTTAATTGGAGCTTTGTCTTAGGAAACTTTAAATACTTATCATTCTTTACTACACAGTCTTGATTGGTAAATAAGATTTCTTTTTGTGAAGACTGACTGTATTTTGGAATGCGCGGTGCTGCCTTATACTTATGTGGATTTTCTCTGTAGTCTTTTAAACTCGCATAAAAGGACTTCCAGTTTTGGAATACTGTCTTCATCACCGATTGACTACATTGAGTAGGCAATGCACGGTAATCGTTTTGAACAGTTAACTTAAATAAAGCATCTAGAAAATCATACTCTACATACGGATTTTCTTCACTAGGAGCTGAAAACAACTTACTTTTCACTTCTTTACGCTTATCAACGGGATTCATTTTTTCTTTAGCCAAACGCTTTTGATACGCGATAAGTTGAACATCGTTCATCTTATCAACGTTTTTATTTATTAACGTAAGAACTTCCTGTTGAAGAGGATGTAACGCATATTCAGCTTTTAATCCTGTATACGTCTGGCGAATAAAGAAGTTTGTTGTGTTGTACATGTTTTTTGCTTTCTCTGTCATTTCAGTGAAGTAAGCATACATACGGTGCCCTTTTTTAATAACTATTTGATGAGTACGATAGGTATTCTTTGTTTTTTCCTTTGTCACGTTGTTCACCTCCTCCGAATGTATGTTCTGTAGATAATTTTACTAAATCTAAAAGCATTTGTCATGTCATAAGCATAAAAAATACCAATTCACCCTGCCACTTAGAATAGTCATTCTTGAAGCGGGGGTACTCTTGGGGAAATTGATAGAAGTTATAAAGGAAAGTGAAATGTTTGCCTGGCACCCAGGACGAAAATATGTACAGAAGGATAGCTTAGAAAAGTATGAAGAATTTAATGAAAAGACATTAGCTATGTCAATGGACTTGTACAACAAAGCTCAAGAAATTATTATTGATTTGGATTATGAACGGTTTCAAGAAGAGGAAAGAAAAATTTGTTTCTAAAACATTATTTTCATAATAGGTAAAACTATATGTTAAAAGAGGTAGCACATAGGGTGCTGCCTCTTCTGTTTCTAAATAATTACTACTAACAATTTTAATTCTACGCACATACAAACAGCTAAATACTTTAAACGGAACTATTCTGTAGGCTATCTGAAAGCATACTGTAGGCAATTATTTTCTTTTTATAGCTCTTTACAACATCTACGTGGTCATTAAATGAATAAACATGAAGCTTTACTTGCTGTTTGCCAATAGCTGTTTCAATAACTATAGGGTTTTTATTGTGCTCAGGGTGCAAAAAAGATTCTTGGTTTCCGGCATGTACATAATAAGACTCTAAAAAGGTTGCTTTGTTAAAACTATTTACTATGTTCTCCTTATTCGCACCTTCTAAGGTCTTTCCATCCACTGTTACAATGGTATGTTCAGCATTTAGTTCAGGATGTGTAGCAAACCTATTAAGCAGCCATTTCACTACAGGAGTAGGAAGGCAGGTTATTAATATTTTAATGGCACTAACAGCAATAATTGATAAAACTATAGCCACAGTCATAATATCGTCATCTCCTATACTATTAAAACGAATACACCACTATACTATCACTTTGATAATACATGTTCTTTGTAACTCGTGTTACAAATTAGAGAATAATTTATGTCTTTACATATTCGTTTCGTCCTTTCTTTTTTCTATATGGAAGTATTCGCTTTCTCCTGCACTTACCCTATTTAAACCAGGGATTTAAAGTTTATCCTTCAAAACAAATAGTAATCTTTTTACCACAAAATTTAGAAATGGTTTATCATTTATAAAAATTAAAGGTGGAGATATTTATGTTAACCAAAAGAGAAATTGTATTAGCGAAATTTTTAAATCAGAATCCATTAAATTTTAAAAAAGGTGAAGAAGATTTTCAATATATATATAAAGATGTTGATTACTTAGTACTTACACCAGAGGAAAGCTTAAATAGAGTAATAAATGATTTTAAAGAAGACTTTTCATCTTACTACTTTTCATTAGCTTTTTTGTCAAAGGTTATTGGCGTAGAAGAAAAGGTGTTAGAAAATCGACTACATCAGCAATTAGACAAAGATAATTTTTTATATGGTAACGATAATTTACTTGCCTATATCAAGGGGACCATTGGTTTAGATAACTTAGTAAAGGCATGTGTTGAAGCAAATGGCGGATATGGCTATTACATTTCCGGATATGACCATTCTCAAATTGAGAAAGATGGGTATCTAATTTATCGTTGTAATTAAATCATTTAGTAAAATTAAATCTACTGAAAATATATTTCAAAGGAGAATTATTATGGATGCATTATCAAGATATGAAGAATCTACAAATACTATTAGAAAGGTACCTGAAAATTATTGTTTAATTCATTGGGATAACCAAGGAGTTGCGCACTTCGATATGGATGGAGCTACTAAATCATATAGAAACAAGGTAGAGGAAGCGCATAATGTTTGGTTTAAAAACGGAAGCAATAATAGATTTTTGTTAGCGAAATATGTTCACTACACACTAGCAGATTAAAATTTTCAACATTAAATCTTTAGAAGCCTCATTTTTAATGAGGTTTTTTTATAATAGATTCAATGGAATAGCTTAGATGAGACGAAGGGTATAGTTAGGTTTAGTTTTTATAAGAAAGGAATTTAAAAATATGAAAAAGTTTGCAAAGGAATTCTTAATTTCATCAGTATTTATTTGGGTATTACTTTTTATAAGCTATCGTACTGGTATATTTATTAATCTTAATGATGAAGAGTTTATAGGAGAAGCAATATTTTTCTTGGTAGTCCTTTATTATATTGTCATTCCCATAGTAGTTGCATCATTAATCTATATTTTTTGCATATTTAGAAAACACGAGAAAAGATTTCAAAAGACATTTCTGTATTTTTTTCTCTCTTGGTCTGTATTTTTCTTAATTGAAATAGCAGTTCCGCCAGCGACTCTTTGGCTTCAAAACCAAGTGTATTTTGGAATCCATAGGGAGGAAACAAAGCAAGAGCTTGTTAAAAAAGCAGAAAAATCTTTAGAAAAAAAGATGAATAAAAAATATGAATTAGTATCTTCTGAATACAGTGATGGAGGACGTTTTGGTGATATGTTATTTCACTTAGAATTTAAGGAAGAAGGAAATAAACAAGATTTCCGAACAACGACAGTTTATTTATCAAATAAACATGGTTGGAGATTAAAGATTTTAAACGGTGATATATGGTATATGGATAAATAAGATATATATTCTTAGAATTAAGTAAAAAAGGTTCTTTACTTATGAGTAGTAAAGAACCTTTTTTTACTTCAATCACCCATGCATAACCCAAATACTTCCGATTATTACGGTTAAAGCGATTAATAAAGCATATGTAATGTTAATAACTTGTATCTTCTTATTTTCACTTTCATTAACATGCATGAACATAAATAATTGCATGCCAGCTTGTAAGAATGAAAGAGCCCCTATAATGGTCATAATAACCGTTTTAGAGAGCGGAGTATGTAAGGCTACGAATATTGCTAAAATCGTCATAACAAGCGATAATACGAAGCCTACGATGTGACCAACAGGATACTTTTTATGAGTATTTTCCATATCAATTCACCAACCCTGCTAAGTAGACAAACGTAAAGATGAAAATCCAAACAACATCAAGAAAGTGCCAATATAAACTGACGATAAATACTTTTCTAGCTGTTACGGGATTTAACCCTCTACGAACTACTTGAATAATAATTAAAGTTGCCCAACCAATACCTAAACTTACGTGAGCTCCATGAGTTCCTAATAGAACAAAGAAAGCAGATAAGAAAGCACTTGTTGAAAGAGTAGCATGTTCATGTGTCACGTAATGAACAAATTCATTAATTTCAAAATACACGAAACCAGCACCTAAAAGAAGGGTAATGATTAACCATGTGAGTAATCCTTTTTTATTTTCATTACGCATATTAAAGATAGCTATACCACATGTAAAACTACTAGTTAATAAGAGCATTGTTTCAATAAATACGTCCTTGATTTGGAATAAATCCAGTTGAGTAGGACCATCCGCTACTCGTCCATGTAAAACGAAATAGGAAGCGAAGAGAGTAGCAAACAATGCTATCTCCGCGCCTAAGAAAATCCAGAATCCTAAGATATTTAATCTACTTTGTTCGGATTGATATTCTAATGGTAATGATTTATCTAAATGTCCAGCCATTAGCTTTCACCTCTTGCTGCACGTTCCGTGCGAATAATCTCTTCTGTGCTTACATAGTAGCCTTCGTCTGTATCTAGAGAGCGGTAAATGAGTCCAGCTAATACGCCCACAAGACCAATGATTGCTAACCACCACCAAGAGAAGATAAGTCCAAATCCAGCAATACCAAATGCAACAGATGTTAAAATTGGCATAGCAGAGTTACTTGGCATATGAATTGGTTGTACTTCATTTTCGTTGTATGTAGGCTGATTATTCTTTTTCATTTCCCAATATGCATCTACATCATTTACAACTGGAATTTGCGCAAAGTTGTAATGAGGGATAGGAGTAGGAGTTGACCATTCTAATGTACGAGCATTCCAAGGGTCTCCTGTTGTATCTCTTTTTCCGTTGCGAGCACTCCAGATAATGTTGTAGCAAAGTACTAAGAATCCAATTCCCATTAATGCGCCGCCAAATGTTGAAAGTTGGTTTAATCCAGTCCAACCTAGACCTTCTTGATATGTATACATACGGCGAGTCATACCCATTAATCCTAAAATGAATTGAGGGATAAAACATACGTTAAAACCAATCATCCATAACCAGAATTCAATTTTGCCTAACTTTTGATTTAACATGTGTCCAAACATTTTTGGATACCAGTAATGTAAGCCAGCAAATAGGGCGAAACCTACACCCGGTATTAATGTGTAATGGAAGTGAGCAATTAAGAAATAACTGTTATGATATTGATAATCCGCAGATGCCATAGCCAACATAACTCCTGTAACCCCACCAATAACAAAGTTAGGAATAAAAGCTAATGACCACATCATAGCAGGAGTCATTTCAATTCTTCCTTTATGCATAGTTAGTAACCAGTTAAATAGTTTTACTCCCGTAGGAATGGCAATTAACATTGTACTAATCGAGAAGAATGAGTTAACAGCAGGGGTATTACCCATCGTAAAGAAGTGATGTACCCATGTGAAGTAACTTAAAAATGCAATAGCAAGCATAGAAAATACCATTGAACCGTATCCGAATAGACGTTTACGTGAGAATGTACTAATTATTTCAGAGTAAATGCCGAAAGCAGGAAGTACCACGATATAAACTTCAGGATGACCCCAAATCCAGAATAAGTTACTCCATAGCATTGGCATACCACCACTTGCTAGTGTAAAGAAATGTGCGTCAAACAATCTATCAAATGTCATTAGAGCTAAAGCTACTGTTAATACAGGGAAAGCAAAAATGATAATAATACACATTGCTAAAACGGACCAAACAAACATTGGCATTTTCATCAATGTCATACCTGGTGCTCTCATTTTCAGAATCGTAACTAAGAAGTTTATACCTGTCATTAGTGTGCCGATACCAGCAATTTGGAGAGCTACTGCATAAAAGTTATTTCCAACACCCGGTGTAAATTCTGTACCCGCATAAGGGAAGTACATTGTCCAACCAGCGTCAGGGGAGCCACCAATAACAAAGGCAATGTTAAATAACATAGCTCCTACAAAGAATAACCAAAAGCTAAATGCGTTTAATAGTGGGTAAGCAACGTCTCTCGCACCAATCATGAGAGGAATCGCTATATTAATTAAACCCATTAAGAAAGGCATTGCCATAAAGAGAATCATAATGGTTCCGTGAGTTGTAAAAATACCATTATAGTGTTCTGCATTTAAAAATTTCATATTCGGAAAAGTGAGTTGTGCCCGCATCATTAGGGCATCTACACCACCACGAAAAAGCATTAATACGGCTGCCAGAATATACATAATTCCGATTTTCTTGTGGTCAACGCTTGTCAGCCAATTCGTCCATAGCCAATTCCACTTTTTAAAGTATGTTAAAACAAAAATAACACCAATTGTTGCTAGTGCAATAGAGACATCAGCTCCATATATAATGGGGTCTCCAGTAACAAAAAATTCATCTAGCTTCAACTTCTTCACTCCTTTATTTATTAGTTGTGGTGTATGTGATTATCAGTTGACTTTGTATGTTTGTGTTCGTTATCTTTAGGACTCATATCCATATCCATATCCATGTTCATTTCATCATGTTTCATTTCAGAATGATGTTCAGAACTACCAGATGTAGAAGAAGTAGCTTCATGGTTATGTTGATGTTCTGTTTTCACCCATTTTAAGTGTGTTCCGTTATACGTCATACGACCAACTGAACCGTGTTCTAAAATCTTGTTGTAATCTTTCTTCGTCAAAGAAGGAGCTTTTTCTTTCACATCTTTTACCCATTGGTCAAAATCACTTTGAGTTTGAGAAAGAACTTCAAACGTCATATCAGTAAAGCCTTCTCCATTAAAGTTAGCATTACGCCCTAGATAAGAACCCGGTTTATCAGCAGCTAAAATTAACTCCATATTATGTCCCGGCATAGTGTATTTTTGACCACCTAATTCAGGAACCCAGAAAGAACCCATTGTTCCAGCAGATGTTAATTGGAATTTAACAGGTGTACCTTTTGGGACGTTTACGTAGTTAACTGTCTCAATTCCTTGTTCTGGATAACTAAAAATCCATTTCCATTCAGCGGAAGTAACATTGATTGTAATAGGTTTTACATCTTTGTATTCTTTAGGAACGTCTTCTAATTTGTAAATAGATTTGATAGTAGGAATAGTTAAAATAATAATAATTACAATAGGAATAGCCGTCCAAATTATTTCAAGTGCGGTATTTCCATGAATAGAAGGTGGTTCATACCCTTCATTTTCTGGTGTAGCTCGATACTTCCAAATCATAAATGCAAACAATCCAAAAACAACAACTACAATTCCCAACATAAAATAGATGGACCAAGAAATAAGGTCTAATTGTAATCTTGCTACAGGACCTTGTGGGTTTAAGACTCCCGCTTTAACGTCACATCCGCCAAGCAATAGGGCAGGGGATAGTGCCAGTAGCGCAAAACCCTTTTTAAGCATTGTTAAGAATTTCACAAAAGTTTCCCCTTTCATTAGATTAAAGTTGCAACTTGAGCCCTTATAACAACAAAAAACCTCTAAACAAAAAAGAGGCAAACTTGTAGTCACAGGGTTCACCTTACTTAGTTTCTATTTATTTTTTAATTTTCTTTGTTCTAAAAAAGTATTTTTTAGTAGAAAGAGAAAAATTCATAAAAAAGACAAAAAAATAATGCTCTTTTTCAGAAAAAATGAGGGAAAAGTGATAGATAGAGGGAAATAAATACAGAAACACTAGTGGATATTTCCATTATGGATTTATAAAACAATAAAAAAAGCCTTTCTTATTAAAGAAAGGCTTCATTTATATCATTAAGCGTTAACTAATTCTTTTTGTAATTCAGATAATACTTCTTTAGCAGTCTCTTGACTTACGATAATTTTACCGCCAGCTAAAGATAAGTTTGAATTTGATACTTCACCAGTTACAACACAGCTCATACGTGGCTCGTACTTCTTAAGAACGATTTTGTCACCCTCAACGAAGATTTCTAGAGGGTCTTTCACATCAATACCTAATGTACGACGTAATTCGATAGGAACTACCACACGACCTAAATCATCAACTTTACGAACAATACCTGTAGCTTTCATATTTTCCATTCTCCTCTTATCCCAAATTCATAATTGGGGTTCTATTAGTTTATTTTAAGCCGACATTTTCCGACAAAATCTGCTATGTGTTTATGATACTAATGTTTAACAATAAAGTCAATCATTTTATGTATTAGAATTACATGGTTTTTGAATTTTTTTTTGGTTTTTATGTAATTAAAAGTAAATCGAAAGCAGAAATCCACAATAAAAAGGACTTCTACAAGTCACGCAGCAGATTATTCTGAGAAAATTAAGCTTAGGTTTTCTGTATTCAGAAAACTAATTCAAAAACTCCAGTTAATAAAATAGACATAATTCACCCAAAATTTCATTTTGAATGTATTATATATAAAATTATGAAATGGAGTGCTGTAAATGCAACAACATATTGATATTAACCAATTAATTCAATTAAGTCCAGCAAAAGTTTTTAGTCTTGCTAATAATGAGACAATTTCCCTAAATTATTTTGCATATGATTCAGTAGAGGAAGTAGAAAAAGTAATCGAAATGTCTAAAAAGAGTGGAATTGTTCATAGCACATTAAAGTTTCTTGCTAAACAATGCAACATCGGTTATTTAATTGCCCTTCTTAACAGTTATGGAGAGTTTAAAATTGAGAATGTAATGTCGAATTCTCAAATTTACTACATTGTAATAATTAAAAATGGTAATGAACAAAATGAAGTAGGTGAATTCACATATACAGCAGATGAATTATGCGCTACTCTCTGGAGTGCAGTAAGTAACCACGTTTTATAATTGAACTATTAATTGATATGTACAAATTCTAGTAAAAAATAATTTATGTATTTGCATAAAACAATAGAGAAGAATATGAATGAACAAAATGGCAAAAAAAAAAATGATGGTAACAAACGATAAAGGAAACCAAGTTGAGGTAGTGTGTGTAGAACATCCGACAGAAGGAATTAAACTGTTGGAAAATCAAAAGCATGCTTTCTGTTTAGCTTGTGGAACTCAACACAGTAATATATTAGAAATGCACAATGTCCAGGATACTGAAGGATTAAAAACATGGTTGAGAGAGAAGAAACACTATGTTAATTCAGAGCACAATGTGCTTCTCTGTATTTTCTGTAGCTACTGTGTAGAAAATGATGAAGATATTAAAGAGTAATTTACATCAATACAACACTATTAATATAAATAATTAACACTAGGGTTTATCCAGCCTTGAAAATAATCATTTCAAGGCTTTTATATACTTTAATGGATAAACTAGACCTCGTCCTTTTGCAAAAAATACAAAAAGTTCGTTATAATATAGGTGTTATAAAATGAAAGAAGGGATATTTTTGGTTAAAAATCGTTTGAAAACAGGAATTGATTCTTTAGCAATTGAAGATAGATTGCAATATAACCCTGAAATTATAGAGTTTTTCTTAAATACACAGTCTTTAGAAGATATTGAATTACTTCGTGAAAAGGTTCGCTATGTAAAAAGCAAAGGTATAAAAGTGTATCTTCATCACCCAGCTAAATTGAATGGTAAGTTCCTTGATATTTTAAGTGAAGACCCTGCTATTAAAGAATACTATACTTGGTCTTCAAAAGTATTAGCTCAATTTTGTAAAGAAGAAGACATTCGTTGCGTCATTCATTGTCATTACTCAGGCGGTGAATGTGCCGGACCAGTAGATTTAGAACGTACATTGAAAATGAAGGATGAAATAAGTAAAATCTTAGAGTTTGGAAGAGAAGTATTCCTTTGGGAGGATACAATTGAAGGTTTATTTGCTCACACAAATCCATACTTATTAGAGCATGTTATAAAGCCGCTACAATTAGATTTAAATTTAGATATAAGCCATAGTTACATTGCAACAAAAGGGGATAATGATGAATTGTATGCTATTGTTCAACGAACAGCTCCTTTTGTGAAGTACCTTCATGTAGTAGATAGCTTTGGTCAAGAGCATGATGGACGAGAGCTAGGAAAGGGAAGTATTAACTGGGCTCCGTTAAAACCATACATAGAGGGAAAAGATTTTGTATTTGAAATCTTGCTTGAAGATGTGAATGATTGTTCTCCAATGGTTCGTAGCGCAGAGTATTTTAATTCCCTACAACCGATTGCTAGCACACACTCATTATAAGTAGGGAGATAAAACATGATTATAGGAACAGGCATAGATATTACAGAACTGAATCGAATTAAAGAGATACTAGATAATAAACCTAAAGTTGTCCAAAGAATACTAACCAAACGGGAACAAGTCCAGTTAGAAGCTTTAAAAGGGAATAGAAGAGTAGAATTTCTAGCTGGTCGTTTCGCTGCAAAAGAAGCGTACTCAAAAGCAAAAGGCACGGGTATTGGTAAATCATTAAGCTTTTTGGACATCGAAGTAACGAATGATGAAAGAGGGAAACCTCATATACATTCTATTGCTTGCCCGGATGAGAAGGTTCATTTATCAATTAGCCATAGCAACGAATATGCTGTTGCTAATGTCATTATTGAAGAGTAAAAGAGAGCAGTTCAACTTATTATTTAAATGTAGGTTGAGCTGCTTTTTCAGTGAAAAGAAAAGAGGAGCAGTAATGAAAAAATATATAATACTCGTATTTGTATGTGTTTTATCCATAGTTAGCGGATGTAGCAAAGGAGAAACTATTTACAAATTAGATGCCAATGCGGATTCAGTAATGATTAATGGAACAGATTATGCCATTAGCAAATTAACGCATAACGAAAAGACCTACATTTCAGAACCTGAGCAAATTATAAAGCCATCAGATTATGACGAATTTAAAGTTGGAAAGAAAATCGGCAAAACAGAAGACGGATTGGATATATACGAAGTTGAAAACGATAATACCAGGGTAGTCATGAAAACACTCATGTTTCCTAATGAATTTTATAAATTAGAAAAAGATAAAGATAAGTAAAAAAAAAAAAAAATGAGCCGCTTGTAAATAACAAGGGCTCGCTTTTTTATGATAAACTATCCAGGAATTCAAGTAGAGAGGTAGAGATAACTTCCGGTTCCCATTCTCCTTCACCATGCACGGCTGTCAGAACAGGATAGTTTTTATCGCTTATGTCAACGAAGAGTGGGTCACCCAATTCCTCATCGCTACCAATAACATACCAACTTTCTTTCCAGTCGCCTTCAGCTGAGCTAATAAGTGAATTACCTTCATCATCTACTCTATATCCAAGTTGTGCATCTTCTATTTCTTCTTTTGAGAACAATTGTATTGGCAGTACATCCATCTCTGGGTCTTCTGGATTTTCTACTTTCATCTCAAACTCATACTGACCCATCTTCTCTATTTCTTCGATAACATTTGCTAAGTCTTTATTCATAATTGTCCCACCTCATTATATGTATGCGTCATTTAATTATAGCACGCTAACTATTATATTTCGCAGAGTTAAAAAAGGGAAATACTAAATTATTTAGAACTTACATAAAGTAAGTAACTAATTAAATATTACAAATAACTACATAGTTGCGAGGGAAATTATGAATTTTCACCAATCACCAAACATGTTTGTTCAACATGTTCATTTAAAAGTCAAAGATATTCACCGTTCACTTTCTTTTTATGAGCATATTATAGGTTTTAAAACATTGTCACACCAAGGTTCATTAGCCACTTTAACAGCTGATGGGAAGAATCCACTTTTAACGATTGAACAACTAAAAGAAGTGGAAGAAAAAACTGAACGTACAGCGGGTATGTATCATTTTGCCTTGCTTCTACCAAGTAGAGCGGACTTAGCAAGAATCCTATATCACCTCATACAAACAGGGCAACAATTAGGCGCAGCTGACCATCATGTAAGTGAGGCACTTTACTTATCAGACCCTGATGGAAATGGAATAGAGGCTTACGTAGATAGACCGGCAGAATCATGGGTATGGAATGATGAGAAAGTATACATGACTACCGAAGAACTGGAGGCAGACGACCTTCTTGCCGAAAGACATAATACCAAATGGACAGGTCTTCCTACTGATACAATCATGGGACATATCCATCTACATGTAGCGGATTTAAAGCAAACAGAAGAGTTTTATACAAAAGGGTTAGGATTTAAGAGTGTGAACCGCTATGGTAGACAAGCTTTATTTGTGTCGAGCGGAAACTATCACCATCACATTGGGTTAAATACCTGGAATGGTGAAGGTGTTCCTAAGCCAAAGGTTAATCAGGTCGGAATGAAATATTTCACACTTGTTTGTCCAGATGAACTGAAAAGGGAGTCTACACTAAAACAATTAAAAGAAATCAACGCCTACGTATACAAAGAAGATGGAAAATACTTTGTCGAGGACCCATCGGGAAATATTATTCATCTAAAAATATAAGAAGTACATTAACTTAAAACATAAGGGGGAAGTCACAATGACTTTATTAAATACAACTACTAACTATTATGATGCTATTAAAAACAGACGCTCAATTTATGGTCTTAGCAAAGAAGAAGTAATCTCTGATGAAAGAATTCAAGAAATTGTAGAACATGCTGTGAAATACGTTCCATCTGCTTTTAACTCACAAACTGCACGAGTAGTCGTATTGCTTGGCGATAATCACACGAAGTTTTGGGGTATTACTACGGAAACATTAAAAGCAATGGTTGCTGAGGACAAGTTTGCATCTACTCAAGAAAAAATGGATTCCTTTAACGCTGGATATGGAACTGTATTATTTTTCGAGGATATGAGCATTATTGAAGGTTTACAAACTCAATTCCCATCTTATGCAGATAACTTCCCAGTGTGGTCTCTGCAATCGAGTGGTATGCTTCAATATACTATTTGGACAGCATTAGAATCAGAAGGATACGGTGCTTCTCTTCAACACTATAATCCACTAATTGACGAAGAAGTGAAAACAACATGGAATCTTCCATCTTCTTGGAAACTACTTGCTCAAATGCCATTTGGTAAACCTACTGCTGAGCCAAATCCTAACAAAGAGTTCCAACCAGTAGAAAATCGAGTAAAAGTTATTAAATAATTATTAATTGTTAATATAACAAAAAAGAAGGACTGCTTATAATAGCATCCTTCTTTTTTATATTTATAATCCTCTGTTTAACCAAGTATCATCGGACCACGTAAAGTTAGAGTATTGCACTAGGTAGTAACCGTTTTGTTTTAAAATACTAGCTGCTTCTTCAGAAAAGTCGTAAGCAATCGCTATTTTTTTATCCTCTGTATCTCCAATTCTCTTCATTCCTTTAATAGCCTGGGCAGAAGTCACAACAAATTTATCTTTCGTATAGTATATGGCAGATACAATTTCACTGCTTGGTTTTATCTGTTCAGCATATTGCTGAGGAATAGCATTAAGAACTTTTTTTAGAGGCTGCTGCTTAAAAAATGTAGCTTTTATAACGAATCTTCCTTTCATAAATGTTTCTGTATCTAAAAGTAAGGAAGCAGAAATAGTCAATAACTATCCCTGCTACTTATCATAATCTATTTAGTTTTGTACGTCTTTAATATTGTTTAATAGCTGGTTCAATTTCTCTTTTTCACCTTCAGCAATATCAACAAGAGGTAGTCGAACTGAACCAACTTTGAAACCTTGCTCTTTTAATACGGCTTTTACAGGTACAGGGTTTGTTGTGAAGAACAGCCCTTCAAAGATAGGGAGTAGTTGTCTATGCCATTTAGCGGCTTTTATAATATCACCTGCAAAAAAAGCATCCATCATTTCTTTCATTTCATATCCAATAACGTGACTAGCAACACTTACAACGCCACTTCCTCCAACTGAAAGAATGGGTAATGTTAAATTATCGTCTCCACTATATACGTGGAAGTCATCACTTGTACCGTGTACAATTGTAGCAATTTGTGTTAAATCACCACTGGATTCTTTTACTGCCACAATATTTGGAATCTCTGACAAACGAATAATAACGTCTGCTGGTGTGTTAACAGCTGTTCTTCCTTGAATGTTGTAGAGCATTACTGGTAAGGTTGTATTTTCTGCAATTGCCTTGAAATGTTGATATAAACCTTCTTTAGAGGGCTTGTTGTAATAGGGGTTAACCAACATAATTGCATCAGCTTTTCCTTGTTCCTCAACTTCTTTAGCAAATTGAATGGAGTCAGCCGTATTATTAGAACCAACGTTAGCAATTACTTTTACTCGTTCGCCAGCCACATCTTTTACGTGACTAAACAATTGTAACTTTTCTTCGTGAGTAAGAGTTGGTGACTCTCCGGTTGTACCAGCTACAACTATGGAATCTGAACCTGTATTAATTAAATGTTCTGCTAATGTTGTAACTGCGCTAAAATCTATTTTTAGCTCATTTGTAAAGGGTGTAATCATAGCTGTTTGAATGCGTCCGAAATCTATCATGATAAATCCTCCATTTATAGTGTATGTGAAATAGTCACATGATTTTATGCCTTTATCATACATAATCCAAAGAACAAATAGATAAAAAATCAAAAAAAGATAAAATCAATGAATAGATGCTAAATGGAAGGGAAGACTGGTAAGGCAGTTGCTTCGCAGCAAACTGTTTCAATATTCCCAATCCCTTTGCTCGATAACACTCCCTGTTATCGGGTTTTTTTTATGTTTAAATGCCCTGAGTGTAGTAGGAGAGTATTTAAAATTAGATGTTTTTTTGACAAATATTACATTTTAAGATAGTTTGTTGTTTTTGTTAAAAGAGGTCTTCGTATGAAAAAAGTAATTTTTAATTGGTACTTATGGATTCTTATTATTTATTTAATTAGTATGTTTACTCTGGAAGAAGGTATTTATCGTTTATTCTATTACACGGGTGTTCACTTAAATAGCGAAACTTATCATAGCTACGCAGAATTTAAGAAAAGCGAGATAAAGTTGCAAGATTACACAGTTTTAATAGCCCAGCTCATTAGGTTTGTAGCTATGGGTTTAGTAGTGTTTAAAACAAAACTATTTATTCCAAGAAAATTAGATATTAGAAAGAAAGATTTCTTAACAGCTGTATACTGTTTTCTTATCAAGATAGTGGTAACGCTAGTTGCAGGAATTACGTTGTACTTAGTTGGTTTAGGAAGTGAAACGGATTCTGTTTCTGGTAACCAAGAGAACTTGCAAGATTTGCTTAGTAGCTCATTTATATTAGGTGCTGTTTTTATGGTCATTTTAGCTCCAGTAATTGAGGAATTTATTTTTAGAAAGCTTATAATGGGGCATATTTTAAAAAACTACAAATATACAGGTTGGATTATAAGTTCAGTTTTCTTTGGTTCATTGCATTTACTATCTGGTTTTTCAATAATGGGTTTAATTATATATATGGCATTAGGATTTATACTAGGCTGGGTTTACATGAAGACACAACGTATTGAGGCATCTATTATTGTACATATGTTTAATAACCTTGTTTCGGCTTTAGTGATGCTACTTATGCTATAAGATTTAAGAATTCGTGCATGAAAAACAGAGAGCGTCTCTTAGGAGATGCTTTTTTTAGTTAAAAACTACTACTAGAAAATATAAAAGGGATGTGGAGAAATGGATTTTAGAGAGATTAGGAACAGGATAAAAGAGTCAACATTTTGCTACGCAAAAAAGGAAGGAGAAGGGTTTACCAAGAACATAGAATGTCAATGTTATCTAGATGGCGTTAAAAATTGCAAAGCAGTTCAAGAACGAGAACATTTTATTAATAAATACGATGAACTTGAAAGGCAAGGACTATCCCGAAAAGAAATTATTGACCATTTTGAGGAATGTTATAAGAACAGGGAATCTTATTGGTACAAACAAAATGTAATATACTAACTAGCAAAATAAGCTGCTTATGCTTTGGTAGACCAAACCATTAGGAAAACAAAGTTATCTGAAAAATAAGACTTTTACAAACGAACCAAATGTTGTATATTAAAGTTAAGATTTATAAAAAATAACTTTTATTGGAGGATTTATGGAAAAAATAACAGCCGGTTTCTTATTTGTAGCAAGTGCTATCTTATTTTCATCTCGTTATATTATAGCTGCCATTCTAAGTACTGGAGAAAATGCAACATGGGAAAACTTTAAAATGATTGTAAAAGATGTTGGGACTCCACTATTAGTAACAAGTATTATTGCGCTGGTACTGGGTTTAATTTACCTAATTAGAGGCGAAATAGAAGGTAAAAAGGCAAAATAGAAGATTATAATAATAGGAATACAGATAGTTCATAGGAATGAACTATCTGTATTTTTTTGTCTTAATATCAAGAAATTTAAAATATTTTGATATTTTTTACAATTAGGTATTTACAAAATAATCAAATAAATGATAAATTATAACATGTAAATAATATATTGGTAGAGGAGAGGTACAAATGAACAAGTTCAAAAGGTACACATTGAGCGCAGGGCTCGCACTATCTTTAGCATTAACAGGTTTTGCTACGTCTAGTTTTGCAAGTAGTTCAACAGATAGTTCAAACGGAGGTAACGATGCTCCTATTATTGTAGAAGAGGATGGTAACGTAAATTACGATTCCACTGAACTACGTAACTATGACGAAGATGTTGAAGCAGATTCAGAGATTCTACAGGTTTATAGAGTCTCAGGTGGAGAGTTAGAACCAATATCTGTAAGTCAGTATAAAGCTGAAGTAACAGCTATGGACAACGCTACTTCTATTTCTACAATTCTTTCATCATTAGATTCAATTGTTATTCAAGAAACACCTTACACAGTTACACGTTATAAAGAGTCAAGTAAGGCAAAAGTTAGACAAGGTGGGAAACGTGTAAGCAGATATCTCGAAAACAGAACAAAATCTAATTCATCACTTACTCTTAGTTGGGATATTACAAAAAGCCACAGTTATTCAGTATCACTAGATGCTGCTGAAAAGAAAGCTGTTAAAGGTGGGGTATCGTATACTTGGAGTGATAGCGCAAGCAAAGGCGGCGCTTCTAGGCTAACAGTTAAGCCAGGTCGAGTTGGTTGGTGGCACTTTGACCCGATTATGTATAAGAGTTCGGGTACTGTAAGTAAAACTTATTACAATGGTAAGAAAACAAGCAAAAAAGTAACTGCAACTTATCCAAAAAAGATAAATGGCGTAATTGATGGTTACTTAGTGGCAAAAGATAGAAAAATGTAAGAATGAAATAAGGGTGAATGATACTTATCGGATACCCTTATAAAAAGCCTTGTAAGGCAGTATAATTAAAAAAAGAGTTGTTACTAAGGTAATACTTAGGCAACTCTTTTATATTTTTTACTTTCGTACCTATGCTGCAAAAGAATGTAATTCAAGAAATTCGTTTTCTCCCAGTTTTCTAAAGTGTGCTTCAATAGGCAGTAAAATTTCTTCAATTAAAAACTCATATCGACTGACATCCATTTCTTTTAATCCTTTACCTTGTAACTTCTTTTGTTTTAAATTGTCTAATTCTTGTAAATTTCGAATGTAAATAGATTTTAATTCTTCTGGCGCTAATGCTTCTACGTTCATGTTCATTCTCCTTAATCCGTTGATTTTCTGCCTATATTGTAGCAGCAAAACTATTAAAGAGATAAAACTAACCTATTAAATTTGCTTATCTATCTTTTTTACCAAAATCATTTTCATAGACTTTTAACATAGCTTTATCCATTTCCCAAAATTCTTCTTCGTCATCATCGTCTGTATCTTCGTCTAAAGGCACTTCTCCACTGCATTGTTTTAGCAATAGCTCTTTATCAATCATCTCCGGATAGAAAAAGTGAACTCTTTGTCTTTCTTCATGTTCGCTAGCCTCGTAAGCATATGAGTATGTATCCAGCACAATATCTAAAAGCTGTTTATTTTGTTCTTTAAACCCAGCTAGTTCGTGTAATTTTTGGTAGGTTTCTACAATTTTTTTAGTATGATTATATTCCACTAAGCGACACTCCCTATATGTATAGTAGTGTTTATTTCTTAGATATTTCTGGACTTCCTTAAAGTTTTGGTGTTGTAGTACCCGTAACACAATAAAAAAGGAATTAACACAATTAGTAGTATTAATCCCAATGCTTGTCTTTACTTTAAATTATATTGTTCTTGCAAAGAACGAGGAGCCACACTAAACATCCAATTAATTAGAAATGCAACTGCTGCTACATCATCTGTAAGCCCTAACGGACCAAATACTAATTCAGGTATTAAATCAATTGGTGACAAAAGATAAGCAACAGTTAATCCTATAAAAAACATTTTCTTAAATTTGCTAACTTCCTTACTCTTCATAAAAGAAATGATAAATAAGAAAGACTTTCTAAATTGAAAAAATAATTTTAATTTTTGTGTGATACTCATTTCTTCACCTCCATTGAGTAGATTATAATACATTATTTGATATTGGAAGAAAAAGATATAGTTATCTTTTAGCCTACATGCTAATATAACTAGCAAATTTTGTTTAGTTATAAGGTAGAGCGAAGTGTAAAGAGACATAGTAAAGTTACACCAAACTTTCCCTTATATAGGAAGAAATTGCGCACCAAAAAGCATGAATAAAAATATATATAAACAACAAAGTAATTCTTGTAAACAATGTCATTAATAAGTATTATTAATCTTAGAGCTTAATAAATTCAGAATACAGATTATTAGCTGCAAACAAAATAAAAAAGAATTAAAGGAGAGGCTTTTATGGAAAGTGGTGTCAACGTATACACAATTCGTGACGATGTGCGTTGTGTACAATGTAATAATAAAGGTGCTGTCCAGCACTATGGTAAATACTATTCTCGTGGTAAACAGACTGATACTAAACCTAATTCTCCTGATGTTAAAAAAAACGAACCTTACATGTCTTTTGCAGTTGGATTTGGAGGCACTATTCCTCATAAATGTTTAAATTGTGGGAACATAGGGTTAATTGATGGAGGGGGATTAGAAGGATACGATTTGGCTTTTAACACAATAAAAGATGATGATTGAGCGGAGATGAAAAGTATGGAGAATAATTTAAATGAGATGCCTCCTAGAAAACAACGGATTAAATCTGAAAAGAAAAAACTGACCAAGATGGAAATGTTAATGATTTCAAGCTTTACATGGTTTTATGGGAACCTACTCTTTACTTTTTATGCGTTAGAGGGCAGCCCTACATGGTTAAATGTTACATTCATAATTTCCTATATTGTTATGAGTATTGTTCTTGCAGAATTAATTAATAAAATTAAAATGCCTTCATGGACAAAATGGATAGTAAATCTTTTGTTCTATGCGATAGGTGCTTATTTATTTATAAATTAAAAACAGGAAAAAAATGTGGCTTAACCAAGTCCATTTTTTCCTGTTTTTTTATGCAAATATAAAGTTAAAAGAAGAGTAGGCAGAGGCAAAAGAAACTAATAAAACAAAAATTGAGTTTTAAATATACACAGGAAAAACGATACAAAATATTAATTTGTACCGTTTTTCTGTATTTCCATATGTGTATTCATTCTGTGATAGCAATTAGGTCATTTACCATGCGTTCTGCACCTAATTCAACTGTGCCGCCAATTTTAGAATTATATACTTCCTCATCCCAGTCTATCTTAACGAAAAGACCGCCCATACTAACGCTTTTAACTGTTCCTTTTGCCTCAATTGCCAGCGTTGCATTATCAACTGGCTCAACTCTATCACCATATTCGTATAAAGGTAACTTTAGAATTTTTCCGTTAATCGTAAATGTAGATGTGCCTTTCACAGTTGTCACTCCAATGTATGTACTTATTTCTTTGAATTTTATCTATACGTGTATTTGTTATTCAGAATTTACAAGTTACAACAGCATTCTTCTTCTGGTTCTACACAAGTTTTACATATTTTTCGAATATGAAATCCCTTAAATTCATAAATAGGGGTAACTGAATACACACGCTCACAAAGAGCGCATGTAACAGTATGCTTATCCTCATCCCATTCAGCAGAACTGTCGTCTACTTCATAATTACAGTAAGGGCATTTTTGGTGTTTAGGTAATTGAGTCATTTTACTTTTTCTCCAACGTATGAAAATAAGGACCGCAATAAGATTCGTGTGTTTTGACATACGTCCATCTAAAACCCTTGTCTACTATGTATATATCATCTTCCAGGGAAATATCTGAAGCAGTTATTTTTCCTGCTCTATCTATTAGCAATACATCATCTGAATGTTGATAAAAGACATAGCAACTCTTTTTCAGTTGAGCATTAAAGAGTTGTTCTGCTTTATCATTTGTTGCACAAGTTACTTTTTCATAACTAAAAGCATGCCACAAATACTGGTCCATATATATTTTTTTCTTGTTTGTATTAGAAAGATGAGAAGCAAAAGCATCTTCCCACTGTTTTCTCAAATAAGGACCCCAGCCTGTTATTTCTTCTACTCTTATCTTTTTAGATTGTAATTTAGTAATTAAATCCATTTAGCTCCTCATTTCTTAGTATTCATTTACTCTATTTTGTGTCTATTGAACTTTAGGATTCTTTTTTGCTATAGCCTTTTGTAATTTAGAGCTAGAAAACTTTAAAATCTTTTTCAGTTCAGATTGTCTTTCTGTATTTTTGCTGTCATTTGATTGCATGGCAGCCTTGTACAAAATACCCATTAAATCAACTCCTACAGAACATAACTTTAACATATCTTTCAATATTTAGCACTAATAAGCATTGAGATACATGCGCTACTAACCATCTCATAGCACGCACATATAACATAAGTTGTCATACAAGTTATGTTATCCCTTAATTCCGAAAGAAGCAAGATATTTCTTCATAAAGATGAGAAGAGGCACCATGCAGAAACTACAAAACTATGTTAACTTCTAAATTAACGAGGGGAGAAATAAAGCTCCTTAATACACTACGTTTTAGTTAAGGTACAGAGAATTTTTAAATCTGTTATCTTGTAAAACAGTAGTTATCAATGAGTTTGATGAATTTTTTAATATTAATAATAGTTTTTACTTATTTTCTAGCAAAACAAAACCTCTCTTTACTAGGGTAAGGAAGAGAGGTTTTGCTTGTTAAGATAGAGTGAATGGCAAAAAGTATTTGTTTAACGTGATTTATCAATACAATTATGTATTTGTTACTATTTTAGCAATTATTCCCGTGAAAAACAATTTATTTTTTTAAATTGACAAACAGAAAAAATATGATAAATTGTAAAAAAACAAGAGGCGTAAGCCTAAATATAATGATAAACAAATCTCTCTATATATTTTTATAAATAAAAAAGGTTTCTATGAAATTTTTTAAAAATATAAAACAAGAAAACGCTTACTTAGTAATTTTGACAGTGTTTTGTCATTCTGAAAAAAATAAAAAAAGGAATTGACGAACTGAAAATAAATGATATACATAAGAAAACATACAAGCAAAAAAGTGCAAATCAATTTGGGTTCTGAAAATGGGGCTCAAAATAAATTGTTTATATGTGTAAGCGCTTACTAAAGAGTTTGCGTATAAGGATAAAATAAAATTACTTGTTTAAGAGTTTACTAGTTTTATACACTTAAATTTTTCGGAGGTGCAGGAAATGAATATTTTATTATGTTGTGCAGCAGGGATGTCTACAAGTTTATTGGTTACTAAAATGGAAGCGTTTGCGAAAGAGCAGGGGCTAGAAGCTAAAATTTGGGCAGTAAGCGCAGATTCAGTGAAGAATAATATTGACCAAGCTGATGTTTTACTATTAGGACCCCAAGTTCGATACTTATTGAAGCAAATGAAAGAACTTGGTGAATCAAAGGGCATTCCAGTTGATGTTATTAACCCTATTCATTATGGAACTTGTAACGGCGCAGAAGTTGTAAAGTTTTCTCAAGGTTTAGTTAAACGCTAAAGGGGTGTTTAAAATGAATAAGTTTCTTACTTTTTTAGAAAATCGCTTTATGCCATTTGCAGGTAGATTAGCAGCTCAACGGCATTTAGGAGCACTTAAAGATGGTATTATATTAGCAATGCCACTTATTATTATAGGTTCTTTATTTCTTATCTTAGGGTTTTTACCTATACCAGGCTATGCAGAATTTATGGCAAAAGTATTTGGAGAACACTGGCTAGATAAATTATTATATCCAGTAGATGCTACGTTTAATATGATGGGATTAGTAGCCGCATTCGGTATTGCGTACCGGTTAGCAGAAAGGTACGAAATGGATGCATTAACAGCCGGTACACTTTCATTATCAGCTTTCTTACTAGCAACACCATTTAATGTCCCATTTACACCAGCTGGCGCAACAGATGCTGTATCAGTAGGCGGAGCAATTCCGGTAGCATTAATGGGAAGCAAAGGATTATTCGTTGCAATGATTATTGCAATGTTCTCAACGGAAGTATATCGTTTTATCTTAAAGAAAAATATTGTAATTAAAATGCCGGATGGGGTTCCACCAGCAGTAAGTAAATCATTTGTAGCTTTAATCCCAGGTTTTGTGGTTGTTACAATTGTTTGGGTTGTGCGTTTAATTGTAGAGTATTTTGGAATTAACAGTATTCATGATTTAGTTGGAATTGTATTAGGTAAACCACTAGGCTTGCTGGGTGGTACACTTATAGGTTCAATTATTGCTTTTGGTCTTATTCAATTACTATGGGCAGCAGGATTACATGGTATGAATATCGTAAGTGGTGTAATGTCTCCAATCTGGTTAAATGCTACAAGTGAAAACATGGAAGCATTTAAAGCAGGTAAAGAATTACCTAATATCTTTACACAACAATTCTTTGAAATCTTTGTTAACATAGGAGGTAGTGGGGCTACTATCGGTCTTGTAATTGCTATGTTAATTTGGGCAAAAAGTCAGCAAATGAAACAACTAGGTAAGCTCTCAGGAGGACCGGGAGTATTTATGATTAACGAACCAGTTGTATTCGGTATGCCAATAGTTATGAATCCATTATTAATCGTTCCATTCTTCTTAGCTCCAATCATAAATATTATTTTAACTTATTACGCAATGGATTTAGGATTTGTAGCAAAACCAGCAGGAATAGCTATTCCTTGGACAACTCCACCACTTATCGGAGGATACTTAGCAACTGGCGGGCATATCTCAGGAGCTATTATGCAATTAGTAAATATTACTGTAGGCTTCTTCATCTACTTACCATTCTTTAAAATGTGGGATAAATTAAAATTAGCTGAAGAGCAACAAACTGAGATGACAACTGAAGAAAACGTAAATACTTAATTTATTTTTTAAAAATAAAATGTAAGCGCTTTAAATGAAATAGGAGGTACATTATGAATATTGAAGAAATTTGTTTTCAACTTATCTTACACGGTGGCGATGCAAAGAGTCATGCAATGGAAGCTATCTTTCATGCAAAAGACGGGAACTTTGAAGAAGCGGAGGAGAGCCTAAAAGCAGCTTCTACTGCAATTCAAGAAGCACACCACCAACAAACGTCCCTTATACAAGGGGAAGCAAGAGGAGAAAAAATCGAAATACGCATCTTGCTAATTCATGCGCAAGACCATTTAATGAATGCTATTACAATTAACGATATGGCAAAAGAATTAGTAGAAATCCATAAACGATTACATAACGCAGAATAAATACACAAAAAACAAGTAAATAGGGATTTCTGAATATAGAGGTCCCTATGTTTATTAGTAAATTAAAATGATAGATTCTTACTTTTATAGGAGGTTATTAAAATGAAAAAAGGGTTAAAAATTGCAACAATTGGCGGGGGTTCTAGTTACACACCTGAGTTAGTGGAAGGGTTTATTAAACGTTATGATGAGCTACCTATTCGTGAACTTTGGTTAGTAGATATTGAAGAAGGTAGAGAAAAACTAGAAATCGTAGGTAACTTAGCAAAACGTATGGTTGAAAAAGCAGGTTTAGATATTGATGTTCATTTAACATTGGATAGAAGAGAAGCTCTTAAAGATGCTGATTTCGTTACGACTCAGTTTAGAGTAGGTTTACTAGATGCTCGTGCAAAAGATGAGAGAATTCCATTGAAATATGGCGTGTTAGGTCAGGAAACAAACGGACCAGGTGGCTTATTTAAAGGTCTACGAACAATTCCAATTATCCTAGATATCTGTCGTGATATCGAAGAATTATGTCCAGATGCATGGTTAGTTAACTTTACAAACCCTGCTGGTATGGTAACGGAAGCTGTACTTCGCTACAGTAACATTAAAAAAATTGTAGGTCTTTGCAATGTGCCAATTGGAATTGAGATGGGTATCGCAAAATTACTTGATGTCGACCACTCTCGTATCCGTGTAGATTTTGCTGGACTAAATCACATGGTTTATGGATTAGATGTCTATGTAGACGGAGTAAGTGTAAAAGAAAAAGTAATGAACCTATTAACAGACCCTAAAAACAGCAGTTTTGTTAAAAACGTAGAAGGTCAAGGATGGGAGCCTGAGTTTATTAAAGCTCTAAATGCGTTAACTTGCCCTTATCATATGTACTACTACAAAACAGATGAAATGTTAGCTAAAGAGTTAAAAAACTATGAAAAAGGCACAACAAGAGCAGAGGTAGTTAAAAAACTAGAAGATGAATTATTTGAGCTATACAAAGACCCTAATTTAGCAATTAAACCACCTCAATTAGAACAACGTGGTGGAGCATACTATAGTGATGCGGCAGTTCGTTTGATTTCTTCTATTTACAATGACAAACGTGATATCCAACCAGTTAATACAATTAATAATGGTGCTATTGCTAGCATTCCAGATGATTCAGCTGTAGAAGTTAGTTGCATCATTACTAAAGAAGGACCAAAACCTATATCTATTGGTGACTTACCAGTAGCAGTACGTGGATTAGTTCAACAAATTAAATCTTTTGAACGTGTGGCTGCTGAAGCTGCTGTAACAGGAAACTACGATACAGCACTACTAGCAATGACAATTAACCCGCTAGTTCCTTCAGATAAAATAGGTAAACAGATTCTAGATGAAATGCTAGAAGCTCATAAAAAACATTTACCACAATTCTTTAATAACTGATTAAAAGGGAGCTTTATGGCTCCCTATTCTTATGTAAGGAGGCTTATTTTATGATTACGTTAATATTTAATGCAGATGATTTTGGATATAGCAAAGGTGTCAATTTAGGGATTATTGATGCTCATCAGAACGGAGTTGTTACATCCGCTACACTTATGATGAATATGCCGGGAACAGAACACGCTATTGAATTAGCAAAGCAAAATCCAAGTTTAGGTCTAGGTATACACTTAGCATTAACATGCGGAAGACCGTTATCTCATCGTATTGAGCCCAGTACAATTCTGGATGCTAATGGTAACTTCTATAAAAATGCGCAAGATTTAATTAATCACAAACTAAATCCAAAAGAAATAGAGTTAGAGTGGAAACTGCAAATTGAAAAATTTTATTCATATGGTTTAACACCAACGCATTTAGATAGTCATCATCATGTACATACATACCCAATTATTCGCGATGTGATGGAAAGGTTAGCTTTAGAATATGGATTACCCGTTAGAATTCATCCAAAGCTTTTAAAAGCAAAGCCTTTTTCAGATAAACTCATTACACACTTTTACGGAGAAAAAGCTACTCATAAAACTTTAGATGATATTGTAGCGAATTCCGAGAGCGGTGAAGTAATTGAGATAATGACACACCCAGCATATATTGACTCCATTATTATGAAGGGTTCTTCTTATTGGAGAGAACGGTTAAAGGAGTTGGAAGTACTAACAACTTGGAAGGTACCCAACAAAGTAACATTATCTTCTATTCGTATTTAAGTTTTAAGAACTAATAACATACTTATCTTTAATGAGACCTTAATAACTGCTTCTTAGGGTCTTTTTTTATTAAGGAAAACATATTTATTTAAAAAAACATGTATGGTGTCCACACTTACTAAGAACCAAGAGAGGAAGAGGGAAATGAGCTTAAGTGAAAAACAAGAAGAGACCTTAAAAGTTAGCAAAGAAGTAGTGGAATATTTAATTAAACAATACGTAGAGGAACAAGGGTATAGAGTTAAAGAAATTGATTTTCAAACAAAAGAAAAGACAAGTAAGACACAGTTAGCAAATCAATTGTCTATCTCTTATTCTGCTAGTAAGGATAAGCATGCGGGTGCATTTAACGGAGCAAGAGTTGTAGTAGAAAAACTTTAATTCAGAATTTGTATGTATCTTAGTAGCTATACGGTATCTATTATGGTTTGAAAAAAGAGCGTATCTCCTAGATTTAGAGTTACGCTCTTCGCTATATTTATTTTCATATCGATATCGTAAATGTTGTTACTAGTTTTATTTCTTAGCTCCATCTTTTAATGACTTAAGAAATGCATCAGTATTACCTCTATCTTTAATATAAACGTAGATATTCTTAACAGAATAAGAATTAACAGATGGTTCTGCGGTTTCGTCAGCTCCAGCATGAGTCTTATATTCTTTAATCTCTACCTCATCAGTTTCTAATCCGGTCACAAATTCCTCAGCGTTATGCATTCTAACTTCTTCTGCTTCACTATGTATTAGACCAGCCTTTTTGAAAATTTCGTAGGCTTCATACGCTGTTAAATTTCCATTTGTGTACTTAGGTTCTTTTTCTTTTACTAGTTCTAGTTCTGATTTTGGATTTGTAGTTTCTTCTGCTGTATTTTCAGCACTAACTAAACCTTGAGCATTATCATCGTCGTTACTACATCCACTAATGGCACCGATAGCAGAAACCGCCATTACACCTACTAAAATAAGTTTTTTTCCAATTGCATTCTTGTTTTCTTTTTTCATTATGTTTTCTCCTCTGATGTGTATTGCTACATATTAAGTTGTATAGTAGTCTAACAAATTAAACTTAAGTAGCTTGTTTTCTTTATAATTATACACTGAAAAAAATAATGTGGAAATAAAAGTTAAGAAACTATAATTATAAAAAAAGCGTACCTTATAATGGTAGGTACGCTCTCTTGTGTCTATTTTCACTTAATAATTTCAGATTTGTAAAGTTTCCAGTTCATCTGTGCTTGTTTATCCCCACGAGAACCAACTTCACCTTTCACCTTAATTTTGTCACCTTTCTTAACAGAAGCAAGCTGCTTTTTATTTGTTAATTCAGCAATGAACACATATGGTAATAGGTCTTTGTTTTCACTGCTTAAAGTAGCCCAATCAGCACCGTTATATGGTTGTGTACCAGCATAAACAATGACAGAATCTGATAGTTTATCAATTAAAGTTCCTTCCCATGTGACTTCTTTATCTACTACATAAGAATCATACGTGCTGCTTCGCTCATCATTAGACAAGTTATACAGTCCGTCAGCATACGTTAAGAAATCACCTTTAGCTTCTAAGTTTTTAACATATGTTTCTTGAGCGGGTGAAGAGTATTTTGTTTCTAAATCACTTGAAGAGTTCTCTTCTTGTAACACTTTGACAAAGTTATCCGCATTATCTGTACCTTTTTTGATAAGGATGTAGATGTTTTTCGCTGCATATGAATTAAGGTCAGGGTTTTCATATTTTTTTGCTTGTTTTTCAGTTTTGTATTGGAAAATATCAACTTCCTCGGTACGTAATGCTTTTGTAAGACCTGGAGAACCAGTGAATTTTTCAGTTACATCTGTGGCTTCACCATTTACTAATCCTGATTCTTTAAGAAGTGTATAGGCTTTGTCAGCAGTCAATTCATCACTAGCATTTTTTGTTTCCTTAGTTGCAGTATTATCTTCCTTTGTAACTTCAGAAGTTGTTTCTTTACTTGCTGGTTCTTTGTCTTTTGTCGTTGCTTTTTCTTTAGATTCAGTTGCTTTTTCGTTACTTGTAGAATCTTTAGTTGAGTCATCGTTACCACTACAACCACCGATGATTAAAAGAAGAGCTACTACAATACCCCCAAGCGTAACTATTTTTTTTCTTCCGCTATTCTTTTTTGATATTGACATTACAATTCTCCTTTAATTTGTATTGCTACATGAAAATTTGTTTCTACATATCTATTAAACTAACAAATTCAACATGATAGCTATTTGCTAGATAATTATACACTAAAAAGAAGATATTGGTAAACAGCAACAAAAGTACTGTTTAAATTTCAAAAAAAGTTAATGCAGGAAAATATATCTTTAATTATGCTATAATACAAAAAAAGAGGTGAAACAATGGTCTCAAACTTTAGTTATGAGGTTGGCGACAAAATTCTGTACGATGATTTTGTTTGCTTTATTTATAATGTAAACAAAACACATTACAGCATTATGCATGATGATGGGGAACCTTTAGATAATATCCATATAGGAGATGGTTGGCTGTTTAAATTAATTGAAAAGAATTCAATGGAATTTCCAAAAATTAAATTATATGAAACTAAAAAAGTCCATGTAATAAAACAATCAGATAAAGATAAAAAACCAGAAGTAATTGAAATTGACGGCGTTATCTATAATAGACAATTTTAAAAGGAGACCGAATATGAAAATTCAACAGGATGGAAAGAATCATATTATTGAGGACACAACAGATGGGGGTTACATTACCCGTTTTTCACAGTACACATGTGATTGGAAAACAGTATGGAATGAACATCTAGAACTAGTAGAATTCTATTTTCAGGGTCAAGAAAGCTTCTACTTATTAAATGATAAAGAGGACTTTGATTATAATCGTGCCAGACGTGCTGTTGGAAGGCATAATAGAGCGCTAAAAGAAATGTTAGGATTAGTTGAGGAGAAGCGTCCAAAAGAACCAGTTCCAATCGTCTACTTTGAAAAGCATAGTTTAACTGAAACTATACAAGTAAGGGATGCTGTTATTTATGATAAAACAGTAACTATTCAAGGTCGAAATATAAAGAAGCATAATCTTAAGTATGCTGAATTAACAGATGAAAACTTGGAATTAGCAGAAGAATACAACCGCAAACTAAAAGAATTTAACCAGTATAAGCAGGAAACTTTTAATAAGTTATTTAATAGTAAAGGGTAAAGAATAATGCTATATTTTATCTAATTATAATTTGACCTTATAATGGAGGAATGTTTTATGGAAAGCTATGTTATACAAAATAATATAAATTCAGAAACGTTCGACTGTATGGTTTTCTCCACATACTATGTTAGTCCAGTAGAAAATTTATTAGAAATAGAAGAAGAACTAAATGGAAAAAGGATGACCGTTCTCTTCGACTTGTTAATGAGCAATGGAAATAGTGGCAACAGATATATTGTAGGTGAATTTAACGGAACTCATTTTGTATATCAATCTTTTCGGATTATCTCACTCCAAGAAAAAACATTGGAAATTCAAAAACAAAGCGCAGAGTTTTATACAAAGTTTCCAGATTACGTAGAAAACTCAGTTCTTAGTCAATATCAGCAAAATATGATAAAAAGGGCATTAAACTAGATTAGCATCTGAATATTCAGGTGCTTTTTTATGTTTTTATATATGAGAGAAAAAATTAAAAAGTTTGTTGCTATTTACAAAATTCAGATTAAAATTTAAAAAACAAGTAAAGGAGCTAATAATATGCTTAAATTCACACTAAAAAATGGACAATATCAGTTTGAGGACATGCAACTACTAAAAAACATTGTAAAAGAGAGTCATTCGTCAGGGTATGGAATTAAGAGTATAGAAGGTGTGTTTCTAGATGGAAAAGCCAAAGAAGAAAGATATTTAATGTTATATGAAGGGTTTACTACACTAGAAAATTATAATATCCAACATTCTCTCTACACCACCACTAAACGAATTGACATTATAATTTCCATTTGGGGAGAAATAAGTATTAAAGTCAAAACATCTGATAAAGCTATTATTTATGGAACATCTAGAGGGAGTTTTTACTATCATGATAAAAAAGGATACAGATGCTATATAACTCCTGTAGATATTAAAGATGAAAATGCTATCCCTGTAGAAGGAACATGTAAAGATTGTGGCTATACATTTAGAGATTCTTCTCATTTTGTAGATAAGTGCTGTTCATCTTGCGTGAGATATAAAGGCATGGAATTAGTGAGAAAAAAATAGTACATTTATTCAAGAATAGGCTTCTGCCTATTCTTTTTCTTTAGATAAACTCAGATTACTTACAAATACGCTCATAAGCGCTTATAATAGATGCATAGTCACAGTAATAACAAAAATTCTTTTTGAGTAAAATAAATTGAATTTTAAAAGACCACAAATTGCTTTTAGCCATTATGTGAGTGAGAGGTGCATTATGCGGAAAATAATAATTAGTGATATACATGGCTTCTATAATGAATTTAAAGAACTCTTAGCAAAAGTTAACTATAATAGAGAAAAAGATACCCTGTATCTACTTGGGGATTACGTGGATAAAGGAACACAAGGGAAAGATGTTATTCAATATGTAATGGAACTATTAAAACAAAACAATGTAAAATGTATCGGTGGAAATCATGACTGGATGTTTTTGAATTGGCTTGATGGAAATGACTATCGATTAAACCCTTATGCAAACGTTAAAAATGGGGGAGCCGCTACGATAAAATCTTTTTATCCGGATTACGTAGTAGGAGAAAATGATGAAGAAGCTCGACTGTTTATAAATAATAACTATCCAGAAGAAATTCAGTTTTTAAGAGATTTACCATTTTATATTGAAGATAAGAAACATATATTTGTCCATGCAGGAATTGACCCGAAACAGGAAGACTGGAAAGATACTTCTGAAAAAGATTTTCGCTGGATTCGAAAGAAGTTTATTGCCGAACCTCATCACCACAGCAAAACGGTTGTTTTTGGTCATACATCATGCGCAGTGCTAAATGAAGACGAGAGCAATTTTAATGCATGGTTTGTTGAGAAGAAGATAGGCATTGATGGTGGAATTAAATTTGGCGGAAAGCTACATGCCCTTATTATTGAAAACGATGAGTACCAGGTTGTGTCTGTGGCACCAGGGAAATTAGTTTAACGTATGCTTTCTTCAGTAGGTACAAAGAGAAGAATAAAGAGGTGTACAGCATGCTAATACAAGAATGCTTAAAGTTAGGGTTAGAAGAGTTTAAAACCCTTCTTCATACTAATCAGATACCCCTAGATGACATGGATTCTAATGATGAAGACGAAGATATTGTTTTACTAGCAGCAAGTGATTTAAGCTACATAGAACACTTTAAATTACTTATTACACATGTAAATCCACAATGGAACGAATATAGAATGAATGTCGTTCTTATGACAGCTATCGAGCACTATAATGTTGAGGCGATATCTATTTTATTGGTTAGTGGTGTTAACCCTAACATGTATATTAGAAGAGGAAAGACAATTAAATTCCCTCTTTTTCTTTCGTTAGAAAAACAAAGCTTAGAGATAATTAAACTATTATGTGCTTATGGCGCAGATATAAATATTCAAAATTCAATAGGACAAACTCCACTTATGTTATCAACAAACCTAGATGAAGGGAGTCCTTTTTTTGAGTATTTTCTAGAAAACGGGGCAGATGTTCATATTTGTAGTTCTGTTGGTACTGCTATGAAGCACGCAATAGCTGGAAACAGCAAGTACCAAGTAGATAGATTATTGGAGTATGGCGCGAGTTTATATGACATTGATAATGGCGTAAAGGGATATAACGCACTTCATCTATCTGCTAATCTGGGTTTTTATGAATTAACGAAGTACTTTATTGAAAAAGGTATTCAAGTTAACAGTAAGACAGGAAAGGGAATGACACCTTTACTGTATGTTTGTGCTTATGGTCAAGTAGGTATAGCAAAGTACTTATTATCACAGGGTGCTAGAATAGAGTTAGAAACCGGTGATGATTTTACATGCATTACAAATATTATGTCTTATATTGATTTACCATTATTAAAAACATTTATGGATTGCGGATTAGATGTAAAGAGGCTTTCAGATAAAACAACTTTGTTTTATATTGTGAAAAATGTGAATGTCATGGACTTTTTAATAGGAAACGGATATGTAGATATCAACAAACGCTGTAACTTTAGAAAAGAACGGTACGCAGCCATGTACTTTACAAAGACAATTGAACAACTAAAGCTTTTAGAAAAATATATATCCTCTATGGAACCAGAACTAGAAGAAGAATTTTCAACTAGTCGTCTATCACTGCTACTAAGAAGCAAAGATAGGTAAATGACAAGAGGAATTTATACCGTGTCCAAGTACTACAGATAGTCATCTAAAGGGAGATAAACAGATGCAGTCAATTACAGATAGTTATTTTGTTCCTATTCTCAATCATTCTGAATTTGAGAAATTAGTTAAAGATGGAGAAGTTAATTTAGAAGTTGAAAATGAGCACTCTCTTACTCTGTTCTTATATGTAGCATCGATTGAAAAACTGAGCCCTCAATTAGAAATTCTACTTAAATATTCGTATGATACCGTCTTTTCACAAAAAAAGGGCGGGATGCATAACGCTTTAGCATTAGCTATATTTGCAAATAACTATAAGGGTGCTCAGCTACTTTTAAGATACGGGTTTCATCCAGACATGGGTTCCAGAAAAGGAACGGGAATTAGTGCACCACCTTTGTTTTTAGCATGTAAAATGAAAAGTGTAAAAATGGTGAAACTTCTCTTAGATTACAATGCCGATGTAAACCAAATACATCATCACTACACTTGTTTAATACATGCCGCTGAAAACAGTGAATTATTGATAGCAAAGACCTTATTAGAATACGGTGCGAATCCCTATCATATGCATGCACTATATGGGAGTGCGCTTAATTGTGCAGTATGGGAAGATAATTTTGAAATGGTTCAATTGCTAATTGAATATGGAGCTCGGGCAGATGTTACAAATACAGAAAACCAATCTATTTTATTAGCACCAGCAAAAAACGGAAACAAAGTACTTATTCTATATTTACTTCAACACGGAGCCACTATTAATGAGCACTGCACAAATGGAATTACTCCCTTGATGTATATTTGTCGATATGGAACCGCTTATCCAAAAGAAATATGTAGTATCATTCAATTTATGAAGTCTTTAGGAGTTAATATACATCAAAAGGATAAACAAGGTCACACAGCATTATGGGAAGCTGTAGAATCACAGAATATACTAGCAGTTGATTGCTTAAGAAGGCTAGGAGGTTCTTTAAAAGAGGCAACTTATAATCATCCTAGACTTTTTTCTAGCGCAAATTCAGAATTTCTGGATTATCTATTAACCAATGGTGCAGATATAAATATTCGTTCTAAAGATGAAGAAGGTAATTGGGTATACGATATTTTGTATTACAATCAAGAACCCGCAGCAGGAATATTTGAAGTTATTAAGAGCCATATGGATAAGATGGAGCCAGCATTAAAGGAAGAATTTTTGACTCAACGTTTAAGTATGTTGCTCGCTTCTTCGGAGTAAATACAAAGTTAAAAGTTGTTTATATAACACTAATTCCCATCTCACAGAAAGGAAGAAGACGGTATGATTCTATATGCTGATTTTGACTATACCAAAATACTTAGAAGTTTTAATTTTGAAGAGAAATTAAAAAAGAGGCATATTAATTTAGCTTATCGCAACTCAAAAAATTATACGCTTTTTTTGTATGCAGCCGCTCATGAAGAATTTGCTTCACAACTAAAGGTAATTGCTAAAAATCATTATGAAGAAGTAGCGGAACAAACAGTAGATTTAGATAATGCACTTAACATTGCTATTCAATCTAACAACTATAAAGGAGCCAAAGTATTATTAGAATGTGGGTTTGATGTAAACAATAAAAGTCATTTGGATTCTACCATTCCTCCGCTTTCTTCATTGTTCGTAACGAACAATGAAGAAATGGTAAATCTTTTACTAGATTACAATGCAGACACAAAGAGGGAATATGACTGCAATACTCCTATAACGTATGCAATTGAGCACTTATCAGTTAATGCGGTGCGAGCTTTAGTGAAAAGTAAAAAAGATTTAAATTTGGACTTTTTAGAATCTGCCCATGGTTCAGCTTTAAATCAAGCTTTATGGGAAGATTATGATGAAATAGTCCATCTTCTTTTAAAGGCAGGAGCAAATTTGGAAATTACCAATGAAGAAAATGAATCTATTTTACGAGCACCCGCACGACTTAATAATAAAGTTATGTTAAGTTACCTTATTGAACTAGGGGCAGATATTAATAAAGCAGATATAGAAGAGGGAGAAACAACTCTCATGTACATCTGTAAACACGGTACACTGGATGCTAAATATAGCTACGATATGGTCAAGCTGCTTGTTTTAAAAGGAGCTAATCTCTTTTTGAGGGATAAAGCTGGATATACAGCAATGGGGTATGCGCTGCGTAGCCAGAACCTACAAATTATTAAATATCTTAAAAATAAGGGCTTAAATACAATTAAAGAAGACTCCGAAGGCTTACCATTCTTGTTCCAGACTGAAAATGCAGAGTTTCTAGACTTTCTCTTGCAAGAAGGGGCAGACATTAACAGAAAATTAAAGACAGACAAAGGAAGAGGAAATGCTGAAAAGGGTGAATATGAGTACGAAATTTTATATTACCATGACCATCCGACAATGGAATTGTTTGAAGTAATGCAAAAACATCAGGATAAGATGGAGCCTGCACTAAAAGAAGTTTTTGAAAGCACGAAGCTTCAAATGCTACTTTTTGCGAGCAAGGAATTATAAAGCTACATTAGATTAGATACAGAGAGGGTGATTTACAAATGGGATTTGCCAAGATATTAATGGATGCAAATTTTGAAGAAAAACTACGCAATAAAGAAATCGATTTAGATAGCATGGATTCACAAAAAAGAACATTGTTCATCTACGCAGCATCGCATGAAAAATATGCAAATCAACTATCACTAATTTTGCGTTACCACAAAGAGTGGGTTCAATACCAAACTTATACACGAGAACGGAATGCATTACATACAGCAGTACTACTTGGAAATGTTAAAGGTTTAGAAGTGATACTTCAGCATGGTTTTAATCCAAACAGCTTGCCTGTATGTAGAGACAGCCAAAAGGCTATTATTACTGCTACAGAAAAAAATAATTTAGAAATTACTAAAATGCTGGTGAAGTACGGTGCAAAAGTAAACGAACGAACACCAAAACTTATTACACCCCTAAGTAACGCAGTTAGAAACAGAAACATGGAAATGATAAAGTTTTTGGTTGAAAACAACGCTAATGTAAACAGTTCCTTGCAAGGTGGAGCAATTATTCGTATGTGTATCTTTCGGAAACACGATGAAGCCGCCATTTACCTAGCTGAAAATGGGGCTCGTTTAACCGAGTTATCTACTCTGAATCACACAATTATTCATGAGGCAGCATCACGTTCAGAACTAAGCACTCTGCAATACTTTTACAACAAGTTTCCACGTATTCACGACAAGACAGATAGAATGGAAACGCCACTTTTTTCAGCTTGTCGGTGGGGGAATTATGAGAATGCTAAGTTTTTATTAGAGAAGGGCGCAGAAGTAAATATTTATAACTGTGAAGAAGAATCCCCATTAGTTACAGCTTTAATGAATGGAAACATCAAGTTGGTTAATCTTCTTTTAGAACACGGAGCTTCTCTAGTGCTTAACTACAATAAAATTCAAGAAACATTGTTTAATCGCATACAGAATCGAGAAGTCATTGAGCTATTGATAAACAACGGTATAAATATTAATGTCAAAAATAGTGATGGCACATACAAAGCGTTAGGAAATTTTGTTCGCTATTATGAAAATATACAGTTTCTAAATAAATATGTGGATATAATGGAACCTAATTTAGAAGAGCTCTTTTTAAGTAATCGATTTCAATATATACTGAGTGTAGTGGACTAATATTAACTTCGTTTGGTTTTAAAAAAGACTAAACAAGCAAAATAGGTGATAGTATGGCAAAGATTATTTATAACAAAGAAGATTTAAACGGGACATTGTATGTAGAAATACAACCAGGCAAATTCAAAGGCGAACATTGGTCGGAAACATCTGTTTTTTTAGACGAAGAGGCGTTTGGGTACTTGCTACCTTCAATTAAGAAGTGGAACAAGAATTTTTCGTATTATAGCTTTAACAATATATCTCGTTTTGTTTGGGAGGATATCTTAAAAGAGCTTGAGGAAGCAAAAGTAATTTTAAAAAGTACACCAAAAGAAAGTGAAATTGAGCATCACATAGAGTTCATTGAAGAGGAAATGAACATAGCTTTTAAGAAGCGCTACAAAGAAAACCTTCAACATGCTATTCGAATAATTGATGAGTTTCAAAGATGGATGTATAAAAACATAGAAAAGAACGAGTACATAGCCGTTTTAGGTATCTAAAAGTTATAAATCGTGTTTACTTAATATAAGTTAAAACAAAAAAGTGAGGGTTAGAGGCTGTAGAAATTCTAACCTTCACTTTTTTAACTTTAAAACATTAGTTAGTACTCATAAATAATTATTTTATATAATTATTAACCAACTCAAAACATCTATCTTCAGTTAGGTTATTTTTAACGGTTACATATTCCAATAATTCCTCTGTGTCACCTTTATATTTACGTGATGCTTCTTCTGCTTTGTTCTCTCTAAGAATAAGCCATTCTCTTTGTTCTTTCCGTAGTTGTTCCATTTTTTCAGAAGGTAATTGCTGTTTCAACGTGCTATAGATATCATTAAGTATTTTATCCAAAACATCATATCTGTTACCTTCATGGTTTTTTAAAGCGTAGGTTGACTCATTCTCCAACTCTTTACGTTTTGCAGCCATTTCTTGTTTAGTATTATTTAATCTTTTTAGATATTCTTTTTTCAAAACTGCAACATCACTGTTTAGTGGTTTTTTACTGGGGTTTCATTAGTAGCTACATCTTGGGTGGGTTGATTGTTTTCTTCAGTGTTATTGCTATCTTCTTTGACTGTGTTTGTATTCGCAGGATTGACCTCAGGGCTAGGTATTTGTATATTCTCACTACTGTTGTTTGCAATATTATTGCTATTAGTATTATTGACTTCATCATTTTGTTGCTGTGAATTATCTTTTTGCGACTGTTGTGTTGTGCCATGGTTTGTGTTTGAAGAATAGTTACCACAAGCGGCTCATGAAACCAACCCTACAGTTAGTAATCCTCTTAATAAGTATTTATGTCTATTTTTCATTTCTTCACACCTTTCTTTTTTAAAGTTCTTTATATTAACTAGTAAAACCAATTCTCTTTTAAGCTTTTAACACAAATTTCCTGATTCTTTTAGTTTTGATGTTACTTTTATTAATCTAAAAGGTTACTTTCTTCAAAATTATAGATTAATTGGCAATTAAGTGAGGAAATATTCAATGACATATGGTAAAGTTTAACAAGTAAAAAGGATTTACTAAGAAGTAAATCAATTAAGTTTCTGAGGTGAAAGTAAAATGTTAGACAAAATTAATTCCTTGTACGTCAAGGAAAAAAATCTTTTAAAGGGGATATGGACTAACCACAGCAAATCATTCATTAAATACTGGATATTTGTTTTATCATTGGTGGTTCTATCGTATCTAACTATGTATGTATCTTTAGAGTTTTTTGGCGTGGACGTTAAAAAATTTGCTAAAGGATTTACCGAATCCAGTAGCCTAAAAAACGCACCGATAGATAAAGATAGTTATTGGAAAGGGACAGTGATGCTATTTAAAAATAACTGGACGGTTTGTTTGCAAATTGTCATTATTTCTTTTATACCGATACGTTTTTTGTATAACCTATCTCTTATTACATCGAGTGTTGGTCTTGGAATTGCGCTAGGTTTGGCGCAAAAGTTAGGAATGAACATGTTTGAAGGTATTGTGTTGGGCGTTCTTCCTCACAGTATCTTAGAATTATCTGTGTTTATAGTTACAGCAATTTATGCTAACAAAATCAACAAGATAATTGTAGGAAAAATATTAAATCTGTTTCGTAGAGACAAAAAATCTTTTCCTTCTCTGTGGGAAAGCATAAAAGAGACATTTTTTGTTTTTATTTTTGCAATTACGCCTTTAATATTTATAGCGGCATTCATAGAAGGTTATGTAACCAGGTTTTTGTTTAATTAAAATAGCAAATTCAAGTTTGCTTCAGCAGCATGATGCATTTTATAATATAAGAAACTAGAGGGGAGTTACATTTATGTTAATATCTGCTATTACTGGAATCTTATTAATTATATGTGTCTATTATGTCGCTACCAGTACAATAATCAACAATAAAAAAAGAAGAAGGAAGTATCCTACGAATTATCGTAGTCGCAAAAGAAAAAAAACTTATCATAATTTTGATAGCGGAACAAATAATGATAGTGATGGTTTTCATTTGTTTGGTGATGATGGTGGGAGTGATGGAGGTGGAGATTAAGTTTGGCTAAGCTAAAACTTCTTAGAAGTATAGGACACAATACAGTGCACAGTTATCTAAGTTTAATGAACTACGTGGAAGATGATTATATGATTAACTATCTTCACAAGCACGCTAAAGCAAATGATAACGATAGTATAAATATAGATATTCTTAACGAGGCAATTACACCAGCAGCTATTAGTCATTCCATTATTACTGAGTCCCTCTTCGATTTAAGAACAGATTTTCTCAGATTACTAGAGGTAGAAGGGCTAGATGTTACTGATGTGGTATCTGCTACAGTTAACTTAAAGTTTTTAAAGACAAATGAAAACATAGGTAGGCATTACGATTGTATAGTTGAAATTGTTGATAAAAACCAAAAGGTACATAGTATTATTGTAAAAGAATGGTGGAAATGATTTTACAAAAAAAGCGATTACCCATGAGGCAATCGCTTATTTGTGCTGTCATAACTGCTCGGAGGGAAAGAAAGGAAGCTTCAGTTCCTGTCAACCTTTACCCGAGGTTTTATAGAATGTTTAGTTTTGAAAAATAAAGTTTGCATAAAAAGAAAGTTGATGTTTGACCTTTTAGAGTTGAGTTCTGAGAGTTGAGCTTTTTACCGTATGATGTAGGTCTCTACAATCTCATTCATTTCTCTTAATCTCTTTTAGATTTTTTACGAATAAGATATTCCATCCCATTGATAAAGTTTCCTCTATAAGGTATTAGTACATACACTATGTATAGTAAGTTATGCAGGGATTTACCCAGACCCTGCGGCGGGAAAGCTTTCTTCTTTTTCGTCATAACAGCAAGGAACTGCATGTAAAGATTACTTAGAGAGAAGGGCAGGTGTTAAACTGCCGCTTTTTCTTCAAGAGTAATGTTTGTACGTGCATTTACTTCACTCAAAGCTACATCTACGTCTTGTTCAAACGTTTCAATATCAACTTGCAGCCTTTTAATAACTTCGCTGATATTAATAGGGTCAATTAATACTGTTTTTTCTGTTCCCCAGAATAACGTTTTAAATCCTTCTACAGCAGTTAAATCTGTTTTCCCGTCTTTAGATATCATACCGCTTAATTGGCTGTCTAAACGTAGTTGAGCCTGTTCATTCTTAACTTCAAGATTTGTTTGAGCTTGTGCGAAATCAATACTCATTTTCTTTAGGAGTGTTTTTTCAACTTCGATGAATTTTTTGCGTTCAATTGCATCAGCTACTGTCATCTTAACACCAGCAATTTCAACGGTAGTCGTAGCGTTAGATTCAACAATTGCTTTTTTAAGGGTTTTGCGTCGAGCTACTAGGTCATTAATTGACTGAACCGTTTCTTTTACGTCTTTTTCAAAATCTTCTACTGTGCGATAACCGCGAATAGTTTCATTTGATTTTTTTGAAGTCACAAACGTTGTTTCTTTTACCTTCTTGGTAATACGAGCATCCAAAGTTTTTAGTTCACGTAAAGCCTTTGTAATTGAAATTTCCATCAATTGTTCACTCCTATGTATCGTTAAGTTGTTGATGGTAATTTGTAAGGGTTTTTTTAAAACCCTTTTTAATAAGAAAAATAAATCTGTAAAACTATAGATAAATAAGGGAGAAAATTTTTTAGGTAGTTAAACAAAAAAATAAAAGCCTGGCATAAACTAATTATGCCAGGCTTCCGTTTGTAAATAATACGTTACTAACAAGTGGTTTTTGGGAAGAAGAGATATAAGGAAATTTAATAATTTATCTAATCTATTATTCTTTGTTATCGTGCAGGTAAAAAGGTAGCCAATTATTATAATCATGAATAGCCACTCCATCAAAGCCTTTATTGCTTTTGAATATTTCTCCGGCTTTTTTCATATCTTTTTCAGCAGCTTTAAAACCTTTATCACGATATGTTGTATGTGCTTCTCCCTTATTAAAGTTAAATCCTAAGACAACAGGCTTTCTTGTTTTATGAGCATATTTCATTTCGTTTTTAGTAATACTCACAATACTGTTACTTCCAGTTAATTTATCTCTATATGACATAATAGCGATGTAATCAAATTGGTCAAATAATACTTTATAAAATTCTTTATCAAATTTCTCAGGAGCTCTTTTTTGTGTCTTTTCATTATCCAGCCAGAAGGTTACAGCCGCTCCAATCTTTTTAATTCCACCTTTATGAGCTAGCTCCACAAATTCTCCATTATTCTGAATCCATTCTTTCATAATGGTTCTTTTGCTATCTTCCCAGTTATCTAGAAGGTGAGGCTCAACATCCAACTGAATTCCAGCAAATCGTTCATCTGGTTTTGCACTCTTATTTAAATTAATAACTTCTTCAATAAACTTTTTACCCGCTTTTTCGTTTTCATCACGAGCCCAATTAGGTTCTCCACCTAAAGCATGTACTTCCATCTTTTTTTCAGAAGCTTTTTTGATAAAATTTTTGTAAACTTTATCAGAGATTTTATCATTGTAACTAAGGTATATAGTATTAATGTGATTCTTTTCAAATCTTTCTAAAATTATATCACCCTCTGATTCTATTTTTTCAGTACCCCATACCCAAATCGCTTTTGTGTAAGGAAGCTCGTATCCATGAAAAGAACAGCTAGTTAATAATAGCAATGAAGACACTAAAACCATTAACTTTGTTTTTATAAAAGGTGATTTCTTATTTGCCTCGTTCATAGTTTGCTCATACCTTTCTAAACCCTAATTTTAAATGGCTAATATAATAGGCTTGTACATAGTCATAGTAGAGGATACAGCATTAGAATAATATACATACCTTTCCTTTTCATGCCAGTATAACATGGTTATTATCATACATAAAACGAAAACGTTTTTATATTAATGAAAAATGACACCATATAGTAGTATATGGTGTCATTTTATAGTGGTTACTAGAATTTTAAATATAAATTATTTGTTTCTTTTGTTCGCTTCAACTACTTCAAATCCCTTACGAGCTAAATCAAGTAGCGCAGCTGTACGGGTAGAGAAAGCTTCATCTCTTTGATATTCTTCGATTTTCTCCAAAAATGGCTTTGGAATACGGATATCAATTCGCTGACTTTCAACCTTAGACATAAAAACCTCCTGAAAAAATACTTGAATTGTACGTGAATTTACAGTACAATTCAAGTTAGTTAGTGATAAATGCTATTTTTTGCTAATGATTCCTTCTAATAAGTATTCCCCAAATACTTATTGTATATCGAACGACTCTTTTACTGTAAACAGTTCATATATTGAACTGTTTTTTTATGAACTGTAAAAAATACAGTTATAATCATTATAACATGAGCAAGAAAGGGAGAAAATGGTGTAATGGATAAGCAAGGTACTTTCGTCACGTTTAATATATCAGTTACATTAAAAGGAAACAGGAAGCTAGAAAATGAAAGCGTTTTTAACGGTTGTGGGACTGATTTTATAGGATTTATGAATAAGTCACTGGACGAGGGAAAACGTATCAGTACAATCATTAACAAAGCAAATAAGGAAAGTTGTATATTGAAATATAGGTCTCAAGACTATAAAAATAACATCATACATGCCAACAAATTTAATGCAAAAGTATGAAGAAAAATCAAAAGACAGGAAATATGTACTTGAATTGTACGTGAATTAAATGTAATATTATGTTGTAAAATGTAGGTATCCGTTGAATATATTAACTATTACTAGTGTTATAGTGAGCAATTTTACTTAATGAAATTAAGGAAGTGTGCAAATGAAAACGTTTAAAGTTATTTCAAATTTAGTGCTAGTACTATTAATTGTTTGTGTATGTACTGTTGTATACTTTGTTATTCAATCAAAGGGAGACATTCAAAAAAGTCCATCCTTATTAGGCTATAAACCTTTAACGGTATTAACAAATAGTATGACACCTACCTTTTCAGCAGGTGACATTATTATTATCAATACAAAGGTAGACCCAAAATTAAAAGATGTTATTACATATAAACATCCTGAAGACGGAAAACTTATTACACATAGAGTGATAGATGTGACAACTAAAAATGGAGAATCATTCTATAAAACGCAAGGGGATGCTAACAACGTAGATGATAAAGTATTAATACCTAGAGCAAATGTTGTTGGTATTGAATCGCATATCATTCCTAATGGAGGCTTTATAGCGAATAAGTTATCTAGCCCATTTGGTTTTAGTATGCTAGTCATCATTCCGCTTTTAATATATCTAATTATCGAAATATTCCAAAGGTTAGGTTTACTAGGAGTATCTAAAGAGAAGAAAGCATAACTCATAGATGAAGAAAATAGGGGAGATGAGGACGGATGAAAACATAGCAATGTTCTTAATTCGTACAATAATACAAAGGGGAAAAGGAAATGAGTAAAATTAACAACGTTAAAAAAGTAGCACTAGGAATTGCTTTATCTGGAGCCTTAATTGCTGGAGCAGGTTACGGTACATATTCTTGGTATACATCAGAAGTAAAAGCAACGGGGTCGGTTCAAAACACTACTTTTGAGTTAAATGGGGGAGGTAAATCCACTTCTGGTAATCTTTTTGAGGGCACATTAGCTCCATCACGCACAACAGAAGAAAAATCATTTACGGTAACTAATACTGGTCAAGAATCTATGTATTTACGTACGAAATTCGACTTTGATGTACAAGGAGGGTCTGCTGATAAATCAACACTTCTTTCGGGATATGAAGTGAAACCAACTTTAGTTTACAAGGGTAAAGCTCTGACAACTCCTTCTTCACTTGATTCTGACGGTGATGGGTGGGTTAAGGCATCTGAATTACAATCAGTTTTAAATGCCTGGATTCCATCGGCTGAAGGAGAAAAATCTGAGCAGTTCGCTTCTGGTGATAAATTAGAAATTAAATTACAACTAAAGTTATCAGACACAGCAGACAACAAATGGCAAGGTGCTACTTTTAGCGGTGATTTAAAGGTTCAGGGCAAACAAGTTGACGAAGGCGCTCAATTTGAAAATTAAAAAGTAATTAATTCTTCAAAAATAGTCGGTCATAATATAAGCCGACTATTTTTGAATGCAAAGTAAACAATTAAAATATCTGTGTAGTGTTTATATATTATTACGCAAATTTTCATATAAAAGGAGGGAATGCAAAGTGAAAATTAGATTAACTACCATACTTTGTATTACTATCCCTGTTTTTACCTTAGCTTTTATTATAAGCAAATTTATGATAGGTACATATTCTATGTACACTACCTCTGTAAATAAACAATTTGCAGTAACAACTCTTTCAAGCTCGCAATTAGTTACTGTTTATGATGAACAATTAACATATGGTCCAAATTGCCGTGTGAGCGGGTCATTTAAGGTGAAAAATCTTTCAAATGAAGACATGCCGATAACCCTAAAGGATGAATCCTTTAATTTAAAAAGCAAAGCAGAGAAAGAATATAACTACATTCTAAATGATAAAGGGCATTGCACTAGTTACACAGTGAAGATACCTGTAGTAGGTTATAACAATTATTTTACTGAGTATGCAATTTTTAATATAGACAAGAACAACCTAATTAAACCTAATAGTTCTAAAAAACAAGAGAATAATTTAAAAGAACCACAAAAAACGTTAAGTATTGAAGAAGATGTAAACAAAGATGTTGAACAAAAGCAGAATAGCGGAAACATAACTAAAAATAATGCTTCAACTTCATCAGTAAATAAGACTTTGCGGGAAGACAGTGATTCCGAAGAAATGGCAGAAAATAAGGTAGCAGAGACAACTAATCAAAATGAGAATAATGACATAGACAGGTCCAAGTAATGCAACAGAAGTGTAAGACAATTAAATAATTCATTCTCTTACAAAGAGAGTTTTATATAAACACATAATGGATTAAATAATCTATCAAAGGGGAGTTAAACGAATGAAAGGATTAACAAGGGTAAAGAAATTCACGTTGGGGTTAGCTTTATCTGGAGCTTTAATTGCAGGAGCAAGCTATGGTACATACTCTTGGTATACATCTGAGGTAAAAGCTACAGGAGAAGTAACTACTAAAACATTTGAATTAACAAGAACACCATATACGGCAAGCCGTAAAATCATCGATGTAAAGAATATGGCTCCTGGTCGCTCTTTTGAATATCCAAGTGAAAACACTGAGGATGAAGGATGGATTGGTATTCAAAATTCAGGGCAAGAGCAAATGTTTCTGCGTGGTAAATTAGATATATCTTTAAAAGATAGAAACGGCAATCAAATTAATGATACCGCTGAATATAATCGTAAATTAGGAAAATATACGTTTAACATTAGCGTTCACTATCAGCCTAAAGGTGGTAAACGCGTATTAGTTAAAGATTATGCATTACGAGATTTATCTATTAATGATTCGCGCTTAGCAAATTTCTTAAATAATTGGCAACCAAGCGAAAATGGTTCTACTACTCCTATTCAACCTGGCGATAAGGTGTTCTTAAAAGTTCATCGTGTTATGCTTGACCCGAGCGCGAACAATGATTGGCAAGGCGATTTAATGGAGTTAAATTATAAAGTAGAAGCTAAGCAAGTGCAAGATGGCGCTCAATTTAATTAACAATATGAGTAAAAAAGACACCAAATCTTAATGACAATTTTAGATTTGGTGTTTTTATGCAAATTTATAAAAAATTTTATAATTGTAAGTATATAGTACTTGTTTTGTACGTGAATTGTGTGTAATATTAAATTTGTAAAAAGGTCCGATATGTTGGTCCGAGGAGAGGAGGATATGCTTTAGAAATATCCCATTTATCTAATCCGAGGAGGAAAATACGTTGGACAATAAACCCAATATTAAGGAAGAACTAGAAAGTATACTAAGTGGGAAAGGTAAGGGGGAGAGAGGTTCCAAAAGAGTAGAGTTTATGGAAGGGCTTATAGGCAAGGCTATTATTCTAATTCTATTTGCTTGCTGTGTAGTCGCAATGTCATATGTGTTTGTAGGATTTAAAGACCTTCATTACTATGTACATTCATTTCTTTCCATTTCGATAGCCTACTTTTTAGGGAAAATGATATTATCCTTTTTTTATAGACCTGTAAAAGGTGAAGCCGAAGAAGGCTTAAAGGTTTCTGTTGTTATTCCAAGCTTTAACGAAGACCCTGATGCTGTAGTAAAAAGTATCTTAGCTCTTTTAAAGCAAGATTATCCGATTCATGAAATTATCTTTGTAGATGACGGCAGCAAAAATGATGCTGCTTATTATCGTGTCTTAAACTTAAAGCATTTACTAGATGCTTATAGAGAAGCTTCTCCATCTAAAAGTAGTTTATACAAATCACTACCATCAAAACATGTACCTAACCTAATTGTACACAAGTTTGAAGAAAACAAAGGTAAGAGACATGCACAGGTATGGGGATTCAGACAAGCTACTGGAGACTATTTTATGCTTTATGATTCAGATTCCCAAATCTATAAAGATACATTAACAGAATTGTTAAAGCCTTTTAGAAACAAGAAAATATCTTCAGTTGTTGGTCATATTAATGTGCAAAACAGAGATACAAACATTTTAACAAGACTTCAAGATGTTATTTATCAATCCGCTTTCCGTGTAGGGCGAGCTGCACAATCAGTAACTGGCAGTGTTTTAGTGTGTTCGGGTGCTTTAGCAGTACACAAAAAAGAATACATTATAGATACATTAGATGAGTTTTTAACTATGAAAGTTTTTGGAATTGGTATAAAAAACGGTGACGATAGAGTTCTGACTTTAATGGCTCTAAGAAATGGCGGTAAAACAAAATATCAATCAACAGCTATTTGTTTAACAAATGTTCCTACTAAGCTAAATGTATATTTCAAACAACAAGTAAGATGGTGTAAGTCTTTTTATTTACATACTATTAAGTCTTTAAAATATGCATGGAAAAGACCATTTATGCTTATGTGGTTAGTGTGTGAAGGTTCAATGTGGATTCTTTTCGGTTTGGGTAAAATATTTACTATATACGAGAATCCTGATATTCCTTTAACCGTTATTTTAGTGCGTTCATTTGTATACCTTATCATAGCTGCACTTACTCATGGAATCTATTACGTATTTAGACACCCAATCTTATTTTTAGCAGTTCCTATATTCTCGATTATGCATATGTTCATTTTAATGCCAGTTAGATTATGGGCACTAATTACAATTAAAAAGACAGCTTGGGGAACACGATAGGAGGAAAAAAGATGCAAGAAACATTAGTAACAGGTGGAACAACAGCTACCTTAGCAGAAAACGAATTATATAATGCTCTTTTAAATAAAATTACGTTAAAAGAAGCAACAGTTGGAATGATTGGATTAGGTTATGTAGGACTTCCTAATGCTGTCTCAAAAGCGAAAAAAGGTTACAAGGTTATTGGGTTTGATGTCGATGTACGTAAGATTGAAAAAATCTCCGAGGGAATAAGCTACATTGAAGATGTTCCTAGTGAAGAATTGTCATTAGCAGTATCAATGGAGAAACTAGTTGCTACTACTAACTTTGAAGATTTAAGTTTAGTAGATATTGCAGTAATTTGTGTACCAACTCCGATTGATGAATACAAGCAACCAGATTTAGCGTTTGTTAAAGAAGCATCGTTCCAAATTGCAAAGAATCTTAAAAAAGGTTCGATGGTTGTTTTAGAAAGTACAACTTATCCAGGAACAACAGAAGATATTATTGTAAAGGATTTAGAAAAACATGGTTTTGTAGCTGGTGAAGATGTATTTGTAGCTTATTCACCAGAACGAATCGACCCTTCTAACAAAACATATAACGTAGATAATACACCTAGAATTGTTGGAGGTTATACTGAAAACTGTACAAAGTTAGCTTGTGACTTTTATGGTGGAGCAATCGAGCCAGTTTCTTCTCCTAAAGTAGCAGAAATGGCAAAAGTATATGAAAACACATTCCGTTACGTAAACATTGCTTTATCAAATGAGCTAGCAGTCTTAGCAGAGAAAATGGACATTGATGTATGGGAAGTTATTAATGCAGCAGGTACTAAACCGTATGGTTTTATGTCATTCTTTCCGGCAGTTGGAGTAGGAGGACACTGTATTCCAGTTGACCCTTACTATCTTCAATGGAAGGCAAAACAATATGACATGAGTACACGTATGATTGAACTTGCTAGTGATATTAACTTAAACATGAATGACTATGTAATATCACGTATTGCTGAAATCTTAAATGAAAATCAAAGAAGTATTAATGGAAGTAAAATTGTAATACTCGGAGCATCTTATAAGAAAAATGTTGGAGATGTTCGGGAGTCGGCTATTTTCCGCTTCTACAAAAAACTGAATGATTTAAACGCTATTATTTCAGTTCAAGACCCGTATGTTGATATGTTTAAACTTGGAGAAGAAGTAGTACATGTTAATGGTATTGACTACGCTGAAATTGCTAATGCAGATATGGTAGTATTATTAACTGACCATGACATCTTTGACTATGAACAGATTGCTGAACACGCTTCTATCCTTTTTGATACAAAAAATATTATAAAAGAAGAGAACAAAGTAGTTGGTTTATACAAACTTTGATTCTCAAAGATTTTAAAAAAGAGGTTCATACAGATTTTTGTATGAACCTCTTTTTATTCGCAAATTTTAAAATTTTACTTTTTAATAAAAAAGGATAATATAATAAATAATAATTTACCTTTAATATAATAAACATAGGTCTGTATAATATTTTTTCAAAACTATAGTTACGGTTTTGGCATAGAAATATAGATTAACTTTAAGGTTTTTAGAATTTTTTTCTTATAATTATGTCAAATAGAAGAGAGGTGTTATTTTAAAATGTGGATAGTATTAGCATTGATTTTTATTGTTTGTGTATATAGTGGATTTAGATATGGATTAGCACAAACGGACATGGGTGCATCACTTCTCATATGGCTTTTGCTAACACCTGCCATTACGACAATTATGATGTCTGCATTTTATTATTTTATCTATGGGTTTGGTTCTGGTATATGGTTCATGTTGTTTCCTCTATTATTTCCATTTCTGGTAGGAGGATTACAAAAGATAACAGACATAGAGTATCAACACGTATACAAAAAACACACTGAACCCATTCGTAAAATAGTACGTTCTCATATTGCCGATAAGTTTACAAAGCGAGTAGCTAATGAGCTACAAATTAATGTTGTATACCGTGATATTTATAAGCACACAATTTTCATTAGAAAACAATCTGAATGGAAGCTAGATGTTTGGGTTTATCCTATTCAAGGAAGCATTAAGGATACATTATATCTAAACAAGAAAGAGTTAGAGACTCTTGTAACTTCTTCTTTAAAAGAGCATTACGGAGAGGTTACATTTGCTATAAAGTTTGAATACAATTATTTAAAAGCACATAACGCAAGCGAGGGAGTATAACATGAAAACCTTTTTAATAGAAACTGTTGATAATCAAGTCCAGTATGACTTTACCTTTCATCTCGTAGAAGCGGTTAAACACCAAAATTGGCTTTATAGTGAACCACTGTATGATATTGTGTATTCCGAAAAAGAAGATAAATGGAACTACAAAGACTATATTCCTGTAGGCAGCTTAGAGTTTGTATTTAATCATATTGAACAATACTATGGGAAGTCTAAAGATAGCATCAAACCAATAAATATCCCTCAGGAATTAATGCAACTGGAATTTTTAAAGAGAAAAGTAGAACTTTCTAATAAGAAAGACATTATTCTTAGCAATAAAAAATTTATAAAATCACATGATAGGTATAAGGGATACACTGAAATTGTAGCAGATGTAACAGGTGTACCTGACGGGAATTATATAGTATCAGATTGTATTGAGGTACATAGTGAATGGAGAGCCTTCATTATTCAAGGGAAATTAGTTGGTTTGCAAAACTATTTGGGTAATTTTACTCTATTTCCAGATGTACCACTAATTCAGAAGATGATTACCCACTACAAAAGCAGTCCTTTATCATATACCTTAGATGTTGGCATTAATGCAACCGGTACTTTCATTATAGAAGTTCATCCATTTGTGTCCTGCGGTTTATATGGTTTTTCTGATTATAAACACCTTCCTATTATGTTTATTCAAGGGTTTAATTATCTACTTAAACAGTAAAGGCTATATTTAGAATAAAAACACTTGTAGTCGATAAAGTGATTTAACTATTCTTCATTTAATATAGACACATTCAACAGCCCATTTATATGATGAGGCTGTTTTTTTGTATATTGCAAAAGCTTCATTAGATGGTAAAATAGGGTTATAAAACATGAATTTAGAAATATATAAATGTATGTAAATGGTAAATCAGGTTGAACAATATAAAAAATATTATAAGTTCTCCTGAATTTAGCATTTTTTGTTTATAAGCTTATACATTTATATGTAGCAGTTCCTGCTAACAAAAAGAGAGATTTAATAGGGGGAAGAAGATGAAAATTTTTTGGCGTGTTTTTTTAGTACTTATTTTGCTATTGGGCGGAGGCGGGGTTGCTTACTATTTTCTACATAATAAGCCTCCAAAACCAGTGACAGTCAAAGCAAAAGAAGAGGTTATAAAAGATGATGACATAGTTCCAACAGCAACAAAAATTCCTATAAACAAGGTTTGGTCGTTTTCTTTTGATAAAGCTCTTAATCCAGCTAGTGTAACTGCTGATAACATTGTCATGAAGGATAAAGATAACAAAGAAATTCCTGTTCAAATTCAACTTTTGAATGGCAACAAGACCATTCAAATTTCGCCTCCAAGCGAGGGATATCAAAAAGGAACTTACTATTCTTTACACATTAAAAACGGAGTCAAAAGTGGAATCTCATATGCGAATGGAAACCCTGTGTCTAAACCTTATGATTTAAATTTTATTACGGAGCGAGACACAGTTGAGAAGGCAGAATACAACCCTAATTTAATTATGGTTAAAAGTGACCAAATACAATCAAAACAAAAAAACACACTAAAGCTAGATAAAAGCGTGAAAAAAGATTTAAAGAAAGATGACATTATTGTTATTCCTAGTAAAGAAAATGAAGTAGGAAAGGCTTTAAAGATTACAAGTGTAAAAAAAGGAATTAATACGTATACAGTTGATGTAAAGGAACCCCATTTCGGTGAACTGTTTGAGAACTTAGATGTATACAATAGCTACGAGATTAAACCTGAAAACATTAAAATGGAGAAAGGTATTAAGGGAATATCGCTAGAGCCCGTTGGACAACTTGAAACAAATACCGCTATAGCATCTAGCAATACTCCTACAGAAAATGGAGAGTACGCAACGCCAACTCTTAAACAAGCGTATTCTAAAACAAAAGGGTACGAATTCTCGTTATCAAACCTAGAATTAAAAGACAAAGACGGTACAAAAGTAGTTTTGTCTGGTGATGTGAATATTATGAATCCCAAAGTAAATGTTGACACAAAAGTTAAAGCAGCTAAGTTACAGAAAATGATTTTTAGTCATAAAACTCATATGGAAGAGAACGTGACTGCTGAATTAGCCGGTTTTGAAACAGAAAAGGAAAAATCAAAAGATTTCTTTAGAATAGAAAAAGACAAGGAAAAGCTAAATTCAAAATTAAGAATTGCAAAAGTAAGCATACCTATTCCTGCTGTTCCAGGGTTAGAGGTTGAGGGTGCTTTTTATTTAGAATTTAAAGCTACATTAGCAGGCTCACAAGAAGTAACAATTTCATTTGAAGTAGATGATGAAAAGGGAATTTCTTATAATGGAAAGAAAACAGAATTTATTTCTTCGTTTGACCCTAGCTTTGACATGACGTATCTAGGTAAAAGCGAGGGGGAAATTAGCTTTGGTCCAAAATTGAAATTTGGATTGGAAGCACTTGAAGTAGTTGGGGCTGGAGTTGAAGGTTTTGCAGGTGCTAAACTTAACGGTCAAATCGCACAGGAGGAGTCTATAAAACAAGAAGACTATTTTTGTGCTAAAGCTTATATAGCAGGAGTAGCAGAAGCTAGTGTATATGCTGATTTGCATATTCCGTTCATTACAGACGAAGATGAACATTGGAAGGAATTAAAATTAGCTGAAAAAGAGTTTTTAAAGAAATCCTTTAATACATGTAACTCTTTTGAAAGCATATCGTCTAAGAAAAAAAGTCTTTCCATTAACCCTGCTGAGTCAGTTGATGTAGAAGTACTTGCCAAATATATTGACTTACTAACGGAAGAAAAAAGCCAAGAAAAAATAAAGTCCCATAAAATTTTAGGCATAACAGTAGCTGATAAAGGCGTAGTTCAAGTTAATAAGAACAATAGCAACGTTATAGTTAAGGCGAATGATTTACCTTCAAAAGAAAATACGACCATGACAATTACTTATACCACAAATGATAAGGCATATCGAAAACAGAAAACAGGAACTATCAAAATTCCTATAAGGATTAAAAACTATGCACAGGTTCTTAAACGAAAACAAGAATTAGAGAGTGTAAATGCCTGGAAAGGTCAATGGGCAAGAAACACTTCTTACGCTGTCGGAGATATGCACATAACAAATGTAACACCATCTAGCTTTTATTACAAAATTCAGATAGTAGGAGTAACTTACTCTGGAACAGCCCAAATATACGGAAATAAGGCTGTTGAAAAAGTTGATGGAACAAATTGTGATGTAACATTTACTCTAAATAAGAACACAATTGATGTGTTACAACCAGATATGTGTGAACCGACTGATGAAGAAGGTAGCACTGTTCTTACTTTACAATCTGGAACATACGAAAGAGGAGCCCCAAGAGTAGAACAAGATGAGCAACCACAATTTTATGACTAAATTAATAATTTTAGAGAATGAACTTGTAAAGCCACCAATAACAATTGGTGGCTATTTCCAGTGTAAAAAAAGAAAAATTATTCCCATAATTATATTTCCGATGGTAAAATAATGATATAAGCTATGAATTTGGAAAAGGAGAAGGTTTAAATGTAGTTCGGTATTTGTATGGTAAATATACATATTATTTCTATATTTAAAACAAGGGCAATAGAGTGATTCTATGTGTCTATTTTTGCTGTTTTAATTCATAAATTATATGCCAACTAAGAATTCACATCTCATCACAAATGTAGGTGTGAACAAAAGGAGAAAAGGAAAATGAGAAGATTTTTGATGTTCATTCTAGTGGTGGCTATTTTAGGAGGCGGAGGATACTATGGGTATAATCACTTCTATAAAAAACCATCACAGACAGCGGCAGCTGTGCCTAAGAATAAGGAAAAAGAAGTTGTAAAACCAGACGAAACAAAAAAAATTGAACCTAAAGATGCAAAGGATGTTGAACAAGGCGTATCAACAGATAAGACTTGGGAATTTTCTTTTGATGATAAGTTAGATTCTAGCACAGTAAACACATCTAACATTGTCGTTACAGATACTAATGGTAAGAAAGTTGCAGTGGGAGTTAATTTAATTAATCAGAATAAAACTATTCAAATTACTCCTCCTTCAAATGGATATAAAAAAGGAGAGTACTACAAATTGCATATTGAAAACGGAGGCGTTATGTATGCAAACGGAAAACCAGTCTCAAAACCTTATGATTCAACATTCTTAACGAAAAGGGATAAAGTTGTAAAGGCAACTTATAATAAAAACCTTATTAAAGTTAACGATGACGAATATGAAATAGTTGCAGATAACACAATTAAAATAAATAAGAATGTGAAAAAAGATTTAAAGAAAGGCGATATCCTTGTAATTCCAACGAACGACAGTTCAGAAGGAGAAGCCTTTAAGGTTAAAACTATTGATTCTAATTTAAAATCATTCACAGTTACAGTAGAGAAGCCTAGTTTTCCAGAGTTATTTGATAAGCTTGATATTTATAACACTTATGAAATTAAACCTGAAAACATTGAATTAAACTCTGAACTTCAAGGTGCTGTTACTTTAGATGGAGTTGCACAAATTGAACCACATACACAAATTGCTTCATCTGCTAAAGTTGAAAAAAAAGGAGAGTATCAAAAAAACATTCTTGTGAATGTTAGTAAAGCAAGAGGGCTTCAATTTAGCATTAAAAAGTTACCTATTGGAGGCAAAGATTCAGGGGTTAAACTTAACGGTTCTTTAAATGTCTTTACACCTGAAGTTAATACAGACATTGACATAAACGCAGGTTCATTTGAAAGATTTTATTTTACGACAAAAGTACACTCAGAGCAAAATGTGACATTGACTAAAGATGGATATAAAAAAGAACTTAAAGATACAGATTTTGCTAAAGTACAAAAACAGAAAAGATTTCATATGGATGAAAAAGTAAGAATTGCGTCAGTTGATATTCCAATAGTAGAAGCTCCTGGATTAGTATTTACAGGGGAGATATTTATTGAGGTAAACTACAGCGTTACAGGAAAACCACAGATTTCTTTAACATTAGAGTCAGATGCTGAAAGAGGTTTGGTATATGAAAAAAATCATAAACCGGACATTATTTACAAAAATAAAAATAAGGCAAATTACTCGTTCCAGGGAACGGCACATGCTGAAGCTTATGTAGGTCCAAACCTTTATCTGCGATTATCCGCATTAAAAATATATGGTGGAGCCATTAATGGTTTGGTTGCAGCTAAGGTATCAGGAGACTTTACCGCAGGTACTTCAAAAGACAGGATGCTATTCACCTGTGCGAATGGAAAAGTCGGTGGAATACTCGAAGGTACAATAGGATTTGATAAAGGAATTAGAAAACATAACTATATTGTGAGTTACGATTTTGGAACAATAGATTTTCTAAGTAAATCGTTCAATACTTGCAACACATTTGAAGATATTATAAGTAGCAAGACTGAATTATTAATGAAGGCTGACGAAACAAAGGATATAAATGTTTACGAAAAAATAGTAAATTTATTAAATCAAAGTCATTCTAGAAACAGTGTTGATAGTTCTAAATTGAAAATTGTAGTAGAAGATAAGGATGTACTACAAGTAAATAAAACTAAAAATGGTATTTCTGTAAAATCAACTAAGGTACCTAAAAAAGGTCAAACAAATATTATATTAACTTACGTTAAAGATAATGAATTGTTCCGTAAAGACAAGACAGCAAGTTTAACAATTCCTGTTACAATTACTAATTATGATGAGGTTAAGAAACAAGCTGAGGAAGAGAAGAAAAAGAAAGAAAAGGAAGAAGCAAGCAAGTTGTCCTTGAATGGTACCTGGTCTCGTAATATTAGAAACTCAGAAGGTACATTAAACATTTCAAACGCAACAGGACAAACGTTTGATTTTACCCTTGAAACCTATTTTGGTGCCAATATGAATGGTACTGAAGGTAAAGCTAAAATAAGTGGAACTAAAGCCACTTTCGTTGACCCTGAATTTGGTTGTAAACTAGTATTTGACTTAGGGAAGGATGCTATTAATATTGATGAATCTACTGAATGTTCACAATTAGGAGGAATAGGAGCATCACTTGCTGGTAAATATGATAAAGGTACAGCAAAAAAATCAACAAAATCATTTTCAGATTTAGGCGTTTTAACAGCTAAAGATGATGCAAATGTTAAGAAGTTGGTTGGTAATGATTACGAGACATTAGTAAGCAATATGCAAATTATTAATACTGATGAAGAAGATAAAGATAATATGAATTCCACTATTATTACTGGCGGAGTGGCAGGTCTTTATACATTTAAAGAAGGTATTATTCAATTTGATAAAAAAGGATATTATTATGTAGGATTAATAGTGGATGATTCTAAAGTGAGATTCTATTCAAATAATCCAGAATTTAAGAACACAATGACATTTACAGAGTTATATTGGATGAATAGATTTAATTATCCAGTAGAGACTATTTATAAAGATATTTAAATTTTGTTTAAGGCAATCTAGTTTTCTAGGTTGCTCTTTTTATTTTCAAAGATTTTACCCTTAAAAGGAGTTAATACCCGCTTTTTAAAAACAATAAACCACATTTGAATAAAAAGTATTGGGATTACTGATATATTCATTGTAAATCTAATGCAAACATTGGTAAAATAATACTCATAAATATGATTTTAGTAATAATGTTATTATTCTTCATCTTTCTAACGGTTATTAAAGTACTATTTTTGTTGCCTAGGTCATATTTATATGTGTCCAAAAAAAAGAGAAAAGAAAAATGGGGGTTACTTAATGAGAAAATGGTGGTTGCTCTTACTAGCGTTATTAGTAGTAGGTGGTGGATATTTTGGTTTTAAATTCTACAAAAATCAATCCGCTCCTGTAAATAACGAGGTAAAGGCTGAAGAAGATAATATTAAAAAAGATGAAAACATTGAAACAGAAGAAGTTAAAGTAAGTGATGAGGAAAACAATGCAACTGTAGAAACCAATGTAGAGTCAGATAAAGCTTGGGATTTCTCGTTTAGTTTTCCCCTTAATCCTGAAACAGTAAATTCTACAAACATAACCGTGAAAGATAGCAATGATAAATCAGTGCAAACTACAATTAATCTTACAAATAATAATAAGACAATTAGTATATCTCCACCATCTGGGGGGTATAAGAAGGGAGAAACGTATAGTTTACATATTGAAAATGGTATTTCCTATTCAGATGGAGAGCCTGTGTCAAAACCATACGATTTAACATTTGAAGTAGACCGTGATGAAGTTGAAAAAGCAACATTAAGTAAAAATTTAGTTATTGCAAAAAAGAGTCAAGTTATCTCAGTAAATGGTAGTGTAGTAAAACTGGATAAATCAATTAAGAAAGACCTAAAGGTTAACGATATAGTAGTAATACCTACTGAGGATAATCCAGAGGGTTATGCTGCAAAAATTGCAACAGTTAATTCTGATTCAAATAGCTATACTGTTGATACATTTACACCTTCATTTAGTGAAATATACGAAGACTTGGAAATAAACAAAACCTATTCAATTAAGCCAGAAGATATAACATTAAATGAAGGAATTGAAGGGATAGAAATAACGCCTATTAGTCAAGCTGAAGAAAACACAATGATTGCTTCAGTCAATACCAACGAAAAAGATGATAAAAAAGATGAGTATAAATTACCTAAAGTGAATATTGGTTATACTAAGTCTAAAGGTTTTCAATTTAAGGTAAGCGGCATGCAAATTTCTGAAGAGAACCAAAAGGTTACTATGGATGGTTCATTTGCAATGTTGGACCCTAAGGTAGATTCAGATGTAAGCCTAAAAATGTTTAAAATTAAAAAGATGAAATTAGCAGCAAAAAGCCATGTTGAGCAAGATACAACTTTTAAACTTGAAGGTTTTGACAAATCCTTAGATAAGAAAAAGTGGGAAAAGGTCCCTGTTAAAAAGTTAGATAAACTTAATGATAAACTACAAAAGGGATTAAAAATAGCAACTGTGAAAATTCCAACTAGTATACCGGGTGCTTCTTTTGAAGGTGCTATTTATTTCAAATTAAAAGCTGGAGTGAATGGTGAACAAACAATTACTAGCACTTTAGAAGTAGATACAACACGAGGCTTTATCTATGAAAACGGCAAAACAAAACCTATAAATACGGTAGATGTTGAATCAGACTATGCTTATAAAGGTAACAGCATAGCTTCCGTAACAACGGGACCATCCTTAACTATTAAATTAAAAGCATTTAAGGTATTAGGCGGAGGAACGGAGGTTTTTGGCGGAGGAAAAATTGAAGGGCAATTCGCAGCTGGTACCTCAACTGAATCTGCCTATGTTTGTGGAATATATAGTACAGGGTTTTTTGGTGAAATATCAGCCTTTATAGATTTAAGTAAACCCTTATCAAAAGATGACCCTCACAGACTAATAGAGTATAAGTTCGGACCATATAACCTATTAAAGACAGAATATAGCACTTGTATGGACTACGGAGGGATAGAAAGTGATGTGAAAACTCTCGATTTAGAAGCTGGTGACGGCGTTAATGTAAATGTAATAGCAGATTATTTAAATTATTTAACTTCAAAACATGAAAAGTCAGAGATTAAAGATTATAAGATTGTCAAAACCTCATCTTCTAATAAAGATGTTGTTAAAGTAAAGAAAAAGAAAAAATCTTTAACTATAACAGCTTTAGATTCACCAAGTAAAAAAACATCTAACTTGACTATAAAATATACAGAGAAAAGCAAGGTTTTTAAAAAGAAAAAAACCGGCACAATTACCATTCCAATTACAATAACTAATTACGATGATATTGTCAAAAAAGCTGCCGAAGCGAAAGCGCAGGAAGAGGCTAAACTTGGTTCGTTAAAAGGAGAATGGTCGCTAGTAAATGATTTTGGAGGGGCTACTTTAAATATTCTTGATGTAAAAAATAATCGATTGAAATTTGAAATAAATGCGAGTTCCGGAGGGCATGCAACTGGTTATGAAGGAACAACCGCAAAAATCAAGAATGATGAGGCGCTATATGTAGATGAAGATACAGATTGTTACATTAACTTTGTAGTAGATAAAAAAGATACAATTACTGTCTACGAAAGCCCTGAGTGTAATTTAAACAATGTATCTATTGAAGGTGATTATAAAAAAGGACAACAGCCACAACCGGAGCAAAAATCACTAACAGAACTCACAAACGGAGAAATTTCTGAGGAGCGAGACGAAGCAATTCGAAATTTAGTAGGAGAGGATTATGATATATTCGTAACCAATGCTCAACAATATGTTGTAGATGGAGAAGAAGATGTAGATGCATTTGGTTCCACGGTCATAACAACAGCAGTACCTGGATTGTACAAATATAATGAGTCGATAATTATGTTAACAACTCCTGGTGACCTCTTTTTAGCAACTATTGTTGATGGAGAAAAGGTCCGTTTCTATACAGACAATGAACTATATCAAGATAAACTTCCTCTCACAATTCAAAACTGGATGTCTCGTTTTAGTGATTATCCTGTTGAGTATAGATACAAACCAATTACTGAACAATAATAGATGGGGAGCGGTGGCAATTAAAGCGCCGTTCTCTTTTTATGCGCAAATTTTACTTAAATTAAAGTAAGTAAAGTTTTTTTAAAACAGCGCTATTTCCTATGCAATAAGTACACTTATAAAGTATTTTATTTTAATCTGCCTTTAGATAGTTTACTAAAAAGAGAGGTGTAACAAATACAGCAGTAATATTGCTTCCCGTGTCTTAATACAATGAATTAGGATTTATAAATCTTTAACTATGAAATTAAATTTAAAAACCGGCAATTTTTAAAAGTTAATTTGTTATAATTCTGCTACTAAGAGATATTTGCATTAAAAGAATTGATGGTTTAAAGGGGAAATAAGCATGATTACGAATGAACAAAACCTTACAATAAAAGAACAAACTATCTTTAACCATGTAGGAAACAAAATTAAAACGCAAGATAGAGAAATACAAATTCTTGCCAAAGTGGAAGAGCCGCTTGTTGTACTTCTAGGCAATGTCTTAAGTGATGAGGAATGCGATAATTTAATACAGCTATCACAAGATAAGCTTAAACGCTCCAAAGTGGGCTCAGATAGACAGGTTAATGACATTAGGACAAGCAGCAGTATGTTCTTTGAAGAGGGCGAGAATGAGCTAGTAGCACGCATTGAAAATCGCCTCTCAGAATTAATGGGAATACCTGTGGAGAACGGTGATGGTCTTCAAATTTTAAAATACGAGCCTGACCAACAATACAAAGAGCATTTTGATTATTTTACTTCTACAAATAGAGTTATTCAGAATAACAGGATAAGTACAATGGTTTTGTATTTAAATGATGTAGAAGAAGGGGGAGAAACCTATTTTCCAAAGTTAAACTTTTCAGTGTCACCACAAAAAGGGATGGCAGTTTACTTTGAATACTTCTATACAGACTCAGCTTTAAATGAAGCTACTCTTCACGGAGGCGCTCCAGTTATTAAAGGTGAGAAATGGGTTGCTACACAGTGGATGAGAAAACAGCGCTTTAGATAATTATATCTTTAACAAGAGCTTCCGTTTTACACAAGGGAGCTCTTTTTTGCTGGGAATATACATATTCAAGAAAAAATGGATGTATATATAGCAGAAATAGAATGCAATCTATATATCTATATAAAAAATAAATGAGATAGATAGATTAGCGGAGGAATGAAATGACAAGATTTTTAATGGCTTTATTTACTGTATTTCAGCGGTTGGAGGTCTTTTTGGTTATAAATATTTTAGCCAAAAATCAGAAGTAGCAACTACGAAAGCAAAAGCGGAAAAAAAGACTTTACCAAGAGAAACAAAGAAAGTTAATTTAGAAGAAGCTTCGCTAATGAAAACACAAACTCCTACAGATAAAGTATGGGAATTTGGTTTTGATGAAGAGTTAGATGCCTCTACCGTAAATACGGATAATATTGAGGTTACAGTTGATAGTGGGAAGCAGGTGCCAGCTACACCTTCACTTACAAATAGGAATTACATACACTAGTGGAAAACCGGTTTCTAAACCTTTCAACATGAAGTTTATTGTAGAACGTGACGAAGTTGAAAAAGGTAAATATAGTAATAAGCTCATTACGGTGAAAGAAGGTCAAATCCAATCATCTAATGGAGATTCTCCAGTATTAAATAAGGGTGTAAAGAAAGAACTAAAGTTTAACGACACTATAGTTGTCCCTTCTAAAAAAATGATGTAGGTAAAGCTCTAGAAATCACCTCTATAAATGCTTCTGGTAATACATATACAGTTGAAGTTGCTAAACCAGCATTTAATGAGCTTTTTGATGAACTATTCCCGCATACCTGTTACGTGATGGGTGTGCGGGAATTTTTTATTTCTGTGAGTATATCGTTTGTTCTTTAAAAATACATATGTTAAATTGGTAACAGGTGAATAATATGGAAATTCAAAAAAGGTAGAGGATATGTTTACGCCATACAGTACCACATAGTTTGGTGTGTAAAGTATCGAAAAAACCTTTTAAAGGGCACCTTAGATACCTGACTTAAAGAAATAGTAACAGAACAATCTTTAGCTCACAACTTTCATATTGTAGAGATGGAAACAGACGGAGACCATATACATATGTTAATTGAATGTTCCCCACAACATTACATTCCCAATATTATAAAGGCTTGGAATAGTGCTCGCTTTCTTTTCAGGGACTTCCCGCATTTAAAGCAAGAGCTGTGGGGTGGTCATTTGTGGAACCCATCTTACTTTATTTGTACTGTTAGCGACAGAACTGAAGAACAAATTAAGAAATACATTCAAGACCAGCCCACAAAAGAACGTAAACGAGGAAGACCAGTAAATTAGTAAAGAGAGGTGTCAAACATGGCTCGAAAAACAGTAGAACAACGAAACAAAGAATTAGCAAAAGAAAATAAGGTGTTACGTCATTACGGCTTAAAGTTACGAGCCCTGCCGACACCTTCTCAAGAAGAAAAAATCGCCAAAACCATTGGGTGTGCTCGTTTTTCGTTCAATTTTTATTTGAACGAAAAAAATGAAATCTATAAACTTACAAATTCAAGTTTAGATTATAGTAGTTTCAAGAAATCGTTTAATGGATTAAAGCAGCACCCTGCTTTTGATTGGTTAAAGGAAGTCGATAAGTTTTCTTTGGAGTCTGCTTTAGAACAAGTAGACGATGCGTTTGACCGCTTTTTTAAAGGGCAAAACAAATTCCCTAAATTTAAGTCGAAGCACAAGTCAAAACAAAGTTACACCACAAAAGAAACCAACGGAAATATTGCTTTTGATGTTGAAAATCAAGTGGTCAAACTTCCTAAGTTGGGAAAAATTCCCGTCAAACTATCTAAGAAACATCTTATGATGTTTAAGGACAACGGGTTTACAGCTAAAATTAAGTCAGCTACTGTCACTCGACACAGGAGTGGACAGTATTATATTTCATTAAAATGCGAAGAAATTATTCCGTTAGAAGAAAAGATAGATGTTATGTCTATTCCAACCAATAAAATTATTGGTTGTGATTTGGGTCTAACTCACTTTTTAATTGATTCTAATGGTCAAAAAATAGATAATCCACGCTATTTAAAAGAAAATTTAAAGAAATTAGCAAAATTACAGCGCGGCTTAAAACATAAACAAGTAGGAAGCTCAAACTTCCAAAAACTAAAACAAAAAATTGCAAAACTGCATTTACATATTAGCAACATGCGTAAAGACTTTTTACATAAAGTATCTCGTAAACTGGTAGACGAAAACCAAGTCATCATTTTAGAAGATTTAAACATAAAAGGTATGATTAAAAATCGAAAATTAGCACGTAGCATTGCAGATGTAGGTTGGGGCATGTTTAAAACGTTTGTTTCATACAAAGCAAACTGGGCAAGCAAAACTCTTATTCTCATTAACCGTTTCTTCCCTTCTTCGAAGCAATGTAACGGTTGTAAAAAAAAGAATACCCTACTTTCACTATCTGACCGCGTATGGATGTGTCCTTTATGCGGAACACATCATGATAGAGACGACAATGCAGCGTTAAATATTAAAGAAGAAGGCATTCGCTTATTACTGAATGCATAATTCCTTCTTTCACCGTAGGAACTACGGGTTGTGCCTGTCAACATCATAAGATGTTGTTTACCTATCTTCGGATACGTAATGGAGGGAGTGTAAGACGTTCTAATAGACCGCAGTTCTCAGTGAAGCAGGAATCCTTTGACTTCAGTCACGGGAGGTTCAAAAACTAGATATCTACAAAAGTTACCCCATTAAACCTAAAAACATTACTTTAGCAAAAGGTGTAGAGAGTGTAGTGATTGAACACCTATTAGTGTATCGACACCTAATACTATGATAGTGTCTAGCAATACTCCTACTCATAATGGTGAGTATGCAATGCCTGACATGAAAGCAGGTTACAACAATAGAGTTTGAAGCACCCTTTTAAAATATATAAAAGGGTGCTTTTTTATATGGGAATGGTCTAGTTGAAAAAAGTTAATATTTTTTTAAGTGGAATTTGGAAAACATTGTATTGTTAAAAAGGATTGTTTAAAACAAGGTAATTAATTAAGTAAGACCGTTTTTATAAAAAGGCAGGTAATTAAATGAAAAAAGTAATTAGTGGAATCGTAGCAGCATCAGTTGTATTAGGGGGTTTAGGAACACAGTCTGCATATGCAGCATCGAGTTTACAAGATGCTATTAATAAGCAAGGAGGTATGCCAACTCATAAAACAACCGTTTCCATAAGTTCGGTTAGTAATAACAAATTGCATTTTAAAATAGATGGTGACGAAGTATATGATAACTTTGGAAATATTGTTACTCCCGTATTAAAAAACGGAAGGGTATTAGTTCCTTTTAGACCGCTTGCTGAATATATGGATGCTAACTCTATTAAGTACGACAATAAAACTAAGAAAGTAACGATTGTACGTAAAGATAAAACGGTTGAAGTGACTAACGGTGCTAAAGCCGGCTTGGTAAATGGAACGAAGAAAGCTTTGGATGAGCCTGTTCAAATTATTAACGGTAGTACTTATGTTCCTCTTCGTTTTGTAAGTGAAAGTCTTGGTGCAAAAGTAAAATGGACAGCTAAAACGAAAACAGCAGATATTTCTGTATACGATTTTAAAGGTGTAAATTATTACTATGCTAATTCAAAAGGAGAGATTGGTTCACCAATTACGGAAAAACAAGCCGAATTAAGATATAAACAAGGTTTTAAAGATGGAAGAGAACTAGTATACGTTGGTGAGATAAAGGACTTAACCGACAACACGAGCCGTTTCTTTATAAATAGATTTGGTCAATCTAAAATTGATGGAAAAACATATAATACATCTTACACTATGCATTTAGACTATAATCCTGCAAGCACAAAACCTTTTACAGGTAACTATTATGTATGGGCAGATAATTTTGGTTCAAATGGTGGCGATGATTACTTTGCTCAAGAAGGAAAAAAAGAGTTCAATAGTATGCAAGATGTTTATAAATTAACAGTTCATGATGTGTTACAAGAAGTTGGCTTTATAAAAGGTGAATAACACTGAGAAAGTAGGTATGTTTACACAATAAGTTGTGTAATTAAACGTCCTCATTCATCTGCTATAAAGATAGAGGGATGTATTTATACATATATGATTATTTAGTAGAGGTTATTTTTTACATGGGGGTAGGGTCATTAATGAAAAAAATTTTAAGTGGTGTCGTAGCAGCAGGCGTTGTATTAGTAGGGGTAGGAGCACAAACAGCAAATGCTGCATCAAATATATCTGAGGATACACTTTATAAATTAGGGCAATCATCTAAGGTGTCCGGAGTTTCTGTAAAGTCAACTAGTGGAAATCACATTGACTTACGCTTAGATGGTGGTTACCTATACGATGATACAGTAAGTCCTATTCTAAAGAACGGTAGAGTGTTGGTTCCATTTCGTCCTATTGCTGAATATATGGAAGCAACATTAAAATGGGACTCAAAAGCTAAGAAAGTAACCATTACTCGCAAGGGTAAAACAGTAGAAATTACAAATGGCGATAAATTTGGAATTGTAAACGGCACAAAGAAAGCTTTAGATGAGCCTGTTCAAATTATTGAAGGAAGAGTATTTGTTCCATTACGTTTTGTTACAGAAAGCCTTGGCGCGAAAGTGAATTGGACTCAAAAAGAAAAACGTGTAGATGTGAGTGTATTTAAAGAGGGAAACGAAAAATTCTATTATACAAACACTAAAGGCGAACTTGGTGCAGAAATTACATCTCACCAAGCAAATGCAAGATTAGACCAAGGGTTAGCAACTAATAGAGAAATTGTACGTAGCTTCACTGTTACTGATTTAACAGATGGAACCTCTAAAATGTACACAACTCATTTAGGTAAGTACATTATTAACGGGGAAACATTTAATACAATTAGTTTAATTGAACATTCAATTGACGCTAAAGGAAACATCGGCACCGGTACATATAATATTTACGCTTATAATGACAAAGAAGATGCTGAAGTATTGAGTTTCGAAAAAGAAGGCAAGGTAAAAGAATTTAAAACAACTCAAGAAGTTTTACAATACACATCATATGAACTTTTAAAAGATACAGGATTTATTAAAGAAAAGTAATCCGTTTACACAATTCGCTATGCATATTACATATATGCGTAGCGATTTTTTTTTACCCTTTTTCTTTACAGCATTTTTAAAACTGTTACTATCTTTAAGGAATAAATTTACAAAACTAATTTAATTAGAAACGAGGTATTTTATGAAAAAAACAGTTAAAGGTTTACTAGCGGCAAGTATCTTAATGGGAGGCTTAGGAGCACAAACGGTAAGTGCATCATCAAGTGCGTTCGATAATTACTTTAAAAAATACCATGAGGATTTAAGTAAAAACAACGTTACTACAATTAACTCCTCTTATCACAGAGACATTCAATTAGTAATTGACAACGAATACTTATATAGTTACGACTACACACCAATTATGAAAAACAATCGTGTTTTAGTTCCTCTACGACCAATATCTGAATATATGGATGCAGATATAAAATGGGATGGAGCAAACAAAAAAGTTACGCTTAAGCACAATGATAAAGTAATTGAGCTAACAAACGGTAGCAAATATGGATATGTTAATGGAGTGAAGAAAACATTAGATGAATCGGCTGAAATAGTTAACGGTAGAGTAGTGGTGCCAATAAGGTTTGTAACAGAAAACTTAGGTGCAAGTGTAACATGGAATAAAGCTTATCAACGAGTAAAAGTAATTATTTATAAAACTACTGGAGCTAAGTATTTCTATACTGGTGCAAATGGAGAGCTGGGTCCTGAAATAACTAAAAAAGAAGCAGATGACCAATTGTCTAAGGACAGAGAGGAAGGCAGAGAAGTAATTTATAGTTATACCAAAACTAATTTAACTGATGGAACTAAATTAATTAATACTGAACGATGGGGTGCTTATAAAATAAACAATAAAATGTTTAATGTAGCATTTATAACTCAATATAAAACAGACAAAGCCAGCGGTAAATTTGTAAATACTTCATATCGATTGAATGCATTTAATTATGTAGAAGATGAAAAGTCTTTTGAAGCCACTTCATTTAATACGCTAAATAAATTTGATGGCTTAAAGACAGAAGAAGAAATCCTAAATTATTCAGGCTATGACGCTTTAAGTGACTTAGGCTTTGCTAAGACAAACTAATTTTAAAAGCAGCTCGCATATCTTTTATACATTCAAAGTAAACAGATTTTTCTACTAATTTGTAAATACTTGCAAAAACTAATACTGTTCGATTACAATAAGAACAAATGTTCTTTGGAGTTGATAGGATGGAAGAAGTAACGATTAAATGGAAAGAGAACAAGGAGTGGAATGCTTTTTTTCAAGATAAGAACGGTGAAGAAGATAATCACAGCAAGTTAATGTCAGATGACGTTGTTTCAAGAACTAACCTTATTCTGTTAGAAGAAGCGGTGCATTCCAAAGAAAAAGTAACACTTCAATATTTAAAATATGGAAAATACATAGAAGAAGCTGTTACCATAAATGTAATAGACCATGAAAACAAGCTATTAGTTTACACAGATAACGTGTTTGGTTACAAAAGCGAGCTACCTGTTGATAAAATAACTGGTGTTAAATAATTAACTAAAGGTAATTACACAGCAACCTGCTACTAAATAAAAAGCAGTTGGACTTTATAATTTTGTCCAGCTGCTTTTCTGTTTTGAATTAACCATATAAATGTTCTCTTAAAGGATGAAATTAATCAATCTCTAAGAATACCTCAAAATCATCTTCGTAAATGCCTACAGAAATTTCCTTGTCACCTTCTGAAAACAAGACATCGTAGCTAATTTTAAAATTAGTTGCGATACTGCAACCCATTGATTCCACAACACCTTTGCACCCTTTAGGTACAGTAACAACGCCTACTAATTCACCAGCATTATCATGTCTAAAAATCTCAAAATCCTTTTTAGCAGTAACTTTTTCAACATCTTCGAACTTATATTCCATTGCTATTCTCCCAATATGCTTTTTTATCTCGACACTCGATTAGCAGACAATTAATTATTAAATCAACATCTCGTCTTTTCATTTGTAGTTATTTGTCCTGAGTCCAATCTTCACTCCATACATAATCATGTACTTGCTCAAATGTTCCATCGCTATTACGTTCATAGGCAGATAAAATAGGTGCATTTTCAATAAAAGATAGAATAGAATCATCAATATTTAAGATAGTTCCTAAAACTACAACATGAAAGTTATCAGCATTATCGTTGTATTCATCACTTTCATAACCGCTAAATACAATTAGCCCCGTATCGTTTTCTTCTTCAGAGTTATCTTTTAAAAGGAAATTAAACTCGTTTCGTTTAAAGACATCATTACTAACTATACAATAGGAATTAGTATAGGTTTCATGCAGCGAAGCGGACGATTCATCTATTTCCGTTTTAATAATGTGATGAGCACTAAAGTTAATTTTTTGTCCCATTTTAAGTTTTTTGATAAGTTGAGGTTCATTGTTAAGTTCACCAATATACATATCTTCCTTAATTTCTTTAATTTCCACCCACATTTTTTCACTTTTTTGTTTTGAGAAGAAAGAATCACTTAAAAACTCTAGTTTGGCATAGTCGCCAACTTTTAATTGATTAATAATTTCTAAACTTGGTGTGTAGTAAGTATAGGGGAACTCTCTATTGGTTTCCTGGGCATTTTGTAGTTTCCAAGCCATCTTTGTTAATTACCTCCGTAGTACTAAATAGTCTCTGAAACTAATTATAGTTCATTTCATAAAGAAAGACATGATGTTTGGGCTCATATTCGCTTTTTTTCACTAAATTTAAGGAATTCATTTAAAATATATAAAACCCGCAGAAGATTATACTCTTCATGCATGAAAGGAAGAAATATAGTGAATATAACAGAACACACAAGAAAAAAACTAATTGAAAATATGCCTTTAACTTTGGTCGAGAAAATGGAGAGTGCTGGGATATTATTATATATTCGCCCACTTTATCGTCTTTTACTAAGAGCAGATTGTTCTAAGAAAGAAATAAATCAACTATTTCTAAATGACTTAACGCTTTTTTATGATTCAAAAGAGGTTAAAGTTATAACAATAGCTGGTTATTGCATTGCATTTCCTACAGACCCAAGAGACGTTAGAGGATACCTAAGTGAAAACCTTAGTTTAGAAAGAAACATGAAAGCAATTAAAGATATGTTTTCAAATGAGTTAGAAAAAACACAGTAACGTAGTTTTAAATCAAACAATATAAATTAAACAGCCTCTTTTATATGTACAAATAACTTGTATATATAAAAGGGGTTTTTAACATCATAAGCGAAGTTATTATTCTTCTTTATTTATTACCTTAAAATTTACGCTTCATTGGATACAGTTAAACAAATTCTGAATTTAATAATATATTGTATTTCTACTGTTTTTTAAACTAACAGTGTGTATAATAATGAAATCACCGAAAAGAGGTAGTGTACCTCTTATAAATGGAGGCATATAAATATGGGTATGTATGATTATTTAGGTGGGGAACAAGTTAAAATCTTTTATTCTCCTATTTTTTCACCGAAAGATAGTTTGGGAACGGAAGGAGCTTCTACATGGCATAGTGGGGGCGGTATGAGAAGCTTCGATGTAGGAGATGAACTTCCTCTAAAAACACTATATTATCAGTATCCTGAAAACTTCTTAGTGCATGATTTCCGTTTTGAATATCGAGAGGTTTGGATAATCGTAAATGGTAAATTAAAAGAGCTTACTACATATGAAAAGCTTACAGATAGTGATATTGTTGGTCCCGTTCTTAATTATTATGGACGTAAATTAAATATTAAGACTGTAGAGGATTTCTCTTTAATAAAGAAGGAAGCGGAAGAAGCAAGGGAAGAAGACCAGAAGATTGAGTATTCATTATTTGCAAAAGGAGTTATTCATGCAGTAAGAAACAATCTTGAAGAATTTCAAGCGAAAGAGGAAGAGTGGAACCAAGTAAAGTACCAAGCTTCAACTGCATTTTCTGAGAAATGGTTTGCTGAAGATGAGTATTTAGACGAGAAAGATTTTGGAGAAGCAATAGATGTGTTTCTTTTTCATAATGAAAGCAAAAATAATAAATCAATCGGTGACCACTATAATCCTTTTGAAATGTATTCTCAGTGCTTATTATATGTAAGAGACTTAATTTTAGATGACCCACATATTATAGACAAGTACAAGGCTTGGCTAAATGCTCCTGAAATGCTAGAAGAAATTGACTTTGACAATTTAATCTCTACGATAATGAACGAGAATAAAATAGTAGCTAATCCTTTGTAAGTAGGAGTTAACGAAAAGGAGAAAATCACAAGATGGGCGAAAATCACAAGTTTAATTGTTGTTTTGAAAAAGATGAAAAAGGAATTTTTATGACAGTTGCAGAGGGTAGCAAATGTATGGAATTCAATATACATACACATTCTGTTCCAGGTACAGGCGTTTGTTTAAGAAAAACGG